>Ga0326728_10002554_pt1 | contig 59900 bp, 45 predicted proteins | sample MB3enrmetagenome_FD_207602 | JGI IMG/M metagenome (GOLD analysis project Ga0326728, IMG submission 207602) | Lab enriched peat soil microbial communities from McLean, Ithaca, NY, United States - MB31MN | ecosystem: Environmental > Terrestrial > Soil > Wetlands > Peat | place: USA: New York... | reverse complement strand
GCTCCGCTTCGCTCCGGCCTTGACAGGGCCGCTCCACGGCCAAGGAATCTCTACCTGAGAAAGAAAAGCAGAAAAATGTAGGTTATGATTTCATACACCGAACTGGACGAAGAATGGGGTCAGGTCAATTGATCTAGCAGGTAGCTGAAAAAGTCCCGTCTAAGGCATGATTCGAGGGAGGTCGGGTCTGAGATGTGTGACTATCCATTGCGCGCTGTGCCTGCGACATGGCGCCTCCCCCTACCGATCGAACATGACTCTCAAGCATACGATTGATTCCATGCATGTTCAGCGCCCGCATGGGCTGCATCCAATTCTTGGGTAATGGTTTTCCTGTGTGCTCCAAGATGTAGTTCATCAACTCAGAACAAATAGCGAAGAGAGAACTGCTGAACACGCGGCTTTGTTAGGGTTGCGTCATACACGCCGAATTCTCCGCTGGTTGTCATGTTCTGTAATGAGGTGAGCGGGTTGACGTCGAAGCGCACGGAGTTTGAGACGTTGAAAACTTCCCAAGCAAACCGGATGCTGTCGTGTTCATTTGCCTTCCAGGTCTTCGATAATTCGGTATCGGCGCCAAAGTAGCCGTCACCGCGGAAGTTGTTGCGCTGCCCGGCTTCCCCCGGATACGGGTTGCGCATATCGACCTGCGCTTGCGAAGGATTCGCAAAGACCTGTGCCTGACCATGATCGATGTGAGTGCGCGTCTGGATCGGCCCCGTCTGGACCATGCTGCTCTGCTCATCCCAATCGGTGCCCCAACCCGCTCCACTGATCACGCTGAAGGGGAGCCCGCTAGTCCAGCGTACAACCCCGGATAGCTGCCAGTTTCCGATCGCTCCATTCACGGCGCGGCTTGCGCCACCGAGCAGTGTCTTGCCTCTCCCGACCGGAAGCTCTGCCACCCAGTCTCCGCTGAAGAGGTGGCGGGCATCAAAGTCGGACACGGCGCGATTCAAGCGTGGGTTCCAGGCATTGAGGATTGCCCCGAAGCTGCTGCCGGCGCTGGTGCCGGTACTAGAGGAGAACATGGTGCGCTCGCTGTCCGATCCCATGTCGAGAGACTTGGAAAATGTATAACTCAACTCCAACTGCGCGCCTTGGTTCAAGTTCCGGCGCAGCGATACCTGCCCTGCGTTATAGCTGCTGTTTCCGATGGACGACCACGCGTACATGCTTGCATACTGGCGCGGCCAGAAGCGATTAGGCACGCCTCCGCAGCCGGGCGTGCAGAGAACATCGAGCATGTAAAGCGATCCGGTCTCGTTGCCGGGAAGCCATGTGCTGTAAATATTTTGGGTCGCGCTTTGGCCGCTCCCGGCAGCATCGGGAAACATGTTTTCGAAGTAAGGGATAGCGGCGACGTTGGCAACTCCCGCATTTTTTTGCCTGGAGAGTTGGGTCGCGGCAGAGAAGTAGTCCTGACCCGATTTTGTGTCTACCAGATCGAGTGGTTGCGCGAGGTCAATCTGTTGTAACTGGTGGCGGCCGAACCTGCCGATGTAAGCAACCTCCAAGGCGAATGCGCGGTGCAGTTCGCGTTGAATCGAGAAGTTGACCACTTGCGAATAGGGCGTATTCATGCGATCGTCGAGACCGTGCGCAATCTCGAAGCCCGTCCAGAGCGGATTGTTCGGGGCTAACGCGGGGTAGGTGATCGTGTTTGCGGGCGTGCCGGTTATATCGGGAAGGTCGTGAATGCCTGTGAAACGCGGCGAGGTATCCGGAGTAAGCAAGTTGGTGGGATTGGTGATGCTTTCGCTGAGTCCGAACGCTCCGTATTGGTCGAAAAGATTGACGATACCTTCGCCGTAGTGATCGTAATAGATACCGTAGCCGGCGCGAATTGAACTCTCCTCCGCCGCACCAAACAGTTTGTACCAGAAGCCTTGCGCGACACCGGGAGAGAAAGCAATGGCGATGCGAGGAGCAATGTCTCTTTTCTCCATCGGCCAATAGGCCTTTAACCCCCGCGCCTGTCCGGATGGCGCAAAGGTGAGATCCGGCTGCACGCTATTGCCGAGTGTTGCCTGCTGCGCGCGAGTCCTGAACCACTGGTCGATATTGACAGTGGGCTGCGCCTGCTGGCCGTGCATCTCGAATGGCGTTTGCAACAGGGTGTGGCGCAATCCGAATGTCAGCATGAGGCGTCGCTGAAGCCGCCAGGAATCCTGCACATAATATTCAAACTCGTTGTTCTTGAATTCGCGATCGAGGATAACGCCGGGAGGCAAGAGGCTGGCCGTGCCCCCGCCGGGTGCGATCCGGTAATTGGATTGCGTTGTCACCAGATCCAGCAGGCCGGCAAGATTGCCCATGGCAAAGTTGTACGAGTCTGCGAAACTGCCGGCGACCGCCGGATACCCGAATGCTACCGGGTCGAAGCTCTGCCCGGTGTTCGCAATGCCGGCATCGGCCAGCGCATAGGCGTTGGTATAACCGTAGCTGTAAGAAAGCGCGTCGGAGCGGCGATGATCGCGAATCAGTCTGTAATTAGCGCCGAACTGGATGGTATGCGCACTGTGCGTATAGGTTACGTCATCGATGATGTTATGAACCGGTATGTCGACCAGTGTGGTTCTGGATTCGGCGTAGAGCGGGCTGATGTTGTAGAAGTTCGCATACGAGCCCTGGCCGATGCCGCGGTCGGCATAGCCCTGGCGCGTGAAGCCGTAATGCAGATTGTGGATGAGATTGGATGAGGCGTCCCATGTATCTCCGACCACAAATCCCTTGCTGTTGTCCGTATTGGTTGAGCTGGCAGGCTGGCCAGGGAACTGCGGCACTGCGGAGGACTTGTCGTTTTGCAGATTGGCCCTGATGAAGAACCAGTTGCGGTGCGACGGCATGAAATCCAGGCGTGCAATATACGTATTCAGCAAAGCCGGATTGGGAGCAGACCAGGTATAGGAAGCCGTATTCAGACCGTCACCGGCTGACAGGCCGTTGGGCGCGGGATAAAGGTTCAGTACCGCCAGCACGTTTGGATCTACGCCACGGCCCCAGGTTCGATTGCATTGGTCAGAGCAACCCTGGTCCATGGCTGCAATCTGCGCGGGGTTGAGGAGGGTTGGAGTGTTCTGAATGGAGGTTAGGTACTGGATATTCCCGGCGTGCATCGAGAGCGTGGGAACGGTCATTGTCTGCTGCTGATTTTCTGCGGTTCTCTGCCCCTCGTAGTTCACAAAAAGGAAGGCTTTGTCTTTCCTGATGGGGCCGCCAAGCGTTGCTCCGAAGGTATTGCGAATAAGTTTGCCCGGCACATCTGGCAGGCCATTCGATAACTCCGCCTGTTTGTTAAACCAGTCGTTGGCCTCTCCCAGCCAACTCCGGTTGTACTCGTAGAGGCTGCCTCGGATGCGGTTGGTACCGCTCCTGGTCACGAGACTAACCTGCGGTCCTGAGGAACGCCCGTTGTCTGCTCCAAAAGCATCCGTCGTTACTCGGAATTCCTGCACGGAATCGAGCGTGGAGCGAAGCACGCCGGTGAAAGCGTACCCGCGCGCCTGATCGTTGTTGTCCACTCCATCCAGCGTGATGTTGCCCTGGTCGGAGCGGCTGCCATTGGTCGTTCCGCTGCGGCTGTCATGGCTCTGGTCGTTCGCTTCGCCAAGGTACAACGCTCCCGGCTGCAGGCTGAGCAGGCCAGGGACGTTGCGCCCCTCCATGGGCAAAGATTGAATGGTTTCGGCATTCACCGCATCTCCCATGCTGGCGTCTACGAGATTCAGCCCCTGCGTCTCGCCGCTCACCTGGACCACAGTTCGCAACGCCTCGACGGAGAGAGAAAAAGTTTTGGTGGACGGTTGATTGACCAGCAGCTCAACAATTGCGAACTGCGCGGCGAATCCCTTTGCTGCTACGGAGACCGAGTATGTTCCGGCGGTTACGCCGAGAAAGCGATATTGTCCCTTGGCATCTGTAGCGCGCGAATTTGAGAATCCCGTTGCCTGATTTTTCAAATATACCTGAGCACCCACAACGGCCGCACCAGAGGAGTCGGTCACGTCTCCACGCAAGGAAGAAGTGGAACTCTGGGCCACCGCGAAGGTCGCTGAACAAAACATCCAATAAATTACAAATAAACAACCATGCCAACGCATTTCGATTTACTCCTGGCTTTGCGGCGTGCAACGCATGACTTCCTTAAGCGCTTGCACCAACAGTTCGTTTTGCAAGCGCGTGCGCACGGCGATGCGAAAGTAATGTTCATCGAGGCCTTCAAAGTTCGCACAGGAGCGAAGGACGATATGTTGTTGGAGGATGAGCCGCCGCCAAAACTCGCGGCCATTACGGTTTGCATCGATCTTGATCAGCAGGTAATTGGCCGCGCTGCGAAAGACAGAGAGCCCGAGCGCCTGCAATTGCTCTTCAAGCCAATTACGTTCCGTCGCGTTGGCGGCGCGAGTTTGAAGAATCGAAGGCCGATCCTGGAGAACCATCCGCGCAGCTTCAGCAGCGATCGAACCAACGGGCCAGACGGGAATGTGCGATTCCATGGCAGCGCGGATTTCCGGGCAACTGACCGCATACGCAAGGCGCAATCCGGGCATGGCAAAGAATTTGGTAAGGGAGCGCAGAACGATTAGTCCGGGAGTTTTCGCGGCCCATTGCGAAAGGCTGTCTTCAGGAGCGTAGTCGATGAATGCTTCATCGACGATGATGGTTGCGCCCAGCGCGGACGCGGCTTCATGTAACCGGAGCAATTCCTCGGCAGGCATCAGCCGTCCCGATGGGCTCTGCGGATTGGCCAGCAACAAGACCTGCGCTCCCGAGGTCTTCAAGCTTGCGGCCATCTCTGCGCCATCGAGCAAGAACCCAGTATCTTGTGTCGAGGCGAAGGTACAGTACTCGACGCCGCACGTGTGGAGTATGTTGCGGTATTCGGCGAAGGCGGGAACGGCAACCAGGCATCGGCGCGGGCGAAGTGTACTGAGAGCGGCGCTGAGCAATGGCATCACGCCACTGCCAATGGCGATGGCCTGAACATCTATCTGCACGTACGCAGCAATCGCCTCCTTGAGGACTGCATAGTGCATATCCGGATAGGCGGTCAGAATTGTGCGTGCGCGAAGGGCGTCGCAAAGACTGTCAACAACAAGCTCGGACGGTGGGTGGGGATGAATGCTGGCGCTGAAGTCCAGTAGCGATGACTCAGGCACGCCGAACTCGGCGGCTAATTCTCGCAATTGCCCTCCATGCGCCGGCAAGAAATCTTCACGCATGTTTCCTCCTCGACAAAAGCAAGAACGCACCGCCAAATGCAAGCACGGAAGCCAGGCCGACGGCCTTCCACGCGCGTTGCGCATGCGTACTGTTCGGCAAGGGGAATTCGCCGCCCAGATGCGGCGATGCGATCACTTCGCCAGCATACTTGTTTGTGCCACCGAGGCGAACACCGAGCAAGCCGGCCATTGCTGCTTCCACCTGTCCGGCATTCGGACTGTCATGCTTGCTGCCATCCCGCAGCCAGACATGGCGGGCACGACATCCGCTGGTTTGAGGAATCAATTCTGCTGCGAGACAGAGCAGCAGTGCCGAGATGCGCGCAGGGACGTAATTGGCAACGTCGTCCACACGCGCCGCAATCCGGCCGAAATAGAGATACTTCTCATCTTTATGCCCAATCATCGAATCGAGAGTATTGATTGCCTTATAAGCCATTGCCAGTGGAACGCCGCCCATCGCCAGATAGAGGAGCGGCGCAATGACGCCGTCCGACAGGCTTTCGGCGAGTGTTTCGACGAGCGCGCGGCAGATCTGCTCTTCTCCGAGTTCGTTTGTGTCGCGGCCAACGATGCGCGCAAGGCGCAGGCGCGCTCGCGGCAGATCTCCGTCTTCCAGTGCCCGCATAACCTCGGCGGCCTCGTCGAGCAGGTTGCGTGTGCTGAGACAAGTGCTGGCCAGCCATACTTCCGCGGCGGTTGCGATTGCCGCGTGATTCTCTCGCATGCGCTTCAATAATGCATAGACGCAGAGCGCGGTGAACAGCGGCACTCCAACTGCGACGAGCCCGCCGGCAGCAACCTCAAAGCGCTTTCCGGAACCGCGACGGCGAAGCGCCCGCTCGGAGGCGTCGATGCTCAAGCCAATGAGCCGCACAGGATGCGGCAGCCATTCCGGATCGCCCACGCAATAATCCAGCACATAGGCGGCCGCAAGTTTCTCAGGGTTTATCAAGCGAGCCTCTTCTCCGATCGATACGCAGAGTGGTCCGCAGTCCGGTCCGCGTAACGCGGCAAGTCGAGCATGGCGAATATGGCTGCCAAATCGAGGGCGTCGGTATACGCGTCGGCGAGCATGTCCAACTGCTGCCGGCGCAACTCGCTCCATGCGATCAATTCGGTCGGAGCGTTTATCTGAAGCACCGCGCGGGCTGCGCGCAGGAATGCGTGCCGGAAGGCGTCTCCGTCGAAGAGACCATGCAGATAGGTGCCGCAGATACGCCCATCGATGGAGACGCACCCATCGGGCAAAGTTTGTGTTTCGTTGTTCTTCCGCGTAATCAATGCAAAAGGTGATGCTTCGTGGAGATATTCGGTTGTGCCCAGATGAATCTCGTAGCCAGCGACTTGACATGCATCGATCGGCTGACCGAACAGTGTGCTGCTGCCGAGCATTCCGCGCGCTGGAATCGTGATTTTTTCTTGCGCCATGATGGTTCTGATGGGAAGCAGACCGAGCGCTTGTTCGGTTCCCGCGCGTTCCATTCCATGTGGGTCAAGGATCTGTTTGCCCAGCATCTGGAACCCTCCACAGATGCCCACGATCAGTCCGCCTTTGAGCGCAAATTCTTTGAGTGCAGGCTCAAACCCGCATTCGCGCAGCCAGCGCAGATCGTCGGTCGTCTGCTTGCTGCCGGGCAGAACGATGACGTCCGCAAGCGCCGTGCTGCCGGGATCGCGAAGGAGATTGAGGGCGACGGAGGGTTCGGCATGGAGTGCGTCGAAGTCGGTGAAGTTGGAAATCGACGGAAAAGCGATGACGCCGATGCGCAATCTCCGCGAAGGCCCAGCATCCTCCGTCCACGGCGATTGATGTCGCTGGTCGAATCCAACGCTGTCTTCTTCGTCTAGGGACAGATGCCCGAGATACGGAATCACGCCCACGCAGGGCTTTCCCAGACGCTCCTCGATCATGCGAATCCCAGGCCAAAGCAGCGAGACATCGCCGCGAAATTTATTGATAACGAAGCCGGCAATCATGGCGCGCTCGTAAGGGTCCAGCAGTTCACAGGTCCCCAGCAGCGAAGCGAAGACGCCGCCGCGGTCAATGTCTCCGACGAGCAGACACTTCGCATTCGCCATTTTGGCCATGCGCATATTGACGATGTCGTTCTCTTTAAGATTGATCTCGGCCGGGGAGCCTGCGCCCTCCAGGACCATGACATCGTTTTGTTCGGCAAGGATGTGGTAACTCTCTTCCACAATAGGCAAGAGTTCGGCAACGCGAACTTCTTGATAGTTGCGTGCATCGAGATTGCGCCACACCTTGCCGCGCACGACAATCTGCGCGGCTGTATCGCAACTGGGCTTAATAAGGATTGGATTCATGTGCACGGACGGTGCAATCCCGGCAGCCTCGGCCTGCAGCGCTTGCGCGCGCCCGATTTCATAGCCGTCCGGAGTGGCTGCAGAATTCAGCGACATGTTCTGCGACTTGAACGGCGCCACGCGATAACCCGCACGCGCACAGATACGGCAGAGCGCAGCGGTGGTAAGCGACTTGCCCACATGCGACGCGGTGCCGAGCACCATGATGGCGCGTGCGCTCATCGAACCCTATCTTCCATTGAACGATGCAGGTCCATCACCATGCTCGCGACCATCGCGGACCTGTCTTCGTATCATCGCGCAAACGGGAGTCCACTCCGCATTCAAGTTCAAGCTGCCGTGCGAAGAGCCAGATCAGATCGGAGAGCCGATTGATATAAGGAAGCGCCTGTGGATCGATTTCCGCGCCGCTCTCCATGAGACGCACGACGCACCGCTCCGCACGGCGGCACACGGTCCTGGCCACTTCGAAGGCGGCGGACTCCACGTGAGCCCCAGGTAAAGACCAGTCCTGAAGAATCCCCTCCTTGGCCTCGATGGCATGAACCATGTCCGTTAGCTCGTCCACATCCGCCGCGGACAGTGGCGGGCGCGCCTTCTTGCTTTCGGGCGGAGTGGCCAGGGACGATCCAACGCGGAACAGCGTCTTCTGGATAGCGTGAACCGCGGCGCACAGCTCCGGATTCTTGCAGGCGCTTCTTGCAAAGCCCAGAGTTGAGTTCAACTCGTCCACTGTTCCATAAGTCTCAACGCGCAAATCCGCCTTGGAAACGCGGATGCCTCCGGCAAGGCCAGTCTGGCCGCCGTCTCCTGTCTTTGTAGCGATGCTCATAGTAGCTCCTGTAGATAGCAGTCAGGCGCGACCGGCTCCTGCAACTGCTGAACGGTAGAGGGGATGTTTTGTTCGGACAACGGACGGCCATAGCGCACCGTCAACTGTTCATCCAGGAAGTCTGTCACCATGGGGGGATGCGCTGAAAACAGCACATCCTCTGAGAAGAAACGAGCGCCGACAGCGCCCATTTCGACAACGGTTTCCGCGTAAACCACCACGCACGGAACCAGGGACACACACTGATTCAACAATCGAAATGAGCGATGATATCCGTCACGAAGAAACCATCGGCCGCAATAGGACGCGACCTCCATATATGGACTCCTGGAAGGCGCGTGAAGCGGAAGGGCAAGATCGAGAAGCTGCCGAGGACTGTCCCCGCAAAGGCTTGGGCGTCTGTCGCGATGCGGAAATCCGATCCGGCGCTGGAAAGCAATAAGCTTCCGCAGATCGACGATTGAGAGTTCCCAGGCGAGGCCATCGAACTCCCGGCTCAAATCAACCGCATCCTTCCGGGCTGCAAGCGCACCGGCGAGTGTCCGGGTCTCCTCGACGGAGATGGGAGAATCATCCGGATAGGGCATCCGCGCCACCAGGCTGCGATGCGCATGATAGGCTGCATCCCGCATTTGTTCTGCTCCAAGCAGACCGCGATCCACCGGATGATCGAAACCCCAGGCCGCAAGCTCCCGGATTTCCATATGCTCAGAGCTCACGGCAACACCTCGCATTGGCAGCTTTGAGCGGAAGCAATGATCGTTGCGCAGTAAGGCGCGGTCTTTGTCCAGGCCCGCTCTTCAGAAAATCCGAAGAACCTGGTGAGTGCATAGCGCATGACGCCGCGATGCGCGACGATGGCTGTCTTCTTCCCTGCCGTTGCCTCCAGCAATGGTACGATCACAGCTTCAATCCTAGCCGTAAACTCCGCGTATGCTTCCCCCCCAGGCGCACCGCGCAGAGGGAATTCGCAGAGCCATCGATCTGCTTCCTCGGGAAATCGATCTTCAATTTGCTGCCAACGGAGGCCCTCCCAAAGGCCAAAGTGGATCTCTCTCAATGCAGGGAGATAATCTACTCCGACACCGAAGCGTTGAGCGATAGCTGCTGCAGTCCGCGATGCGCGGCGCAGGTCGCTCGAATAGATGTGTTCGATTCCCAGCACTGCGGCTTCCTCGAACAGACGTTTCACTTGGCTCTCGCCGACCGAGTTCAAGTCCGGGTCGCTGTGGCCGCAGAAGGTGCCGGCCATGTCGGTCTCGCCATGTCGAATCAATACGATGTTGTTCATCCGCGCCAGACCCCGCAAAGGTAGACTGCCAGCAGCGTAAGCTGGCTGGTCGCGCCAAAGCAATCGCCGGTGATGCCACCAATTCGATGCTTGTAGTACAAGCCGCTGAAGAGCGTGACTGCCGACGCGGCGGCAACCGGCCAGACCGTTGACTGACGCAACATGAAACCGACGGCGCCTAGAGCGATAAGTGTTCCAACTGCGAGGGAGATGCCAGACACTCGGCGAGCGATGCGGGCTCCCTGGCTGTTCTGCTCACCAGCGCCAGGCAGCACGGCCCCAAGTGGGAGCATAACCCAGCGGCAGAGAACTTCTGCGGAGATCACATACTGCACAAAGTTGCCGGCGGGAATGTACGCCAGCAGCAGCACGCGTCCACCGATGGAGAAGGCCAGCGCGAGCGCTCCAAAGCTGCCAATCCGGCTGTCCTTCATGATCGCGAGAACCTGCGGGCGATCCCATCCACCTCCAAACGCATCGGCCGCATCGGCAAGGCCGTCTTCATGCAACCCCCCGGTCGCGAGAGTCGAGAAGAGCACGATTAACAATGCGATGACTGCGATGGGAAGGTGCGTCGACAGCAGGCTGTAGAGTCCCGCAGCAGCAGCTCCCACGGCGAGTCCAACCAGGGGAAAGTATTTCACTGCACGCGGCAGTGCGTCCGGCTTGTAGGTAAGCCGGCTGAGAGGCAGGCGAGTCAGAAACTGAAATGCCGCCGCGATGTCTTGAAAGATCGTGCTCATTCGCTTGCCGTACTCACTCCGGCCGATGAAAATGTGGCCATCTCGGTAAAAAGTCGGACCGAAGATTCGATTAGCGGCATGGCCAGAACCGCGCCCGTTCCTTCACCCAGTCTCATCCCCAGTTTAAGAATCGGAGACAGTCCCAAATGCCGGAGGAGGTGCCCGTGTCCTGGCTCTTCCGAGCAATGACCTGCGAACAGGTATCCACCGACTTCAGGCGCGATGGCGTGCGCAATGGATGCCGCTGCCGTAGAAATAAAACCATCGCAAACAACGGCCATTCGATTCGACGCGGCACAGAGAATGAAACCGGTCATGGCTGCGATTTCCAACCCGCCCACGCAGCGAAGAATCTCCAGGGGTTCGGGCGTCTCCACTGAGGCGCCGAAGTGCCTCTTCAGCGATCGTCTGAGTATATTGAGTTTGCGATCCCTCCCCGCAGGATCTAGCCCAGCGCCGCAACCAGTGACTTCGCCGACGCGCCGCTTTGTCAGCAGAGCGGCAATCGCGCTCGCGGATGTCGTGTTGCCGATGCCCATTTCACCGACGGCCACCAGAGTTTGCCCCTGGTCTTTTGCGGCTTGCGCCAGGTGAATGCCGGCTTCGATAGCAGCGGTAAGGTCCTCATGTGTGAGCGCGGGTTCATGAAGCATGTTCCCAGAGCCGCGTCGAACCTTCATCCGGCAGAGCCCCGGCGCGGGTTCGAACTCCGCGTCGACACCCACGTCGACAACTGTAAGTTGCACATCGTGCAACCGGGCTAGAACATTGATTGCCGCGCCGCCTGCCACAAAATTGAGCACCATCTGCGCGGTGACTTCACGCGGATATGCGCTCACTCCTTCGGCAGTCACACCATGATCGGCGGCAAAGACGTAGACGGCCCGCCGCAATGGAAGGGGAATGCGGCCGGAACAAATCGCGAACATCTGACTTGCGATGGACTCCAATCGGCCCAGGCTTCCGATTGGTTTGGTCAGGCTGTCGAGCCGGAGTTGGGCTTCAACGGTGTGACGGGGATCGATTGGCTCGATGCCCGCAACCACATCCGTCAGGGATCGGAGAATAATCTGATTCATAAGGCATGCTCCATTCGATCCCGCATTCGCTCCAGCAACCTGGGGCGGTGATGCGGAAGACAGTTAAAGGCGATTTCAAGAATCTCAGGCCGCAATATCTCTTGAGGCGAACCTTGACGGATCGGTTTATCCGGGCTCATCAGCCACACGGAAGAGAAGGTTCCCTCAATCAGCGCGAGATCGTGCATCGAGGCAACAATGGCGATTCCTTCGCGGCGCAACAAGTCGATCAGGTCGATCATTTCAAACTGACGCCCGATATCCAGGTGCTGCATTGGTTCGTCCAGGAGAAGCAGCTGCGGCTGCTGCGCAAGACCGAGCGCGATTTTTACTCGCTGTCGTTCGCCGCCGCTTAGCTGGTTGAAGACCCGCGACCGCAACGACCATGTGTCCGTCAATTCCATCGCACGCCGCATCGCCTCATAGTCGGCAGGAGATAGTCCGCCAAACATTCTGAGGAATGGAGTGCGGCCCTGCTCCACAAACTGTTCGACAGTGAAGGAAAACGGAACCTCGACGTTCTGCGGCACGAAGGCCACCGATCTCGCAATCTCCCGCTGCTTCAATGACTGCAGATTTCTACGCTTCAAGTACACTTCTCCACACGCTGGAGCGAGCGTACCGGCTGCCAGGCGTAGCAATGTCGTTTTGCCAGCGCCGTTTGGGCCCACCACCGCGATGCATTGATTTTCAAAGACACTGGCATCAAGATCCGTGAGGATGTTTCTATCCCCGTAGGCAAAGCCAACGCGCGCGAACTCGATGAGAGGTTTCATGACATCACTCCCTGCTTGGTCTTGCGCAAAAGATAGAGAAAGAAGGGCCCTCCGATGAGAGCTGTCAGGACGCCCACAGGCAACTCCGCCGGAGCAATTGCGGTGCGCGCCACAGTATCCGCCACCAGGAGGAAGAGCGCTCCGAGCAGTGCAGTCGCCGGCAGCAATCGCACATGATCGGGCCCCAGCACCATGCGCAGCATGTGGGGGACGATAAGTCCAACAAAGCTGATCAATCCACCCAGAGCCACCGCCGCAGCCGTCAATATCGATCCGATCACGATGACGGCAATGCGCGTCTTTTGTACGGAAAGACCGAGGTGCATTGCATATTCCTCGCCCAGCGCGAGTGTGTTGAGGTTTCGAGCCAGCGGAACCGAACCCGCAAACCCAATGGCCAGCATCAATGTCACAATCGCCAACTGTGGCCATGTCGGTTGGGCGATCGTGCCATGCAGCCACGAGGCCAGCACGCGCATGCCTGTCCCGAAATCGTGATCGAGCACCTCGAGGAAATACGATGAGTAGCTGAGCATGGTGCTGACGGCAAAGCCCGCCAGCAACAGGGCCACCACCGGCGTGCGGCCGTCCACGCGCGCCAGCCAATACACGAGCGTGATGGAGCCCAGGGCGCCCACAAAAGCCAGCAGCGCGGTTGTGCCGAATCCGGCTATAGAAACTGGAGGCAGCAAAAATACTCCAATCGACGCGCCGAGCACAGCCCCGCCGGAAGAGCCAATGACGTACGGATCGGCGAGAGGGTTTCGGAAGAGTCCCTGGAACAGCAAGCCGGAAACCGAAAGCGCAGCACCTACGAGGAGCGATGCAAAAATACGCGGCAACCGGATGGTGAAAAGGATGATGCCCTGATCGGCGGAAAGCGATCCACCGCCGATCAGTTTACGCGCCAGCAGCCATACCGGCACATGGACAGCGCCCATTCCCGTGGCGACCAGCACCGCAAGAACTAGAGAGGCAGACAGTATCGCCAGCAGCCAGCGTTGCCGATGCTTCTGTGTCCATTGATGCGGTGCGCTTGCGCGTTTCTCGGTCACTTCCCCCGCCACGATTCACCTCCAAAAGTGAACTTCATGCCGAGCCGGAACATGAATGGCAGCGACGGAAAACCGAATGCCTCGCTGTAGTGCTCGCATAAGAGATTCTGGAAACTGCCTTCGACGGCAAGCTGCCGCGTTGCCTGATAGCTCGTAGTTAAATCCAACTTCTGATATGCGCCATCCAAATTGCGATTGGGCAAGAGCAGCGAGTTACCGCCGTTGGAGTCGGTTAGAAAATCGCTGTCGTCTCTGCGCGACACCAGCGTTCCACTCAATGCGGCAAACAGCTTCGAGTGGCGATAGCCGGTTTGAAAGTAGCCGGTGTGCGGTGCGATACGGAAAGGCCGTGCTCCGACAAGCGGCGAATATACCCCAATAGGGATCGACGCTCCTGACAGAGGAAGCGCAGGATTGGTAACCACGATACCGGTATCGTTTGAGAATGATCGTTGGATCTGCGCATCTGCATAGGTGTATCCAGCGCGCACAAAGAAGTCACGAGTTACCTGCGATTCAATCTCCGCCTCGATGCCCTGGGAACGGTAATCTTTTGTGTTTACTGTAGCCCCATAATTTGTGGAGGCTGCAAGGTTCACAATTGCACTGGGAAGTCCAAGGTCGGCCAATCCTTGCGGCGGAATGTACTCAATGCCGTGCGTAAATTCGTTGTGAAAGAGCGACAAACTCAAGCGGCTGCGACCGCCGAAGAGAAATTGATCGACGCCTCCATCGTAGGTTCTTGAGTTCTCTGGCCCGATGGGAGCGATATGGTCTTGTGAGATGAGTTGGTTCCCTTCAGGCTGGCTTCCGGGCAATAGCAGCAATGCATAGAGCGAATCGATCTGATCGAAGACAGCCGGCTCCTTGATCCCTTTGCCGAAGCTAGCGCGCAACTTGGTGGCGCCCGCTACTCGCCAGGCGAGCGACGCGCGCGGAGTTGCAGCGAATCCAAAAAGGCCGTTGTCTTCCAGACCTGTGCCCACTGTATAGAAGAGACGGTTCTGGATGTCACCTTGAACTTGAAAAGTGTAGCTGAAGTTGCCACGCTCTACGGAGTTAGTTGGGCCGTCCGAATAGCCGCGCTCGTCTTCGTAGCGAAAGGCGACCAGTCCACGGATGTGCGGATTAAAGCTGTAGTTCGATTGCGCGTAGACAAAATCCTTGTCCGTTGAGAGGGGGGCATAATTCGGATAGATGGTCCCGGCGTTTGGACCGGTTCCAGCGTATTGATAGAACGCCTGACCGCTTACGCTATATCCGTTCGCGCCATTGATGGTGATGGGCGCTCCAAGATATTGGAGCAGATTGCCTGAGCCGTCGTATTGCGGGATTCCTGTAGGCGCGAATTCAGTGTACTGCGAGCGCAGTCTTGTTCCCCCATAACGAATCATGTTATTCCACTTCGCCGTGGTTTGATTTTCCCAGGTCACACCGAAGTTGGCGTCTTCGTTGGCCTGCTTGGCGTCTGTCGGAATGCCGTAAAGTTGCATTGCATCGGGTTGTCCTGATGCAACCTGATCGTGGTGAATGGTGGCGCGCAGGCTGGATTGGGGAGAAAGCGCCCAGCCGAAGTTTCCAGTGAAGGTGCCATTGTGAAACTTGCTGTCTGGAGTTGAATTATTTGTAGCGAAGCGCGCGTAGTCGGTGAAGTAATCGAAGTGCTTGTATTGGCCTCCCACCGAGCCTTCCTGGCGATAGGAGCCGAAGTTGCCACCGTCTGCCAGATAAGTGAACAGAGGCAGCGGTGTGCTTCCTCTTGCGGTCGTGAGGCTTATTACACCAGCTAGCGCATCCGACCCATAGAGAGCGCTGTTCGGTCCGCGAAGAATTTCGACTTGCAAGATGGCGGCGCTTGCGATGTTGGCAAACTCGACATTTCCTCCGATGTCATTCATCGGAATCCCATCGATGAGCAGCTTGCTTGCGTCCTTGTCGCCGCCGCGAATATACATTTGGGTGGTTCCACCGGCTTGCCCGGACTGCGTGGCCTGCAAACCGGGAACGTAGCGCAGTCCCTCTTGCAACTCATGCGCGCCCGCATAATCAGCGGACGATAAGACCGTCACGGCCGCGCCCAATTGCGCCTGCGGCGTGGGAACACCTGTCGACGTCACCGTAATCTGTTCGGAAAGAGATGCGATCTGAAGGACAATATCGACGGTCAGTTCACGGCCATCGCTGACTGGATTGAGCGGCTTCTCTGCCGTGCTAAATCCAGATACCGAAACACGCAGGCGCGAGCCGGAGCCAAAGTTTTGCAAAATGTGGTACTGTCCTTTTCCATCGGTAGCCGCGAACGCAACCGGCACACCGTTTTCGAGCAGTTCCACTTTAGCGTTGGGAATGACTGCCCCCGACGGATCCGATACGGTACCACGAATCTCAGAGACCAGTGAAGCATGTGCAATAGCTGTGAGGGCGAAGATGAGACTTGCAGTCCATCTCAGGAACGATAAGCGCGAAAATTTGAACATGGTTTTCCCCTCGGAAGTTCCAGCAGGACCGGTCTCCTGACTCGCGCCTCAACGGCTGACGGCTGCCTTCCCGGAATCTTCTCCAGTGGCAAACAAGCCGCGCCTCTTCGCTTACAGTTACGGGGTAGTGGCGGATTTGCACCGCGCTTCCCGATCATCCAGCTGTTATATGTTTATGGTTCGAGACGGCCTTGCCATCTCACGGATGAAATTGTTTCGCTAGCTCCTCCAATGCATCAAACGCGACCGGGCTGGGAAGATTGATCCGGTCGTCTACGTAGTAAACGCGATTGTTGATCACAGCCGGTAAATTGCTCCAGCCAGGTTGTCCTCGAATCTTATCGATCGACATTCTCGATCCGCGAATAAGCAAGAGCGCTTCGGGCGCCCGCGCCACCACCGCTTCCAGACCGATTTGGGGCCACTCCTGGTCGATGTCGGCGGTAACGGAGCGCCCTCCGGCAATCTCGATCAGTTCCGTGATGAAGGCGTGTTTGCCTATAGTGACAATCGGGTTATATCCGACCGGCATCAAAATACCGACTACCGGTTTACCTTTCACTTGCCGCCGCACTGCTGCTTCGCGTCCGCGCAGTTTGGCGATCAACTCTCTGGCAGAATCCTCCCGGTTGAGGGCCTGACCCAGGCTTGCAATGGATTGATATATTCCCTGAACCCCATGCGTAGAGATCATGAACACGACGATGCCGAGCCGTTCCAGTTGTTGCAACGTCTCGGTGTGGCTCATATCCGCGCTGCCTAACACCAGGTCCGGATGCAAGGACAAAATTGTTTCCATCGAAGGCGACAGAATCGATCCCACGCTGGGCTTGGTTCTAGCATCGGCCGGATACTTGGTGTAGTCGGTCACCGCAATAACATCCGCTCCAGCTCCGAGCGCGTACACGTCGTCCACGACACTTGGCATCAAACATACGAGCCGGTGCGGGTGCTCGGGAACCTGAATCGTGCGGCCCAGTTGATCCGTCACGGTGCGCGCAGCGCATACAGGAACTGCAATACAGAGAAGAAGCCAAACGCTCAAACACTTCATACTTGCACCTCCGCAACGCGTGCTCGCAGCGCAGCTCTAACCAGCGACGCTGCAATTGTGGGGTTTACCCGAAAATGAAGATGCACATAGCTGGCCAGCACGTTTTTGAATTGATATCCTTCGAGTTCTTCGCGCCCGGAGAGCGAGTATTTCAGCCGATACGCGTTCGGCATATGCGTACCATGCAAGACGCGCGAGCAGTGAAAGCTATGTCCACGCACCTTGGTTCCCTTGTTGCCGAGCAAGCACTCTTCAACAAATTCGACATCGACATAGCCAAAGTGGACCAATCGCGGCGTCATCTCAAACTCGATTGGAAGGGCTCCGGCCATGGCGTAGCTCCGCCCATCGAGCGTGGTTAGCGCCTGGCCCAGATAGATCATGCCGCCGCATTCGGCATAAACTGGCTTGCCTGACTCCACGAACGCACGAAGTTCGGCGCTCATCGCGGTATTGCGGCTAAGTACATCTGCATATAATTCCGGGTATCCGCCGCCGAGATAGAGCGCATCAAGATTCTGCGGAAGCGCCGTATCCACCAGTGGACTGAAACGGACGATCTCCGCACCGTTCTCCCGAAGCAAATCGAAATTATCTTCGTAATAGAACGAGAATGCCTTGTCCCGGGCAACCCCAACGCGCACGAGCGCCTGTTCAAGCTTTGGAGGCGGGATAGCTTCGCTCTCTGCAGCGGCATCCGGCCAGGAAAGATCGAGCAGCGGCGTAATGTTGAGATGCTGCTGTCCTGCTTGCGCAAATGCTGCCAGCCGATTCTCCGCGGACGTTGTTTCTTCCGTCGTATGCAGTCCCAAATGTCTCTCAGGAATCGCGATTGCCGCTTCCGTCGGCAGATGGCCTAGCAGCGGCGTAGTGGTAACCGAACGAATCGCAGCTTCGAGCAGCCGATAATGCCGGTCGCTTCCCACATTGTTCAGCACGATGCCTGCGAATTGCACGGCGGGGTCGAAGCTCTCGAAGCCCTTGACCACTGCGGCAATGCTGCGTGCGCTTTTGCCGGCATCCATCACCAGCACGACAGGCAGACCCAGGAGCTTCGCGATCTGCGCCGCACTTCCAACCTCGCCACCGCCGGCCACACCGTCGTAGAGGCCCATCATGCCTTCGACAATCGCGGCATCGGCGTTGCGGCAGCCGTTGGCAAAGATCGCGCAGTTCGTCTCGTCATCCAACATCCAAGTATCCAGGTTGCGCGACGTCCGACCACAGACAGCGGAATGGTGCCCTGTGTCCAGAAAGTCCGGCCCGCACTTGAACGGCTGCACGCGCAGGCCGCGCTCGCGCAACATCGCCATCAGCGTGAGAGCAACTGTAGTCTTGCCAACGCCACCTGCGGTTCCAGCCACCATGAAGCCAATCATGGTCCGGCTCCGATACTGCCTTTGAGCGCCAATGGAAGTCCGGCCACCATCAGCACGACATTGTCGGCTATTTCAGCCACGCGCTGATTCAGTTCTCCCAGGGCATCGCGATATACCCGGCCAGCCGGATACGGCGGCACAACGCCACTCCCGACCTCGTTGGAGACCAATACGACCGAAGCAGGCACCTGACGCAACGCCTCCAAAAAGCCATCGAGACGCCGCTCCATGCTGACGGCATCGGTGCGGGCTGCTTCCATGAGATTGGAGACAAATACAGTTAGACAATCGATCAGCAACAGGTTGAACTTCGGCCCCTGGTCTATGAGGACCTGCGCCAGTTCCAGCGGTTCTTCCCATGTTTTCCAGTGCTTCGGCCGATCTTCCCGATGGCGACGAATTTTTTCACGCATCTCTGCGTCGCGAGCTTGCGCCGTCGCGACATACGCCACGCGTTCAAACTTCGAGACAAACTCCTGCGCCCAACGGCTCTTGCCGCTGCGAACGCCGCCGAGGACGAGCGTGACCGTTTTGCGGTCCCTCTCCTGCATACATTAACCTCTGACCGCGGAGCACAACTCCACCGGGGCAGCGGGATCAATACAATAGGCAGCTTTCACTTAGCCGGTGCGTACGGACCGGCGGGGGAACGCTCTCCAACTCTCCCATCGAAGTTGGATAAAGCCCAGATTGGCATCTGGCCGGTCTCCTGACTCACGCTTCAACGAATCTGAACAGCCTTCCCGAGGAAAACCTCAGTGGCCGGAGCAAGCTCCATGTCCAATTCTCAGCGATTACAGTTACGGGGTAGTGGCGGATTTGCACCGCGCTTCCCGAACACCAGATGGCACGATTGTATATCCATGCGGACGTACAGTGTCAATCGGGAACATGTGATCGCGGTGAGGAAGATGTCGCAGAGGCCGGATTCTCGGGTACAGATGTCAGTTTTGGCCTAGGTACAGAGGTCTTAGATAAATTACTGACAGATTGTGACTTGTGGAAATCCAAGGGGCCACCGGGGTCTTGTAAGTTATTGTGATGCCCAAAATTGTTGGATTTACACGGTGGAAGTCGCAGGTTCAACCACGCATAGCTAGACATTCAATCTCCCACTTGCATGCCTCCCACCAGCGGTCGATATCAGAAATCCGCTGGGCAGCTTTCACGTGCGTTCTGACATGGCCAGCGCCCCATTCAGTTTCTACCCCGTCTGCTCCATTTCTGCTCTATTCGATTTTTGGAGAAGAGCGCTTTCAAGAACTCCCGTATTCTCTATCGCCAGAACGAGATCGGGTGAACGCCATGTTCTTTGTTTTCAATTGATGACCACATTCCCAAGCTGAATGTCGCCGGTTCGATCCCGGTCTCCCGCTCCATAATCTCTTTTGCAGAATTCCGCTTCACTTTCCATACATCGTCCGCGTGCGGATCAATATCGACGATTTTGCTTCCAGAACGGGCAAAAACGGGCTGAAAATGCGCCACAAAGGGCCGATCTGTTCCCCGATCAGCTTGCAGGTGAAAATTGCAAACTGATTATTCAAAAGTAGTTGATTGCCTTGTAGGGGGCAGATAGAAGAGTTTCGAGGGGGGGAGGGGGGTGGGGAAGCCTGGGTTTTGCAGCTACGATTTGGTGAAGAAAAAGAGCGAGAATTGCGGTCCGCTGCAACCATTTTGAACCACCAAGGGATAATCCTCTGGCAACCGCGGAGAGGCGTGGAAGCGATACTGGGCAAGGCTCTGGGGCAGGGGCGGAATATTGAAGTCACGGTAGATGCTGGCCGCGGATGGGAAGAAGAAGCGCCGCGGCGCGAGGTTCGCGTCAGCCTCAGCGAAGACGGCCTGTCGAATGGCGTGTTTCCGGTTTCCTATCTCGCAGTTTCGTTGGTTGTCATGGAGCGCTTCGCTCGCCCAGCCCTGGCGCAAAAACAAAGGGGGCGCCGAAGTATGGGCACCCAACAAGCCCAGTCTCCATTGGCCCGCTTCATCCTTAACCCGCGATGACTGCAACCGACTACCGATGAGGACAACGGACCACCGATCCCCGCTCCCTAGTCCCGGATACGTTTCTTGATTTCGATATTCAGGCGTTTGATCTTCTGGTTGAGGGTGGAGAGGGGGATGTGGAACTGCTCGGCGGCATCGGTCTGGTTCCAGTTGCAGCGTTCCAATTTTTCGACGATGATGCGGCGCTCGATGTCTTCCAAAATGTCGAAGAGCGAGGCGTTGGGATTGTGCTCCAGCAGAGCGTCTTGGAAGCTGCGTCCGGAGATGTGGCCGGGGAGGAGGTCGGAGCCGATTATCGGGGCGTTGGACAAGACCACGCCGCGCTCGATGCAGTTCTCCAGTTCGCGCACATTGCCCGGCCACTCGTAGTCCATGAGTGCACGCAGGGCGTCGGCGGAGAGCTTGCGCGGGGCCAAGCCATTCTCGGCGGTGTAGAACTCGAGGAAGTGCTGGGCCAGCAGGGGAATATCTTCCCGGCGGGTGCGCAGCGGGGGGAGATCGACGGTGATGACGTTGAGGCGATAGAAGAGATCTTCGCGGAACTGTCCGTCGCGTACGGCCTGGCGCAGGTCGATGTTGGTGGCGGCGATGATGCGCACATCCACCTGAATCTCCTGGATGCCGCCCAGATGCATGAAGCGGCGGTCCTGCAAAACGCGCAAGATCTTGGCCTGGGTGTCCATGCCCATGGTGGCGATCTCGTCAAGAAAGAGGGTGCCGCCGTTGGCCACTTCGAAGAGGCCTTTTTTGCTGGCGACGGCCGAGGTGAAGGCACCCTTGACGTGGCCGAAGAGGGTGGATTCGAGCAACTCCGAGGGCATGGCGCCGGTGTTGATGGGGACGAAGGGCTTGTCTTTGCGCGGGGAGTTGGCGTGGATAGCCTTGGCGATGAGCTCCTTGCCGGTGCCGCTCTCGCCCTGGATCAGGACCGTGGAGCGGGAGGGGGCGACCTGGGCGACCAGATCGAAGACGCGCAGCATGATCTCGCTCTTGCCCACGATGTTGTGGAAGTTGTAGCGCTGCTTGAGGGTGCGCTTGAGCTGGAGGTTCTCTTCTTCGGCCTTGCGGCGGGCCACGGCGGAGCGGATGTCGGCCAGCAGTTTTTCGTTGTCCCAGGGTTTCTGGACGAAGTTCTCGGCGCCGGCGCGGACGGCTTCGACGACGTTGTCCACGGTGCCGTAGGCGGTAATCATGATGACCGGCAGGGCGGGCTGGCGCTCCTTGATCTGGGGCAACAGTTCCATGCCGCTCTGGCCGGGCAGGGCCAGATCGAGCAGCACCAGGTCGAAGCTCTCCTGATCCAGGGTGCGCAGGCCCTCTTCGCCGTCCACGGCCATCTTGACGGTGTAGCCTTCCAGGGTGAGCAAGACTTCGAGGGATTCGCGAATGGCGGCTTCGTCGTCGATGACCAGAATGCGGGCATCGACCTCATTGAGAGCAGAAGCAGGCAGGTTCAAGGGCAGTTCGACCTCAGGCATGGACGGAATTCCTCAGCAGGGGAAACTCGAGATGAAAGGTGGTGCCGGCGCCAATGGCGCTCTCCACGTGGATCTTGCCGGCGTGCTCCTGAATGATGCCGTAGGATACGGAGAGCCCCAAGCCGGTGCCGCGCCGTTCGCCGGGCTTGGGGGTGGTTTTGGTGGTGAAGAAGGGATCGTAGATGCGCTTTAAATGCTCGGGAGCGATGCCCGATCCGCTGTCTGCAACGATGGCCTCGACGTGTCCGTTGGCTAACGTGGCCACGCGCAGACGGCCGCCGGCGGGCATGGCTTCCTTGGCGTTCAATAAAAGATTGAGGAAGACCTGCTGCAGTTTGCCGGGGTTGCCGTGAATAGGCGGCAGAGCTTCGGCCAGGTCGAGATCGACGGCGATGCAGGCGGTCTTGAACTGGTGCTCCAGGAGCGAGAGGGTGTCGCGGATGACCTGGTTGAGATCGGTCTCCTTGAATTCGGTGGTCGAGGTGCGAGAGAAGTTGAGCAGGCCGTTGGCAATCTCGGCGGCGCGGAAGCTCTGCTGCACGATCTTGTCCAGTACCGGGGCCAGGCGCGCATCGCCCTTCAACTGCTTGGTGAGCATCTGCGCATAGGAGCTGATGACCGCCAGCGGTGTGTTGATCTCGTGGGCCACGCCGGCGGCCAGCAGGCCGATGGAACTGAGCTTGTCGGCCTGGGCAAGTTGCGACTCCAGGGAGACGCGTTCGGTGATGTCGTCGACCAGGATGATGCGGCCCACTGGGACGAAGTCGCGGGAGAGCAGGGGAGCGATGGCGATGTTGGCAGTGCGCTGCTCGCCGGCGCGGGTCAGCAGGGGGAACTTGTAGAGGTGATGGACGCCGGGATCGTTGCCGAAGTTCTCCACTGCGGTCACAAACTCCAGAGGGAAGACGGAGCGAAGCTCCTGGCCCAGGGCCTCGCCGCGGCTGAGGGCGTACATGGCTTCCATCTGCGCATTCCAGCTCTCGATGCGGCCTTCCAGATCGAGGGCGAGAATGCCCACGTTGATGGACTCGACGATGTTCTCGTTGAACTCTTTGAGGCGCTCGAACTCGGCGATCTTGGTCTGCAAGCGGCGATAGAGGCTGGCGTTTTGCAAGGCGATACCGATATAGCTGGCCAGGGATTCGAGCAGCTCGACATCTTCGCTGGAGAGGAAATCGCCGCCAATGGTCCGGCCTAGGCCGATGACGGCAATGGTGTGGGTGGTGGAGCCGTCCTGCACCCGACAGGGAAGATAGTAGTTCAGGTCCAGCAGGGCGGCGGTGCGTTGCTGGTCGGCGGGCAGGTGGACGGCCTGCTGGGCGTTTTCCAGGAAGATGTGGGAGTGGTCGGCGGCGGCGTCGAAATTGAGGAAGCCCAGCGCCAGGGTCTCGGCGTATTGCCGTTCCTTACGCAGTTCAACCGGCAGTCCATGGGCAGCGGCCAGGCGAAGGCGGCCGGATTCGCCGGTCAGGAAGACGGCTACGCGGGCCACCAGCAAGGTGCGGGGAAGCTGCTCGACGATGGAGCCGAGCAGTGCCTCGAGGTCGGTTTCGGAGTTGAGTCCGCGGCCGAACTCGATCAGAGCCTTGCGGTAATCGTAGCGATGGCGGTCGAAGACCTTGTCGACCCAGAGTTGAATGCGGCGCTTGAGGGGGTCGAAGATGGCGGCGCAGACGATGATGGAGAGCCCCAGACTCCACTCTCGCACCGACTGGGGCAGGTTGGTATGGACCAACTCGACCAGGATGGCGATGACGCCGAAGTAGGCTACCAGAAGCACGCCGGTGGCCAGGATGTAGCCCACCCCGCGCTTGAAGATCAGATCGGTATCCATCAGCCGGTAACGGACGATGGCCCAACTGAAGGTCAGAGGCAAAAAGATGATGGAGAAGCCGGCCACATGGGTCAGCAGGTTGGGCATCTGCAGGTCAAGCAGGAAGGGAATGGCGTAAAAGAGCGTAAAGGGCAGCACCGCCAGCAGCGCGCCGCGGGTCAGCCACTTCAACTGCTGGCGCAGCAGGGGGGTATCGGCCTTGCTGTAGCTGCGCAGGAAGAGGATGGCGGTCAGCACATAATAGGCAGCGTCGTAGGCGGTGTCGGTCTGCTCCATGCGGTGCAGGAGCAGGCCGGTGGCTTGCCAGTAATGGATAGCCCAGAGCCACAGAATCAGCAGGCCGGCGGCGGGAGCGTAGACGACGGGCAGCAGCCAGCGGCGCTTGAGCATCTTCAGCCGCTCTTCCGGGAAGCTCAGGGCGAAGTGGAGAAAGAGCGCCGGCTGCAAGGCCTCGGCCAGGTGGTTGCACCAGAAAACGGCCTGATCCCATTTGTCCCACTGGCCGTTCTCATCCATCGCGCCGGTGTACTTGAGGGCATAGAGAGCGAAGGAAACCAGGCAAAAGAGGTAGAAGTGCGTGGCGCGCAGGGCGGTCCAGCGGCGGAAAAGCACGAAGATGCCGATGGCCAGATAAATCAGTCCGATCAGCCGCTGGCCCTGCTGCAGGCTGCGGTCGGCGGGCTCGGGAATCACCTCGACCGGCGTATCCAGGCGGATGCCGTCGCGGGTGATGAGGTAGTAGATTTTGATGTAACTACCGCTGCGGTAGAGTTGGCGCTCCAGATCTGGCACGCGGGCGATGGGCGTGGAGGGCACCTTTTTCAAGCCCAGCATCTGATCGGGGGCGGGCTCGGCGGAGGTTTCATCGGCGGACTCTAGCAGCAGATTGCGCTTGCGGACGCTGGCGGCCTGGCCGCTATCGGCGGGCAGCATCTTGACCCCGGTGAGCAGATCGTGCGCCTGAATGCCGGCATTGCGGCCGGGGCCATGGGGCAGCACCTTGACAGCTTCCAGTCCGGCGATCGTCTCGCGCCACCATACCCCGTCGTCGGGCTGCTGGAAGTGGCTCTCCTGGCGAAAGTTCAGAATCGCCAACAGGAAGAGTGCGGCTGTGGCCAAGGCCAGCAGCATCGCCTGCAAGCGGTTGATGAGACTTTTCTCCATGCGGGGGTCGCTCTGCTTTACTTAGTTTCTAGCACGTTGCTTGCCATGTTGGGCGATCTGTCCCGTTGCCCGGTACTTCCCAGCAACCGATAGAGAATATACGGGATATAGACGAAGGCCGGAAGAGATTGTCAACCCCATGGAGCGGTCTTTTCCACGGCAATGCAAGAGCCGGAACGATGTCTACTGTAAATGGGAAGTGGATATGAAAAAAAGTATAATTCTCTGCCCCATGACTGGTGCAGCTTTCGTTGGCAGTGGAAAGCCGGCCAGCGGTTAGCGCTGGCCGTAAGTTGCGGCCGATCCGTGCTTTCGTTGGTAGTGGTGTTCGCCGACGTAGGCGGGCAGGCCGGCGGGGTCGGCGCCGAGCAGGGTGCTGCGGTAGGCGAGGCGGGCGACGTACTCGAGCAGATCGGCGGCATAGACGGCATCGGCGGCGGTCTTTCCCCAGGTGAACGGGGCGTGGCCGGCGACCAGTACACCGGGAACGGCGAGGGGATCGAGATCGCCGGCGCGGAAGCGGCGGACAATGACCGCGCCGGTGTTGCGCTCGTAGGCCTCGGCTACTTCCGCGGCGGTGAGCGGGTCGGTGACCGGGACGGGGCCGTGAAAAGCGTCGGCGTGGGTGGTGCCGAGGCAGGGAATGGAGCGATTGGCCTGGGCCCATGAGGTGGCGAACTCGGAGTGGGTGTGAACCACGGCGCCGATCTGGGGGAACTCGCGATAGAGCAGGCAATGAGTATGGAGATCGCTGGAGGGGCGCAGCGAGCCCTCTACGACGCGCCCTTCGAGGTCGGTGAGAACCAGATCGCCCGGGGTCAGGTCGGCATAGGGGACGCCGCTGGGCTTGATGACCACCAACGCGGCGTTGCGGTCCAGGGCGCTTACGTTGCCGAAGGTATGCGGGGCCAGACCGCGGCGGGCGATCTCTAGGTTGGCGTGGAGAACTTCATCTCGGAGCGACGGTAGCAGCATGGCGGTCCTCGGGGGCGGGGTGGAAAGCGTTTACTGTGTTAGTTTAGCAGCCCTCTCGGGAGGGTACCCGTTTTTTGCCGATGGAACCATGCCCTTTTGAGTGTGCTGCACGGAAAGGCGGCGCTTTCCCGATGGAAGATCACTGAGCGAGATGGCTGTTTGCGGTAAACCGAGAATGCGCTATTTTCCCGGGGTGCCATCGATCCGTTCCGCGAATGGTGTCCGGGTTTCGCTCTCTCAATCGAGAAATAAGGCGCAAGGATAGGGTGGCAGCGATTAGGATGGGTGCATTCGGACGTCATTCAATTTGTGGAGAGATCTTATGCGTCGCGTGATTTTGTTCGGTTTAAGCGGGCTTTTAGGCTGTTTGCTGCTTTCCACCGCGGTCTTGGCGGGCAGCCGCAATCCCGCGGACTTTCCGCTGCGGGTCCACATCTTTTCGCATAACAGCGTTTCCCACTACTACGACAGATCCCTGAATACGGTCGATGGTGAGGGACGGGCGAATCTCTATGAAGATGGGCAGCCGCACGCGTTCGACTATAGCTATCAGTGCGAGGCTCGCCTGATGAATTCGGTGGGCTACGATACCTACCTGGCGCGCTGGAAGAAGCCGGGCAAGACCCTGGAGATCCTGCAGCCGATCTCTGGGAAGACCTGCGAATTGAAGGTGGCGCTGAAACCGGATTTGGCCTACATCAAACGCAATGGCGCGGTGAACGAGGTGGCTGCCTCGGTCTTCAAGCAGTGGATGGAAAAGCACGAATACGATCCGGAGCATGACAAGAATATGCCGGTGAAGATCGAACCGGCCACCACGGGTGCCAAATAGGGTCGATGGGCCGCGCTCTCCCACCCATCGAGCGAACTTCGGCTGCTTGCTGGGAGATCGGCACATCCGGGGTCAAGGAGATTCACGCTTTTCCATATTTATGCCCGATCCTGCCCGAAAGAGCGGCACAAGGCTGAGGGACGGATCATCGCGGGCGAATCGGCGCAGCGGACAACAAGTTCATAGAGACCGAGAGCGGCAGACTACAGCAAGAGAGGAAACCATCCCCTCCGGACCCCTGCGGGCGTGGCCAGGAGGGGATTCCCCGCTTTCCCGAGGGGAAAGCGGCGGGAATAGCGCGGGGTGCTGTAAACTTGCGCCCAGTGCGGGCGTCTACCTCAGTGATGGCAGCCGGCACAGTATTGGAAGCGATGACTATGGCAACGGCGCAGGCAGTGGCCGCCGAGGAATTCGCGCAGATCGTGCAGAGCCACCGGCCACAGATCTTCCGGTTTCTGCTGGCCTCGACGCGGGACGTGGATCTGGCCGAGACGCTGACCCAGGATTGTTTCCTGAAGGCGCATCGCAACTGGTCGAGCTTTCGCGGCGAGTCCAGCGCCATGACCTGGTTGATGCGGATCGCAATCAATTTGCAGAAGGACCACTGGCGTAACCGGCGGATGCAGTTCTGGCGGCAGACACAGATCAACTCGGTGGATCTGGACGAGGCCAGCGAATGGCTGCCGGGCGGCGAGAGTTCGGCGGAAGAGCAGATGCTGGCCAAGGAGCAGGTGGAGCACGTTTGGACGGCGGTCAAGGGGCTGAGCGAGCGACAGCGGACGGTGTTTCTGCTGCGCTTTGTGGAAGAGCGGGATTTGAGCGAGATCGCCCAAGCCACGGGGTTGAGCGAGGGTACGGTAAAAGCCCATTTGTCCCGGGCGCTGGCGCGGGTGCGGGCGGAGTTGAGGGGGAAGCGATGAGATTCGGGGAGCAAGGCGCGGAGCCGCACAAGCTGGAACGGAGCCTGGAACTGGAGCCGGAGTTGGAGCGGGTGCTGAGCAACTTCCGGCAGAGCATCCAGGCTCTGAGCGAGGCAGCCTACAGCCGGCCGCGTACGGTGGCGGTGGCTACACAGCGCCGCATCTGGCGGCTGGCCGCCGGCTGGGCGCTGGGATGCGTATTGACGGGCGGGGTGGTTTCGACGGGCATCTACGAGCACCATCGCCATTGGGAGTTGGCGCAAATGGCGGCGCGGCAGGCAGAGCAGAATCGTCTGGCGGCCGAGCGTCAGCATCACGAGCAGCAGTTGCGGGAAGAGGATGAGCTGCTGGCCAAGGTGGATAGCGATGTGGCCAGGGAAGTTCCCACCGCCATGGAGCCGCTGGCTCAGTTGATGGCGGAAGACGAAGCGCAGTAGGCATTGCGGGCCGGCAGGCGCAACGCCAAGCAGGCACGGCAAAAAACAAGGGTGAGCAGACTTTGGACCCTCGGCTGAACGAGGGGGAGGAGACAGGCATGAAGGTAGCGATGGCAGTTCGGTTGGGCGTAGCGATTGCGGCGCTGTTGCCCTGCACGTTGTTGGCGGCACAGGCGCCGATGGGCGGTCCTGGCCAGGGTATGGGAGCGGGATTTGGGCAATATCGCGCTCCTTTCGAAAAGGCGCTTGGCCCACAGGGCAAGAGCGAACGGTTTTGGAACCGGCCGGAGGTGGTCGAGAAGCTGAAACTCAGCGACGAGCAGCGCAAGGCGATGGACAAGATTCTGCTCGATCACCGTGCCACACTGATCGATCTGCATGCCAATGTGCAGAAGGCGGAACTGGCTATGGAGCCGCTGATGAGCGAGGAGCAGCCCAATGAGGGCAAGATTCTGGCTGCGATCGACAAACTGGCCCAGGCCCGGGCCGAGTTGGAGAAGGCCAATGCCCGCTTCTTGCTGGCGCTGCGCGGGCAGTTGAAGCCGGAGCAGTGGAAGAGCTTGCAGGAGTTGCGCGCCGCCCGCCAAGAGGGGCGCGGCTGGGGCGGGGAGGGCAAAGGTGGAGTCCGCCCGCAAGGGCAATTCCGGCAGCATCGTCAGGCTCCCCCGGCGCCTCCGACCGGCGGACCGCAGAGCATGGAGCAGGGCGGCTCCGATCGGGACGTCGCGGTCTTGGACGCCGAGCAATAGATTGGCGCGGCGCGGATTTCAGCGCCCCGGGCGGTGAACGGGGCGAAAGCAAGTGTTACAGGCAGAGAGAATTCGGTTGAAGTCGAACCATGGCGGCAGGAGGGCGAACCCTTCCGGCCGCCGTTTTTTTATTTTGGGGGAGAAAAAAGGGCAGAGAAGGGATATTTTGGCCTGACAGCGACACCGAAGAGAGAAAAATGATCCGAAACGCGACAAATAAACTGTCTCGAAAATGTACGGCAAGTGAATCAATGTAAAGCACATGGTGATCTAAAAGACGGCATAATGAATGAAAACGAGACAGAAATGTACAAAAAACATTCACAAAGTGACTAAAGAAATCCGCAGGGATACCGATGAAATGAGCAAATGCGGAAGCGCCCACGCCCAGCCGTCGAGAGGACGGCAAACGGGCAAAGGAAGTGGAACTGACGGGCGGGCGCGAAACGGCATTGAAGAAGGAGAAACTTCCATGGCCCTCGGTGTATTGAACAATCTTTCGGCGATCTACGCGGAGAACAACCTCAGCAAAACGAGCAACAGTCTTCAGACCGTGCTGGAGCAGTTGTCCTCGGGTTCCAAGATCAACTCGGGAGCGGACGATGCGGCGGGGCTTTCGCTGGTGAACGGCCTGCAGGCCAACTCGCAAGCCCTGGTGCAATCGGCAACCAACGCCACCGAGGGAGTGGGGCTTCTGGACGTAGCCGACGGCGCCCTCTCGCAGGTGACCAACCTGTTAGACCGCGCAGTAACGCTGGCAACCGAAGCCTCCAACGGCACCCTGAACTCCTCGCAGTTGGCGGCAGCGAATCAGGAATATACGTCGATTCTGTCGGAGATCAACAACATTGGAACCACCACCACCTATAACCAGGATCAGGTCTTTGGCGGCAACACGGTGGCCATCTATACGGGTGACTCCTCGACGCAGGGTTCTTCCATCGACGATCTGTACCTTCGCACCCTTTCCGAGTCCAGCGTGGGGGATACCGGCGGCGTGATGTCGTACAACGGCGGGCAGAACAATGTCTTCATTGACCTGTCCAAGGGCGGCACCAATGCGGCGGTCACGGACAGCCTGTCTGGCACTTCCACCACCATTACGGTCAACTATCTGACCAACGGGGCAGGGGGCACGGCTACTCCTGCCAGCGCCAATATTACAGTGGGTGCTGGCACTACTTACCACAACACGGTGCAAGGCATGATCAGCGCCATCGACGACTCGGGTCTGGGTCTGAGCGCCAGCTTTGGCACGGCGACGCAAGCTGGTTCGGTGGGTGCGAGCGCGGCGGCAGCGGCCAATACGGCAGGCGGCGGGGGCACTGACACCGGCATCATTATCTCCGGGTCCGGGGTGGGCACTGGGACGAATGGCGCGGGCGAGGTTGGGACTCTGACGGTGGGTTCGGCCCTCGATGCGCTGGGCGGTTCTCTCACCATCGTAGGCAACGACGGCAAGAGCCACAACATTCTCCTGGGCACGACCAACTCCACCGACACCCTGGCCAATCTGGCGGCTACGATCAACACCGATGGCTACGGCGTTACTGCGGCGACCAATGTTGCCGGCACGGTCCTGACCTTTACCTCGAGTTCCGCCGCGGTGACGGTCAGTGGCACGAGTGTCACAGACAACGGAAACCTCACGACGTTGACCGGCTCGCCTACGCTCGACACGGCGTACAGCGGCACCATCGGCACGTTGACGGATACAGCTTCCATTGCGTCGGAAGCTCTGAGCGGAACGCTAGTTATCGGTGCGAACACCATCACCATCAGTTCGGACAACACCTTATCCACGCTCGAGGCGTTCATCAACAAGGGCAACTACGGAGTTACGGCCTCACTGGATACTTCTGGCACGAACCCGATCCTGACCCTGACCTCGCCCAACTCCGCGCTCACCTTTAACGCCTCGGGATTGTCCGATGGGGCAGGCACTTTGACACCCGCCACCCCGCAGACGGATAACTCCGAGTATTACAGCATGGGCATCACCGGCGCCGTCACGGATACCACCACCGGCAACGGCGGAACGACGAATACCGGGATGGTGATGGATACCAACGGCGTGGGCGGGACGGCGACGACCAGCTATACGGATGGCGCCGGCGCGGATCTGGCCAGTACCACTCTGCTCAGCGCGACCAACGCGCAGGCTGCTTTGGGAGAATTGAACAGTGCCATTACCGACGTAGCCGCCATGGATGGATATGTCGGCGCACAGATCAATACGCTGAATTCCGTCGGTCAGGTACTGACCACGCAGCAAGAGAATGTAACTTCAGCACAGAACGCGCTGCAGGCCACCGATTATGCGGCCGCCACTTCGGCTATGTCCAAGTATGAGATCCTCAGCCAGACCGGCATCGCCGCCCTGGCCCAGGCCAACACCGTACAGCAGGAAGTCACCAAGCTGTTGCAGTAAATAGCGATTGCGTCGAGCACCAGGCCATGGACGCAAAACGGCGGCGGGAGCTGAGTTCCCGCCGCCGATTTTTTTATAGGCTGGTCGGGACAAACGCAGTACCGCACACAACTATTCTGAAACAACAGCCAAACTCTTCAAGAGAGGGCGAATGCTTACCTGCAGAATGCCTCGCTTTTAAAAAAACTCATAGCATCTTCCCGCCCTTCCCGATTAAGTTCCAGCCTTCTGCCCGGCATCGATCTCTGTGACGATGCCCGATCTTGTTTGTTCTTCGTTTCTGAGAGCCTCTTGAGCCGCTCCATCTCCAGTTCCTGCTCGAACTTCCTCCTCACCAGAACTTCGCGAGTGATCACAGTCATCGGAAACCTCCCCCTTCATCTGGGAAACGAAGAAAAGAACAGGATCGTCCTGTCGCGGCGTTCTGACCGCGGGACCCAGGAGATTCAGCAGGTTCAATTCCTCGTCAGTTGATTCTCTTACGTTGACGAACAAGCTGCACGCTTCTTTCCGGTCGATAACGAATCCGTGCGACGGATAGTCGTCGACGAGCCGGTCCAACGTCCGATCTTTCAAATTCTTGGACGCTGAACTTAGTCTCTGCCCGTACTCCTTGCCAATCTGCATGGCTCGTGAAACTTCTCCCACGTGCATCGGATCCACGTGCGCCATGATCGGTGCGACGATCCCCTTTGCCAGTTCCGTCGCTATGGTCGAAGCTGTCTTGAATGTGATGCTGCCTTCGCTTTTTACCTTGATGCGCAAGAAGCAGGTCTCGAACAATTCGAAAGCCTTGTTCTCCAACTCCGTCAAGGCCTTCAAGATGGTCAGGCCTGAATCGGCTTCAAAAAGTTCATCCTTCTTGCCAAGCTGAATATCGAGCGGCCCAAGTTCGGCATAATCCGTCATGGCCAATTCATGCGCGCCAATGGCGATCAGCGTTCCCGCGCTCTTGCACCGGCCATGCAAAAGGACGGTGAACGTGGCGTAATTATTCTGCAGGCAGCGAGCAATTCGATAGGCAGCGTCGGGGTTTCCGCCGCGCGTACAGAGAATCAGAAGTACGTTCTTTCTCCTCCGGCTGGTGAGGCACATATCGAGGATTGCTTCATCGAACGGGCGCTCAATATCCCCACTATAAAAGAGGATGTCGCAATCCGTACGATTGGCGAGGAGGGTTGAAGCTTCGACAATGGCTTCGATTTCCACGGCACCTCCTCACCCACCAAGTCTACCCGCATTTATCGGTTGTGCAAGCGCTATTCATGGGTATTTGTCCCAAATCGAGACGATTTTGCGATTTCTGAGTCTTGGTCCAGATTGTAAAACCCACACTCTACCAAACGCCGTCGCCGCAGAGATAGTCGTGAATGGCGGCTGCGGCTTTGCGCCCGGCGCCCATGGCCAGGATTACCGTGGCTCCGCCGGTGACGATGTCGCCGCCGGCAAAGACGCCACGCTTGCTGGTACGGGTGGTCTGGGGATCGGCTTGGATGTAATTACGCGGGGTGGTCTTCAGGTCCGGGGTGGTGCTCTGAATCAGCGGGTTGGCGGTGGTGCCGACGCCGATGATGGCAACATCCACGGGCAGGATCTCTTCCGAGCCGGGTACGGCGACGGGCCGGCGGCGGCCGCTGGGGTCGGCTTCGCCCAACTCCATGCGGACGCACTTCGCTCCGGTCAGCCAGCCCTTTTCGTCGCCGATGAAAGCGATGGGATTGGTCAACAGGCGGAACTCGATACCTTCTTCGCGGGCATGTTTAACCTCTTCGGCGCGGGCCGGCATTTCGGCGGCCGAGCGGCGATAGACCAGGGTGGCCGACTTCGCTCCCAGGCGCTTGGCGGTGCGCACGGCATCCATGGCGGTGTTGCCGCCGCCCACCACCACCACGTTGCGATCATGGCAGTCGTAGACCGGCTCGTCGAACTCCGGGAACTGATAGGCGCGCATCAGGTTGACACGGGTGAGGAACTCGTTGGCCGAGTAAACGCCGTTGAGATGCTCGCCAGGGATGTTCAGGAACTGCGGCAGGCCGGCGCCGGTGGCGACAAAGATGGCGTCGAAATGCTCGTCCTGCATCAGTTCGTCGATGGTGACGCTTTTGCCCACCACCACGTTGGTTTCGAACTCGACGCCCATTTTGCGCAGGTTCTCGACTTCGCCCTTGACGATGGCCTTGGGCAGGCGGAACTCGGGAATGCCGTAGACCAGTACCCCGCCAATCTCATGCAAGGCCTCGAAGACGCGCACCTTGTGCCCTTTTTGGATCAGGTCGCCAGCGGCGCTGAGGCCCGCCGGGCCACTGCCGACGATGGCCACAGATTTTCCCGTTGCCGGAGCAATAGCGGGCAGTCCAAGCTGGCCGCTCTCGCGCTCGAAGTCGGCGACAAAGCGCTCCAGGTTGCCGATGGCCACTGCCTCTCCCTTCTTGCCCAGCACACAGCCGCCCTCGCACTGATTCTCTTGCGGGCAGACGCGTCCGGTGATGGCGGGCAGGGAGTTGTCTTCGCGGAGCTTGGCCGCCGCGGCCAGATAATCGCCGGCATAGATCAGCTCGACCACCTCGCGGATCTTCACGCCTACCGGGCAATCGTGCACACAGCCGGGCTTGGCGCAGGCGATGCAGCGGGTGGCCTCGGAGGCGGCGTCGAGGACGCACAGGCCCTGATTGACCTCTTCGAAGCAGGCGGCGCGCACCTGGGCATCGAGCTCCGGCATATGGGTGCGGGCGATCTTCATGCGCTCTTTGAGGGGCAGGGGATTCTTATCGGGCATAATGGCTCTCTTCCGCGGCGATCTGGGCGGCGGCGCGCGCCCGCATCTGCTTCAGTTCCTCATCCTTGTTGGCCTGGAAGCGCTTGAGGGACTTGCATTCCTTGTCGCGATACATGGCGTTGCGCTGCATGAGGACTTCGAAATTGACCTCGGCGGCGTCGAACTCGGGACCGTCGACGCAGGCAAAGCTCGACTTCCCGCCCAGCACTACGCGACAGCCGCCACACATGCCGGTGCCGTCGACCATGATGGAGTTGAGGCTGACCATGGTTTTGATGGCCAGCGGCTTGGTCATCCGGGCCACCGCCCGCATCATGGGCACGGGGCCGACGGCGAGCACGAAGTCGATGCGGCGGCCGGCGGCCAGCAGGTCGTCGAGCTTTTTGGTGACCAAGCCCTGTTCGCCGTAGCTGCCGTCGTCGGTCATCATGTAGGTCTCGTCGCTGCTGGCGCGAACCTCGTCCTCGAAGACCACCATCTCCCGATTGCGCGCGCCCTCGATGAAGACCACGTGGTTGCCGGCGGCGCGCAGGGCGTTGGCGGTGGGCAGAGCCATGGCCGTGCCTACACCTCCTGCCAGAATCGCGGCGGTGCCGTAGTGGGCGATCTCGGAGGGGTGGCCGAGGGGGCCAACTATGTCTTGAATGTAGTCGCCCGCCTCCAGGCTGTTGAGCAGGGCGGTGGTCTTGCCCAGGCCCTGCACGGCGATGGTCACCGTTCCGGCAGAGGGGTTGGAGCTTTTAATGGTCAGGGGAATGCGCTCGCCGTGCTCGTGGACCCGCAGGATGATGAACTGGCCGGGGCGCTGCTTGCGCGCAATGCGCGGCGCCTCAACGACAAACTGCTTGATATTGAAGCCGACAGGGCGGGCCTCGAGAATCTTGTACATGAAAAATTGACTCCGATACAGCCGAAGCTGTGAAGAGGGGGATGCCTCCGGCCGGACCGGAGGGATTTCAGACCGTGCGATCGGCCGAACTGATCCTCATTTATCTTAAAGGACTGAGCGGAATTATTCAGGATGCGGTACGGCTCTGGGTGTGATGCAAGTCACGGGCCGGGCGGCGCGTAGGCCAAGAGGCCGTTGCCGGAGAGTTGTCTGGCAACGGCCTGCTGGCATTTTTATTCGCTGAAGCTCAGGTTCACCGGCTTCTTCGACAGGCTGGGTTTGACGGCTCTGTATCCGGTCACTTGCGTTTCTGTGTCGACGATTTCAAAGGTCACATGGTTCATCCACACTTGGCCTTCGCCGCTGAGTAGGATTCCGAAAGCAATTCTGGTAGCGTCTGACGGGACGTCGAGAACCACATCGTAGCTGCCCCACGCCTGAGTTCCCTTGATGCCGCGGTCCTGCATGTTGTCGAAGGCCGCCCCCATAGTCTGATCCTTGTCGACGCGCATCCAAAGCCCGGCCCAATCGGCGAGGGACTGGGATTTGACCGCCGCACGCAGGCGCACTCGCTTGCCGGCGTACTCGGCGGCATCGATGGTCTGCATCAAGGTGCCGAAGCCCTCGGTCTTGGTCACGGTCGATTGTAGATAAGCGCTGGGCTGGCCATCGTGCAATGCCTCCTTGTCGACGCCGGAGCGGTAAGCGGCGGGCTTGCTCCCGGCTAGATACCAGCCGTTGGGAGCGCGATCAGTGGGGCTGACGGCCTGCGCCCAGAGCGGGCTCAGACCAAAGTTCGCGCTCAAGACGCAAGCAGCCAGCAAGAGACACACGCCCAAGGCAATCGACAAACCCAGGCGCAAACGGGGCAGGCGGGACTTCTTCTCGATGAGATTCATGATGCGCTTCTCCAGGATTTCTCCCTCGAAGATGCCGAGGGCACAGGTGGGTTGAGGTGTATCGCCTGTAAAGCGCATCTTCTGCGTCAGGCGCAAGAGGTTGTGGGCGTAAACAGGCCGGCTGTTCAGAGCGGCGGCGGCCAGGTCGTCGCAAGCCAACTCCCGTGTCTCCTGGATGCGGTGGCGAATCCAATGCGCGGCGGGATGAAAGAAGAGGAGCACGGCCAGCGACTCATAGAGCAAGTTGCAGAGAAAGTCGCCGCGCCGGACATGCGCCAGTTCGTGACAGAAGGCCGCGGCGATCTCGCCACCAGCGGCGTCGTGCAGGTCGATGGGCAATATCACTACCGGCTGCGGCCAACTGACCGTAGCCGGGCTGGTCAGTCGGTGAGAAGCAAGCAGTCGGATCTCCGGCTGCGCAAAGGACGCCAGGCTGGTTTGCCACTGCCGCAAGACATCCGCCGAAAGCAGGGCTGGATGCGCGTCGCGCAGCAAAGCACGGGTCTTCCAGAGCCCCGCGACCAGGCGGAAAAGGGCGAAGAGCACCGAAGCCAAATAAAGACCACAGATCGAAGGGACAAGAAACTTCGGCCATCCCAACACTCTTTCCGCCCGCGGCGCGGGAGCGCCAAAGCCCAGGCCGGAGGGGACTTTTTGCAGGACGTTGTGCAGATCCCGCTGCGCTGCCGGAGGCATCGCTGCTTGCGTGTGGACCCAGGCGGAATGCAACGGCGCCCGCTCGGGCAGAAAGGACAAAGCCGGCATCAGCAGCGCCAGCAGCAGGCAGCCCAACCACAAGCGGTGAAGAAAGCCGGCGCGCAGCCCGCCCACAAGCCGGGCCGCAGCCTCCGCCGCCAGTACCAGCAGCGGTAGCTGCCACAGGGCGTTGAGCAGGTAGGCAAAGATCATGCTAGCGAGATTGTGCATCGGCTTCTCCTTCCGCCCGAGCCACTTTCTGCGCCAGCTCGGCCAGCTTGGCGGCGTCGATCTGACGGGTGCGCAACAAGTTCATGAGCAGATCCTCGACCGAGCCGTCGAACATTCGGTTGAGCAGGTCGCGTACGGCGCTGCTGCCGGCCGTCTCTCGGCTTTCCAGCGGCCGGTACTCGTAGGCGCGGCCAACCAGACGCCGCTCGGCGTGGCCTTTTTTTTTCAGCACGTTGAGCATGGTCTGCACGGTGGTGTAGGCCAGCTCGTCGCCCAATCCTTGCTGCACCGCCTGCACGGTAAGCGGCCCGCCAGCCCACAGCACCTGCATGATGCGGAGTTCCAGCGGGGTTAGTTGGCTCTTGGTTTTGCGTTCTTCCGGCACGGCTTCTCCTAAATCATTAGGACTATAGAATGGGAAAAGAATTTCTGTCAACTAAAAACTTAGGAATTAAGATCCGGAGCAAATCGGCGATTTAGACAGGCGGCGGTTGCCGCGCCAGCAGGGCCTACATACTCATCCCTGGATGTGCACCTTGTTGATTTGGTTCTCAAACAGTGTCGAGGTATCCGAACCTTGCGCCAGGAAAAAGACGCAAGGAAGGAACATGGGTTTCAATATCCCCAGAGCAGTTCGGTATTGCCTGGACGTCTATTTCGGTAGCGGCAGCGAACCAGTGACGGTGAAGACGGCCTCCGATTTGGCTTCGGTGTCTTGCGGCTGCGCGCCGCCCAGGGTGAGGGTGTATTTGCCTTCCAGGATGCTGCGGTTGCCCTGGTCGTCCACGCTGGAGAGAGAGCGGGGATCGAGGGTAAGGGTTACGTCCCGGTTAGCGCCGGGAGCCAGGGTGATGCGCTGAAAGCCGACCAGGGAATGTATTGGCCCATCCGACTGAGGAGTTTTCAGATAGGCTTCGATGACCTCGTCGCCGCCGACTTTGCCGGTGTTGGTGACAGTGACCGTGGCGGTCAGCGGCGCGCCAGCTTTGACGATCTCGGTGGAGAGCTTCACTGGCCCGTATTTGAAGGTGGAGTAGCTCAGCCCGTAGCCGAAGCCCCATAGCGGCTTGCCGGGAAAGTAGCGATAGGTGCGGCCGGTGCTGCCGCGCTTGAAGGCGTAGTCGGTGAACTCCGGCAGGCCGTCGAGGGAGGCGTAGAAGGTGACGGGCAGGCGTCCGCCAGGGTTGCTGAGCCCGGCCAGGGTGCGGGCAATGGCGGTACCGCCCTCGACGCCGGGGTACCACGCCGCGAGGATGGCGTTAGCGTGCTGGCTGGCCCAGTTGAGGGCCACGGCGCTGCCGGATTGCAAGACAACAATGAGCGGCTTGCCGGTAGCGGAGAGGGCTTCGAGCAGCTTCTGCTGCGGGGCTGGGAGGTCGAGGCTGGTGCGGTCGCCGCCGTTGAAGCCATCGATCTTGATCTTCATCTCCTCGCCTTCGAGCTGCGGCGAGAGGCCGACGAAGGCAATCACCACATCGGCCTGTTTGGCGTGGTCCACGGCCTCGTCGAGCAGGGCCTGGGCGGGGGCCTCCCACTTGAGGGTAAGGCCGCCGCCGGACATGGAGCTGAAGCGGTCGCCGGAGTGGGAGTATTCCACCTGGAACTGGTGCGGCTTGTTGTCGGCAAAGTCCACCGGGATGGAGACCGGATTGGGCACTTGCAGGATGGGCGGGGCGGTGGGCGAGCCGCCGGGTGAGAAGCGGAGCTTTTCTATCTCGGAGCGCTCGCGATGCAGCGAGCCCTCGGAGAGCAGCTTGCCGTCGAGGAAGAGGCGATAGCTCTCGACTGGGGAGTAGGGCGAGCAGTGGGTAGTTTCGAAGCTGAAGACGTAGCGACCGGGCGCGGGTGCGGCGATGGAGCCGCTCCAGCGTACCGAGTAGTTGTGGGTCTCGAGTTGCGGAATCGGGAGGGCGTTCTCCCAGTTGTCCTGGATTGCGGGCTCGGTGTTGGTGGCGACGGGGCGGCCGGTCCAGTCGGGAGTGGAGAAAAACTCGGCCTTGAGTCCCTGGGCGAAGGCGCTGCGGGGAACGGGCACGCCCACCCCGGCGGCCAGGGTTGCGCCTTGCGCGTAGAGAACGGGTGAGCCGCGGAAGAGGCGGGTGATTCCATCCAGCGGAGTGACCGGTTGCCAGGGAGTGCCGGAATAGTTGCCCTGAATGGAGGCCAGCAAATCGGCGGTGGGGCCGATGACGGCGATCTTGCCTGGCGCGCCCTTCAGCGGCAATGCGCCGTCGTTCTTGAGCAGGACGATGCTCTCCTCGGCGGCGTGCAAGGCGGCGGTGCGGAACTGGGCGGAAGCGGCGGTGCTGGCGGCGATCTTGTCGTAGGGGCTGGCGCCTTGCGGGTCGAAGAGGCCGAGTTGGAAGCGCGCTGTGTAGAGGCGCTCGGCGGCCCGGGTGACGAGTTCTTCCGCGATCAATCCCTGGTGTACGGCATCGGCCAAGGTATTGAAGCCGGGGGCCCATTCGCTGCACGAGAGGTCCGTTCCTGCCTGCAGGGCGAGCGCAGCGGAGTGCACGATGTCGGCGGTCTTCTTGTGGCCCATGTTGATGTCGACGATGGCTCCACAATCGGAGACGACGAAACCCTTGAAGCCCCAGGCCTGGCGCAGGTGCTCCTGAAGCAGCATGGGATTGGCGCAGGAGGGCGCGCCGCCGACGGCGTTGTAGGCGCACATCACCGACTGCACATGGCCTTCGACGACGGTGGCGCGGAAGGCGGGCAGGTAGGTCTCCTCCAAATCGCGGGGCGAGGGCTCAACGTTGAAGCCATGGCGCAGCGGCTCCGGGCCGCTATGCACGGCGAAGTGCTTGCTGGTGGCGACGGCGCGCAGGTGGTTGAGGTCGTCGCCCTGCACGCCGTGGATGAAGGCCACGCCCAGGCGGCCAGTGAGGAAGGGGTCTTCGCCGTAGGTCTCCTGGCCGCGTCCCCAGCGGGGATCGCGCACGATGTTGATGTTGGGAGACCAGTAGGTGAGCCCGTAATAGATGCGGTGATTGCCTTCGCGCTGCGCCTGGTTGTACTTGGCGCGGCCCTCGGTGGAGAGGATGCTGCCCAGATTCTGCAGCGCCGCCGGATCCCAGGTGGCGCCCAACCCGATGGCCTGAGGGAAGACGGTGGCGTAGCCGGCGCGGGCCACCCCATGCAGGGCTTCGTTCCAGGTTTGGTAGTCGGGAATGCCCAGGCGGGGAATGGATACTGCCCAATCTTCGAGTTGGCTGGCCTTTTCCTCCAGCGTCATGCGGCCGACCAGGTCGTGGGCACGGGCGGCGGCGGGGAGCTTGGGGTCGAGATAAATGGGCTTGGTCTCAGGATTTACATCCTGGGCCGAAAGGGTCGATATTCCCATGGAAACCAGGGCAAACAACAAAAGAAACAGTCGGCGCTGCGGCATAATCGTACCTCCTATGATTTTTGTGCCGGCGGTCTCTCCAGGATGCATCGAAGGTCCGCGCATGTCACTTGCCAATCTACCGGTCCGGCCCTATTTCACTGCAAAAAAGAACAACCGCAGATCCTTCAATTCGTTGAGGATGACAAAGCTGTTCAGGTTGGCAAGTTCTCAGTGGCGCATTCGTTCTGGGCTGGGTTGGAAACAGAATAGACCAAGTAAAAATGGGCGCGCAGGAAGTTTCCCTGCGCGCCCATTGTATCCTGCCCTATGCAATCGCCGTGTGCGGGATTACTCCATCCACAGGGCGCTGGTGATGATGCGCGGGTAGTAGCGGCTGGCCTTGCCTTCGCCGGAGACGATCTGGTCGCAGCAGGCCCAATAGGAGCTGCCTTCGACCTGCCACTTGAGGTGCGCTGCATCGGCCTGGCGGAAGACCTCGGCTACCTGGGGATCGGCATCCAGATGGAAGACCTTGCGGGTCACGTGCATGAAGATGGCGATCTTGCTCATCCAGGAGTTATTGCTGGTGGAGGAGAGCTTGATGCCGCCATCGGCAAAGAGGTTGCGCCGTTCAGGATCGAGCAGCAGATTGCGGGTGTGCGCTTTGAGAACTTCGAACATGGCCTTTTCCGATGGCGTCGCGTAGACCTGCTCCAGCGTGCAGCCAGCAAAGCCGGTCTGTACGAAGTAGAGCGGGTAGACGCAGCCCTCGACCGCGGGCAGAATGCGCGAGGAGTAGCCGGGGTTGGACTTTTCGAAGATGGCTGGCAGTACGCCGTCCACCGCCTGCTCGCAGACCACTGCGGCAACCTTGGCGGCCAGTTCCTGGCAGCGGGCCTGGCTGGTCGCATCGCCGAGTTCGCGGAAGAGCAGAGCCAGAGAGTGGTAGGTAGCCCAGCTCTTGACCGCGATGTAGATGTTATTGCGAGTCTGCGCCAGGGAGTGATCCAGGGAGTCGTACGTCGTGATCTCCTGGCCGCCGGCGCAGCGGGTGGAATCGAACTGCGCAAAGCCCACGTCGCCGCTGCGGTTGATCATGCTGGTCAGGCAGGCATCCACCACGGCCTGATTGCTCTTGAGCCAGGCGAAGTCGCGCGTCTTGGCCACGTAGCAGCCGGCGGTTAGGACCCAGTTGCAGAGCTGTTCGACTGTCATGTAGCTGAAGCATCCGGTCAGGTTGGCCAGCTCGTAGCTGCTGCGGCCCTGGGGCGAGAAATTATTGTGCGCGCCCATATCGTGGCAGAAGCTGAGGCCGCCTGGCTTGGTGTCATAGGGGCGGTTGAGCTGCGCCTCGTCGGGGGGCGGCGGCGCTTGCGAAGGATCGACCTGGGTGGTTCCGGTGGGGAGTGCGAACTCGGAAGTATAGACCTTCACTTCGTCGGTGTAGCTGTACAGGCGGACGAAGTTGTCGAGCAGATTGCGCACCAGCCAGGGATTGTGCTCGAGTTCCCAGAAGACGTGATCGACGGAGAGGTCGAGGGTGTTCATCATGCAGTACTCGCCCTCGTTGACCACCCAAAAAGGCTGGTTGTCGACTTCCAGCAACTGGGTGCTCCCATAGTAGCTGTGGGTGGCGTGGGCGATCAGGAAGCGCTGATCGTCGGAGAGCGCGGCGCTGTCCAGCTTGCTGTCGAGAGCCTTGGAGGAAGCGATGATCTGGGCGGCGCTGTCGAGGGCTGTCTTCAACACATCGGCGAGACCCTTGAAGTAGCGAGTGTAGAGATAGCTGCCGTCGAGGCCGTTGGTCTGGAAGCCCTCTAAATACGAACCGAGGGCGATGGTGATGCCGAACTTCTTCCCGGCGGGAACTTCGAATCCGAAGCCGGGGCAGGAACCCAGCAGATGCACCGGGTTGTGGCGCTCGCGCACGCCGTCGCTGGCCGACCAGCGCATGAAGACGAAGGCTTGATCTTCGAGCTTCACGCCTTCTTCCGAGGAGGTGAAATCGCGCAGTTCGGCGGCGCCGCCAGCCTCGCGGCGGAAGGCGAAGGCCAAACGGCCGTTGCCCAGATCGTCGTTGAGAATGCGGCTGCCGGGACGGGCGTGATTGAGGGCGAAGATCGCGGTTTTGGTAGTAGAGCCGGCGGTGTTATCCAGTTCGAGGCGGGCGATGACGGCCGGCAGCAGGCCTTGGCGCATGCGCTGTTCGCCGTCCACGGCGGGATCGGGGATGGCGCCGAAGGGGGAATAGACGGAGAAGCTCAATCCCTCGGCGGCCCATTGATCGCTGGCCCAGCCATAGGAACGGGAGATCTCGCTGGCGCTGAAGGGAACGGCATCCGGCTTGACGTTTTGCTCGGCGGGCCCGGCTTGCTCGACCAGAAAAGCGTCGGCGGCCTTGTTCACCGCGGCGGTGTAAAAGGGCAGGCATTGCAAGGTGGCATCGGAAGCCCGATCGCCTTCCTTGAAGCCGATGAAGATTTCCTGGTCGCCGGGTTGTCCGATTTGCAGGCCAATTCCGCCGCGGGTTCCGAAGTTGCCGCAGGTAAAGCTCATGAAAGCGCCCATGGGGGAATGCTGAGCGTTGAAGCTCGGTTGGCAAGAGAGCGGTGCACGTTTGGTCATGGTCGAACCTCGCTGGAAAATTTTACCCACCCGGTGAAACAGGCCCGTCAACGGTATCGAGCCGCGAGCTGGCGGATTACGGTGGTCGCCAACACTATCTGCAAGCTATGCGTTGCGATGAAATGCCGCCTAAAAGATCAAGGCGCCGGAGCCGCGAACCGCGGTACGGCATCCTCCCTCAAGCTTGCTCGAGCGAAACCGCTCCAAGCCGCGGCGTAGCCTACAGTACATCCAAGTAAAGCCATTTAGTTATGTGACGCGAGTCACGGTTGGGGGGTCTTGCCGGGCCAAAAAAGACGGTTTGCCAGGCAGCACGAAAATGGAGAAGCAGAAAGCGATTCAGATAGGTTGCGCTCCCGATCCGGGAACGTTGCCTCGACCAGGCTCTGGGGGTTCTGACGAATTTCCAGAGCCGAGGCGGTTTTGAGCCAAGATTGAACCATCGCCATGGCCAAGAGGAGATCCGGTCGGAGGGACGGCAGGCGATTCTCAATGCAAAACTCCCCGCTTCAGAGGGCCCAGCGGATTTCCGACGCGGAACCTTCGCCCGGCGGGTGGCGCAGTTCCGGCATCATTGTAGCGCTTTCAGGCGACGCTGGGACAGAGGTGGGGAGGGGAAATAATTCTTTGCATTTGTACTTGCCAACTCATGGAGTAATGCGATTTACTTTTGTGGAATCGATCTCGGTTGCGGAGCCGCCCCAGGGCGGGTGCGGCGGCTCGGGTCGGGAGCGCGAAAAACCGGCAAAAACAGCCAAAACGATGGAATCCAGGATGGTGGAACCGCACGTTGCCAACTGCGGGACAAGTGCTCCCGAATCCCCGAGACTCCATCCAGCGAAAGCGAGTAGACGTCAATGAGCAGTACGAGCGTACGACTTTCCTTTGGGGAAAAATTCGGCTACGGCCTGGGCGACATGGCCGCCAACTTCGTCTTCCAGGCGATGATGGCCCTGCAATTGAGCTTCTACACCGACACCTTTGGGCTGACGCCGGCGCAGGCGGGAACCATGTTCCTGATCGTTGGCCTGGGAGCCGCCGTCTTCAATCCGGTGATGGGCGTGATCGCCGACCGCACAAATACCCGTTGGGGCAGATTCCGCCCCTGGCTGTTGTGGACGGCCGTTCCGTTTGGCGTGATCGGGGTACTGACCTTCACCACCCCGAATTTGAGTTCTCCTGCCAAGCTGATGTATGCCTGGGTAACGTATCTGGCGCTGCGCCTCATCTACACCATGAACAATGTGCCGTATGCATCGCTGACCGGGGTGATGACCGACGATCCCAACGAGCGGACCAGTATCGCTTCGTATCGCCAACTGTTTGCCAACGGGGCAGGCTTCATTGTGCAGAGTCTGGCGCTTCCCATGGTGGTCTTCCTGGGCCAGGGCAGCAGCGCCCGCGGCTATCAACTGACCATGGGGATCTTCTTGGTGACCAGTGTGGCGATGTTCCTGATTGCCTTCTCGGTCAGCAAGGAACGCATTCAGCCCGATCCGCAGCAGAAGACCTCGGTGATGCGGGATTTGACCGACCTGATGAAGAACGGCCCGTGGATCACGCTCTTTTTGGTGACCACCTTCTACTTCATCGCCCTCATGATCCGCAATAGCATTATGCTGCCTTACTTCAAGTATTGCGCCGGCAACCAGTTGCTCTTCAGTTGGTTCAACGGCTTTGGCTTGACGGCGCTGTTGATCGGCGTGGCCTGCTCGACGGCTCTGACCAAGCGCATGGGCAAGCGTGCGGTCTTTTTCTGGAGCATGGCGTTGACGGGCATCCTGTGCATCGCACTTTTCTTTGTTCCTGCGACGGCCACCGCGCCGATTTTTGCGATGGAAGTACTGCGTCAGTTCGCCTTTGGCTGTTCCGGGCCGGTGCTATGGGCCATGATGGGCGACGTGGCGGACTTCGGCGAGTGGAAGACGGGACGCCGCGCCACCGGAACGGTGACCTCGGGCGTGGTTTTTGCGTTGTGGATCGGATTGGCGCTGGGCGGGGCCATCGCCGGCTGGCTGCTCTCGCTCTATGGCTATCAGTCCAATGCCGTGCAGAGCGAACATGCGCTGCTGGGCATTCGCCTGATTGCTTCGATCTACGCTGGGGGGGCCTTCCTGGCCGCCGCGGCCTGCCTGATTTTCTACGGCATCAATATGAAGATGAATCTCAATATCTCGCACGATCTGAGCGAGCGGCGCAAGGGCTATTCGTCGCCCAACGCCTAAGCCGGACCTTCCTTTGCGGCCGCCTCCGTCAAAACGGTAGCGGCCGCTTTTTCTTGGAGTCTTGATTGGTTTCGATTGGCCTTGTGGGCAATCGGCAGGAGGATGTACCCATGTCAAACCGGTATTTCACCATTTTCTCGGCCATGCTGGCCGCCAGTCTGGCGGTTGCTGCGCAGGCTCCCACGACGCTGAAGGATGCATATAAAGGCGCTTTTCACGTGGGCGTGGCCATCAACGTTGCGCAGATTACCGGCGAAGACGCCGCCGGCGATGCGATTATCGCCCTCCAATTCGACTCCATTACCCCGGAGAACGTTCTCAAATGGGAGATCGTGCATCCCTTGCCCGGGGTCTACAACTTCGATCTGGCGGACCGCTATGTGGCCTTTGGGGAGAAGAATCGCATGTTCGTGGTGGGCCACAATCTGGTCTGGCACAGCCAGACGCCGGATTGGGTCTTCAAGGACGAGCAGGGCAAGCCGCTGAGCCGCGAGGCGCTGCTGGCGCGCATGCACGAGCACATCTCTACGGTGGTGGGCCACTACAAGGGACGGATCAAGAGCTGGGATGTGGTGAACGAAGCGCTGGACGAGGACGGTGCGTTGCGCAAGTCCAAGTGGCTGGAGATCATAGGCGAGGATTACCTGATCAAGGCCTACCAGTGGGCGCATGAGGCCGATCCCCAGGCGGAGTTGAACTACAACGATTACAACCTGGAGAACCCCGCCAAGCGCAAAGGCGCCATGGCTCTGGTGAAGAAACTGCAAGCGGCCGGCATTCCCTTGGCCGTGGTGGGCAACCAGGCCCATGTACGGCTGGGTTGGCCCTCGGCCGAGCAGGAGGACGCCACAGTAAAAGATCTGGCCAGCACTGGGGTCAAGGTGGCCATTACCGAACTGGATATCGATGTGTTGCCGCCGGTGGCGTCGGGATCGGCCGATGTCAGTCTGCGCGTGGCCCAGGATCCCAAGCTCAATCCCTATCCCAATGGCCTACCCGAGGCGGTACAGAAGGATCTGGCCCGGCAGTATGCCTTGCTCTTTGGCGTGTATATGAAGAACCGTGCGGTAATGAGCCGGGTAACGGTGTGGGGCTTGAGCGATGCCGATTCCTGGCGCAACGATTGGCCGGTGGCCGGCCGCCGCGACGACTGCCTTCTGTTTGACCGCCATGACCAGCCTAAGCCGGCCTTCTATGCGGTGATCGAAGCGGCCACACAGGCCCGTCCGTAGCCGCTCGCAATGTCCGAGAACCGTCCCCGGTTCTTCCTGCTTGCCCGCTGAATGGGCAGGCCGGGAGAAGCCGGGGATTTTTCTTTGGGCGAGGGTGTCGAGGGTGGGGCACCCCTATTTGTCGCACAGCTTTCTGGCTGGAACAATAGCTGGTCTTTTCCAAGCCAGCATTTCCTAACGGGTTTTCAGAATAGGGCCCTAGGGCTCCAGGCAGGCTTCCATGCGGGGCAGGATGGCGCGCATCTCTTCGAAGTCGGGGTGGCCATGGAGGGGGGCCAGGCGGGGATCGGCGAGCACCTGGAAGAACCAGGGGCAGCGCATATTGAGGGAGGTGCGCAACTCGGCGATGGCCGCATCGAGATCGCCCAAGGCGGCGTATACAGCGGGAAGAAAAGAACTGATGACGAAGCGCTCGCGGCTCAGCCACTGCAAGCGTTCCAGGATGCTGCGGGCTTCGCCGACGCGGCCGGCGCGCACCAAGGCATAGGCGTGGATTGCCGTGCCCAGATCGAAGTAGCTGAGGCGATCGGTAAGGCCATTGAGCACCCGCAGGGCGCGCTCCGTCTGGCCGTTGTAGGCGAGGATCAGGCTGCCGTAGAAGATGGAGCCCTCGTGGTGGGGAAAGAGATCGATGGCGTGGTTGATCTGGGCGAGGCTCTCGGCGGCCTGGCCGGCGAGATGGAGAGCCCAGGCCAGGCGCACATGAAGCCAGGGGGAAAAGGGATCCAGGAGCAGCGCCTCGCGCAGCAGGGCCATCGCTTCGGGGAAGCGATGGCGGCTAAGGGCGAGCAGATAGCGCAGGTGGGTTGTGCGCAGGTCGTGGGGCAGATGCTCGGCCTGTACAAAGGCCTGCAAGGCGCCGGGGAGATCGTGGTCGAAATGGAAGCGGACCCATCCCAGCGCGGGCAGGATTGCATCCGTGGATTGTGAATCCTGATCGGTGGCGATGGCGGCGCGGCGCACTTCGCTGGCGGCAGCGGCGGGGGGCAGAAAGCCAAACAGGGCCTGGGCGGTGCAGAGATGGGCAATGTCGATCCGCGCGGGGATGAGGCCGGGATCGAGCATCACCGCCTGCTGCAGATGCTGCAAGGCATCTTGCATGGAATAGCGTTGCAATATCTGCCATTCATGATGAGCGCGCAGGTAGATCTCCCAAGCCTCGCGCTGTTTGGGAGAGGCTTGCCGTTCGAGGGCGGGGACGGAGATCGAAATGCCCCTCACATTCAGGCGCAGCAGCAGGCGCTGCACCAGCACCGCGTCCAATTGATTGACCTGACTCTGCGGGAGGAGCAGGTCTTCGACCCAGATCTGGGTTTCATCCTCAACGCGGATCATCTCCGCACGCAGGCGAAAATGGGGGCCCACGGCGCTCAGCGTTCCGGTCAGAACCAGGTCGGCCTGCAGCGCCTCACCCACCTGCTGGGCGGTCTCTTTCTGATGCGCCAGCGCGAAGACCGAATCCCGCGCCAACACCGCCGCGACAGGCTGTTCCAGGCTTACCAAGCGGACAATCGCTTCTTCGGCAAGTGCGGCGCCAAGATGCTCGGGGACGGCAAATCCGCGGGCAAAAGGCAGCACGGCCAGCCGTGGCAGCGCGGCCGGCGGCCGACCGTTGGCGCGATTCACGGTGGCGGAAAATCGGTAGCCGCGCTTGTAGACGGTCTGAATGCAGTGCTCAGGATGGAGTTTGGCGCGCAGCGAAGAGAGGCATTTGGGCAGGCTGTCGGCGGAGGTGTGGATGTCGCCCCACAGTTCGTGCTTGAGTTGCAGCGGGGGTACGATCCGGCCCGTATGTGCAACCAACAAGCGCAGGGCCGCCAATTCCTTGGGGGTCAGGTGGATAACCGATTGGTCCCGCCACAACGTTCCATCGGGCTCAAGCCGGAACGGTCCGAAAGAGAACCCCGCAACGGGGTGGTCCGGTAAAGCTTTGGTCTCCCTGCTCATCGAAAACAACGCCTTCACTGCAAATCTCAGCCCATCCCGGCGCCGACCTTTTTCTCCCGGGGAAGAAACGGCGTAGACCGTGAATTGAGCCGATTGCCTTTTGCTAACAACCTGGGAAAGGCCGAGCCCCCAAGATGGGAATCCCGGCAAAATCGCAACCTGGAAAACACGCGCATGTCTCTTCCGGATTATCGAAGGAACTGTACCCGGCCTCTAGTCGAGAGACGTTCTGCGCAGAGAAAAAGTTACATGTCCAACGGAGATTGGTAAAAGTCTACAGCACGCAGCCATCGAATGGGCATGGCGCGACTCCACGGACCAGGGAAAAAGCTCGAAATGCCTAGTTGGCGGTGTGCCGAAGCGAATGTGAAGCTATTCCCGCTACCGTTCCCATGAAAGGGAGGATCGCCCCCGCAATCGCCGCAGGCTCCGTAACGCCTGCGGGCAATCGCGGCAGCGGCGGAAGGGTGTCATGTTCGGGTCGCAACGGTCTGGGGGCATCCATGGCGGCTTCCAATGCAATTACGCAAAGTGCGCCCGGCTTCAGAAAAACTTCAGGAAAACCAGAAGTTGTGCAGGGATACGAGCGGCGAGACTGAAGACAAGGGGAATCGCATGACCAAGACGGTAACGTTTGCACAGTGGTTTCTAGAGCCTTATTGTATCGGCATGAAACTGCGCTCGCTGCGTACGCAGAAGCGACTGACACTCTCGCGACTGGCGGTGGAGACGGGACTTTCGACCGCGCTGCTTTCCAAGCTGGAGACCGATCGCATGATCCCCACCCTGCCTACGTTGGCCACCATCGCCCGCGTCTACGGAGTGGGGATGAGCTATTTCTTCTCCGAACCGGCCAAGCACACCCTCTCCATCACCCGCAAGGCGCACCTGATGGGCGGCGGCCGGGGCGTGGATGCGGTCAAGGTGACGCCGCTGAACACCGCTGCGGAAGAGCCGCACCTGCAGGCGCAGATGATCGAGTTCCTGCCCGGGGCGGCGGTGTGCGAGACTGACGCCGTGCACGAGACCACGGGAATGGTCTATGTGCTGGAGGGGCGCTTGCAGATCGATGCCGGGGGCCTGCACGAGGTGTTGGACGCCGGCGATTGCGCCTACATGGATAGCGAGATGGCCATGGCCTGGAGCGCGGCGGGCAAGCACCGTTGCCGTATTCTCGCGGTGACCCCGCAGCATCCCCGCCGTTAGAGGAATTGCTCCCTGGGCGGAGCTGCGGCGCCCATTTGAACTTCCCAAGCGCTCATACAGCGGCCAGAGACTTCTTTTCCAAACTAACCGCCCGGGGAAAGAGCAGGTTGTTCTCCAGATGCACGTGGCGGTGCAGGTCGCGCTCGAACTCGGACAGGCCGGCGAGCAAGCCGGTCAGGGTAGGACAAGCATCCGCCGGCGGGGTAAAGCCGCCGGTCGAGGTGCGCATGGCCAGCAGCAGTGCCCCTGCAGCCTGGTGTTCGTGCAGCATCATTTGGATGGGGTTCTGGACGGAGGCGAAACAGGCATGGGGAATCGCGCCGCCGCTACGGCTCTTCTCCAGGGCTTCCACATAAGGGAAGAGAATGCTCTCTTCCTTGGCGAGATGATCCATCAACTCCGCGCCGAGCTGGCGAAGTTGTAGCTCGATCTGGAGGTACTGAGGATGGGCCGGCCCATGCTTGCGGGCCACCTTTTCGGCCAGGGGAAGCAGGCGGGGCAGTTCGCTGCGCACAAAGGCATGGTGGGTCTGGACGATGTGGCGGATCAACTGCGCCAGAGTGGCTTGGGCGAAGTCGTGCTCGGCGGTTGCGAGGCCATGCAGAGACGCCTCCAGATCGGCGAGTACGGCAGCGGAGTCCAGCCCCTGTTCGGCGCAGGCTTGGCTGAGCGGACGGCGGCCGCCACAGCAGTAATCGAGGTGGTAGCGCTCGAAGACACGGATGGTAGCGGGATTCTCAAGAGCGATGGAGCGCAGCGTGGACTGTTCGGTGAGCATGGGGAAAACCTCCTGATGATGCGAGGCTAGAAGGTCAGAGAGAGGCCAACAGCGACTTTGGTCACTCCGCCATGGAAATCCGATAGAATTGGTCGGGTATGGCCGAAGCACAAGCAGGTTGGATGCAGTGTCTGGGCCCGCAGGGGATCTTTGGCGGGCTCAATGAGGCGGAGCGCGCCCAGGTGGCGCGGCGGGCGCGGCGCAAGCTCTTCGCCGCCGGCGAACTGCTCTTTCAAGAAGGCGATGCCTGCGGCGGGCTGCATATTGTGGCCGCCGGCCGGGTGCGCATCTTCAAGAGCTCGGCCAGCGGTCGGGAACAGGTGCTAGCTATCGAAGGCCCGGGGAGCACGGTGGCGGAACTGCCGGTCTTCGACGGCGGTGCTTATCCGGCCTCGGCCATCGCGCTGGAGGCCACTGAGATCGTTTTTCTGCCCCGCGAGGAGTTCCGCGCCTTCTGCCTGGAGCGGCCGGAGGTGGCGCTGAAGGTTCTGTCCGCCGTGGGCGCACGTCTGCGCAAGCTGGTGGAGCTGATCGAGGAGCTTTCTTTCACCACCGTTCGCCAGCGGCTGGCCGGGCAACTGCTTCGTTTGGCCCGCGCCGAAGGCCACAAAGGCCCAGAGGGACTGGCCTTCGAGCTGCCCGACAGCCATCAGGAGATGGCGCACAAGATGGGCACGGTGCGGGAGCTGGTCTCGCGCAACTTGACCCGTCTGGCCGCCGAGGGGCTGATCAAGCTGGATGGCCGGCACATTGTGGTGCGCGACTTGCACCGCCTGGAAGAGGCCGCCGGGGACGAGTCCTGAAGCGGAGGTTGGGATCGGACGATCAGGCGGCTGGCGATTGCATGGGGCGGACCTTGCTGCGCCCCACTGGGGAGTTGGCAACCTGCCAGAAATCGTAGTCATTCCGCAGTTTGTGCCGGTGTTATTGAGCTAAGCCGAGACCGAGGGGCAGACGCTGGAAGCGCCGCAGCGGAGACTGCTGCAGGCGGAGTGAGCCGATGAGCTCTCCGCCGTATCCCTTGTGTTAGCATGGCTCAACTTCAAATCGGGCACACGGCGGGACATGAAACCATCGATTATTCTCCCTCTTTCTTGTATTGCCATATTCTTCTTACAAACAGCAAACGCGCAACAAACGGCTGATGGCGCGAGCTGTTCGCTGCCAGTGCCGGCCTTCACCTTTAACCGGCCGAATATCTTCAGCGACCGGCAGGAGCAGTGGTTGGGCGATGCCCAGGCTCGGGAACAGGAGCCGGACTACATCCTGCTGCCGGAAAAGGAATCCGGGGAGCTGACCCGCATCGGCCAGAAGCTGCTGGTGCAGTTGCCGCCCACGTCTATCCATTACCACTTTCGCGTCTACGAATCGGAAGAGGCCAATGCTTTTTCGAGCCCTGGCGGATATGTCTACGTAAGCCGCAAGCTGATAACCGATGCCCGTAGCGAGGATGAAATTGCCGGGGTGCTGGCGCACGAAATCGGGCATATATACACCCATCAGGAAGCCATTGAATTCTCCCATCGCTTCAAGGTGCGCATGAATGTGACCTCCTTCGCCAGCGAAGAGGAGCTGAACGACAAGCTGCAGCAACTGCTGAATATCCACGTGAAGAGCTACGACGGCCCCAGCGGCGACCAGTTGGACAAGGATGAATTCCTGGCCGACCGGGTGGGCATGTATGCCATGACCCGCGCCGGCTATGCGCCCCGCGCCTTTGCCGAGTGCCTGGACCGCGTCAGCGGCAACAAGGGCCGCCTGGGCAGTTTTTTAACCGACATGCTGGACATCAACAGCATCGAGACACGGCGGGTGCGGGCTTCGCGCTCGCTGGCCAACGAACTCTCCAGAGAGTGCAAGAACCGGGTGGCGGGTTCCAGCCCGGAGTTCAAGGTGTTCCAGGAGAAGATTCTCTCCGCTCCGGTGAACTGGCTGGTGGAAGCCACGCCCGGCTTGCCATCCCTTCAGATCGATCCGCCGCTGCGAGCGGCGCTCGACCGGGTGCGCTTCAGCCCCAATGGGCAATATGTGCTGGCCCAGGATGAAAGCAAGATCCATGTGCTGAGCCGCGCGCCGTTGAAGAGGCTCTTCTCCATCGATGCGGCAGGGGCGGAAGAGGCGCATTTCTCGCCGGACTCGAAGCAGGTGGTCTTTCACTACCAGAATATGCGCGTGGAGCGCTGGGACGTGGCTGCGGGGAAGCGGGAGAAGTTCTTCGAACTGGTCGATTACAAGGGCTGTCCGCAGACCAGTCTTTCGCCGGACGGAAAGATCTTTGTGTGTCTTTCCCTGACCGATCACGGCATCTGGCTGAAGATGATGGATGTGGATACCGGCAAGCTGCTCTATGACGACAAGAATTTTTTCGCCTATTCCTTTGCCGCGCACCTGTCCGACATTGGATCCATCGCCTTCAGCCAGGATGGTCACAGCATGGTTGTGGCTACCGGCAATCGGGCGATGGCATACGATCTGACGGCACGCAAGGCGATCCACCTGGGCGGCAACCTTCCCAGTATGGGGCAGGGAAGCCTGGCCTTTGTGGACTCGAACAAACTGGTCTTTTACTGCGGCGATCGAGTCATTAACGAGTCCCTCAAGATGTGTGAGAGCACCTTTCCGGAGGGGAACCCGATCCATGATTTTCCGCTTGGCTATCAGTGGATGGATACGGTTACCCATGGCAATCACGTGCTGATCGGGCCGTTCCGCGACAGCGCTTCGGCGCTGGTGGACCCCTCGACGGGGAAAGCAAGCGCTGCTTTCAAGTTGAATGCTCTCGACCTCTACGATCAAACGATCGCCAGTGAATCCGCGGGTGGCGGCGTGACGGTCGGTGAGCTGGGCAACCAAAAGATGGAATCGGTGGAGCTTCCCATCAGCCCCATGCTGGATCTGGCCGCGGCGGCGTTCAGTCCGGATGGGCGCTTTCTGGCCTTCTCCAACCGTTCGCGCAGCATTATCTGGGATCTGGATGCACAGAAGCAGGTCGCCCTGATGCGTCCCTTCCGGGCAGTACGCTTCGACGATGAGGACCAGATGTTCGCCCAGTATCAGGAATCGCATCTCAAGCCGGGGCAGAACTCGCACATCGACTTGAAGACCGGCAAGGTCACCGAATTAGCCAAGTACGATCAGCAGCAAATTCAACAGGGCAATGTGCTGGTCAGTACGCGCAAGATGGACAAGTTCGAATACGATACCGAGAACACGGAGATGGATGTATTCGACCGCAGCAGCGGGGTCAAGCTATGGAGCAAGCGCTTTCCCCATGAGATGCCCATTCTTCGCCACACCGACAGCGGCGCGATTCTGCTGCTCTCCGATTTGGCGTGGCAGACAGCGGCCGACGAGACCGGACACAGCCACGACAAGCTCATCAATGCCTCGGACAAGAAGGGCGAGTGGCTCCAGCATGGATTGCTGGTGGAAGTGCTGGAGAGTCGGACCGGAACGGTTCAGCGGCAGATTGCGCTTCCCCAGCCTCGCTACGTCGATCAGGAGCATGATCGACGCGCCGCTGTTCTCTATGGAGATTATCTGGTGATCTATGGCAACGACAACAACAGCACGATCTATCGACTCTCGGATGGCCAGCGTCTGGGTTCATTTTTTGGCCGGGCGATCGCTGGAGACGGCAAACTGGGGCTGATTGCCGCCACCAACCTCGATCAGGAGATCACCCTCTACGATGCCAATACAGCCCAGGAGCTGAAGCGGGTGACGGTAGACCATCTGCCGCGGGCGGCGCGCATCGTTCCGGCAAAGAACGCGCTGCTGGTGCTCACTGCCAGCCAGCGCGTTTACAGCATTGCTCTGCCCGCCCTTCCTGGAAAATAGCGGTTTCGGCCATTGCATCCGTGATCGAAGTCACGCCTTTACACAATTACACGGTTCTATATGTTATCTGTGGAACAAAGCAGGGGAGGGCCAGCGCGGACAGCGCCGCCTCTTTCTGTGTTGCAAGAGTCGATTCCGGAGAGAACCGCTATGGAGCCACTAGCGATTGCAGGCGCAGACGATCTGTCCCATGAGGCTGGCGAGCCCTCTCACCGCATGGCGAGGCCCGAGGAGGACACCCCCGCCGAGGCGGCGGGCTCACTGCTGGCCGAGGCGCTGCGGGTGGAGATCGTGCGCGTGGGCCGCAAGCTTTGGGAGCGGCAGTACGTGGACGGCAACGGCGGCAACATCAGCGTGCGCCTGGGCTCCAGGTATGTCTTGTGCACTCCCACATTGATGAGCAAGGCGGACCTGGAGCCGGCCGACATCTGTCTCTCCGACTTGGCCGGCAACATCCTGGTGGGCGGCCGGGCGCGCACCAGCGAATTGCTGCTTCACCTGGAGATCTATAAGGCCAACCCCCGAGCCCGCGCGGTGGTGCACTGCCACCCGCCTCACGCCACAGCCTTTGCCGTGGCCGGGCAGACGCCGCCCAACGGCTATATCTCAGAGTATGAGATTTTTGTTGGCCCGGCCGCCCTGGCTCCCTACGAGACCCCCGGCACCCAGGCCTTCGCCGAGACCGTGCTGCCCTTTGCCGAGCGCCACAATACGATTTTGCTGGCCAATCACGGCATCGTCTGCTGGAGCGACACCGCGACTCACGCCGAGTGGCTGGTCGAGGTCGTCGATACCTACTGCCGCACCCTGCTCATCGCCCGCCAGATCGGCGAACCGTTGGTTCCTATACCTCCCGAGAAGATTCAGGAAATCTTAGCGCTGAAGCGCCGCATGGGGCTGCCGGATGCGCGAGAACAGGGACTAGGGATTAGGGAATAGCTTTGGAGCGTGAGCAGCTTGCGCGCCGGTGAAAACCGGAACCGTGCTAGAATGGAATCTGCGCTCAGTGATTTGGCCGTGAGCGGCGGGATCTCCTTGTGAATTGTCCCGCCTGACACAGATTCCCCCCAAGCCCCTACAGCGTATGCCTGTGAGTCTCCCTCCTGGTGGTTCTTCCAAATCCAAATTGGGTTTGCGGTGAGCCGTCTTCTTGCCCCCTTGAATGGGAATGTGCGAGAGCGATCCGGGAAGACGCAACGGCCCGCTTTTGAGGGCCGGAGAGCGGGGGAGCAAGGTAGCCAATCGGCGGTATGCCGAGCGGCAGTGCAGCGCGTGGGTCGGTTCCGGGCGAACAGGCATTCTTCCCCTTGTGAATGCCGGTTGGTCAGTCTTGAGGACGTTTTCGGTTCTTCCCTTCGCATCTTGAATGAGCAGGCCCGCGCCTCCGCAGGAGTGTGCCTACGGTCCGGTTTCGCATGCAGGCCCCGCTGAAACGCGCGCGGCTCGCGGAGCCCACAGGAAATTTGTCTATTTTGACGACTTTGTTTTCGCAGTTTTCCCTCTCTGCCACGCTCATGGCGCGGCTCGATGCCAATAAGTTTGAAACCCCCACCCCGGTGCAGGCTGCCGCGATCCCTCCGGCGTTGGAAGGCCGCGATGTGCTGGCCACCGCCCAGACCGGCACCGGCAAGACGCTCAGCTTCCTGATTCCGGTGATCGAGCAGTTGCAGAAGACCGATGGCCGTGGCGCCCACGCGCTGATTGTATTACCCACCCGCGAGCTGGCCATGCAGGTGGAGAAGGCCTTCCGCACCATCCGCACCAGCAGCGCCCAGACTGTGGCCCTGGTGGTCGGCGGCATGAGCGAAGGCGCGCAGTTGGAGACTATTCGCCGCGGCGCACGTCTGATTGTGGCTACCCCTGGCCGTCTGGAGGACTTCCTCAAGCGCAAGCTGGTCCGCCTGGATGGGGTCAAGATTCTGGTTCTGGACGAGGTGGATCGCATGTTGGATATGGGCTTCCAGCCGGCCATTCAGCGCATCGCCGGCATGTTGCCCGCCGAGCGGCAGACGCTTTGCTACTCCGCCACGCTGGAAGGCGCGGTCAAGGATGTGGCCGCCAAGTACCTCAACAACCCCGCCCGCATTGCCATCGGTTCGGTGCTCAAGCCGGCTGAGAATGTGGAACTGCGCGCCTTCGACGTGGAAGCAGACAAGAAGCAGGAACTGCTCGAGCACCTGCTGGGCGCCGAAGAGGGCAGCTTTCTGGTCTTTGTGCGCACCAAGCACGGGGCGGATCGCGTGGCCCGTCGTCTGGCCCGCTCCGGCCACTCAGCTACGCAGATTCACGGCGACCGCTCGCAGGCGCAGCGCAATGCAGCCCTGCGCAGCTTCAGCGAGGGCAAGCACCGGGTGCTGGTAGCTACTGACGTGGCAGCCCGCGGCATCGACGTGGCCCACATCGCCCACGTGGTCAACTATGATCTGCCCAAGGTGCCCGAGGACTTCGTCCACCGCATCGGCCGCACCGGCCGCGCCTCGGCCAAGGGCATCGCCTCGACCTTCACTGCCCCAGCAGAACGCGGCGACCTGAAGCGCATCGAGCGCACGCTGTGCATTACTATGAAGCGTTTCCGGGTCCGCGCCGTGGATATGGAAGCGGCGGTCGAGAAGGTAGCGTAGAGGCTGCTTTCCGGTGCGGTTGAGTCTGGCACTGGGTCTCGTGGGAGCGTGACCCAGTGTATTTTGAAGGGCAGGTGGAAGCGGCCCTGGGGACTTCCATCCAAGCGTTGACTCTGCATTCAAGATCGCGTATTCTGGAGTCCTTGTGCGGTGTTGTGCCTGGGGTCTGTGTGTAGGGGCCTCCGAGGATGGATTTTCTTCCTTGGGGTGACTGAAGCCACCCGGATCGCCTGGCCGATCTCCCGGTGGGGATGGGCTGGAGCAGGCCGCCGGCGGCGGACGCGGGGTGACTCCTGCGGTTTGAGCCGGGCAGAGCCTGTTAGGGGGCCAATGCGCGCAATCCTCACCCGAACAGGATTGTTTGGACGTGGGCGAAAGAGATTCCTTGCGCTGAAACGCGCGAGGGAAGGCGCTTTGCGCTGGATTTTCATGTATTTTGCGGGCTGCATGGCGGCCCATCGGGCTCCTGGAACCGGCGACGGTGCGAGGGGCGCGGGTAAGGGCCGGCCAGGCCAGGTTTCATTGAGAGGGTAGGAGAGAGATGTCGACCTTTGTTCCGAGTGGCAAGAATATTGCCCGCAAGTGGTATGTGCTGGACGCCAGCGGTCAAACGCTGGGCCGTTTGTCCACCAAGGCTGCCGATCTGTTGAGCGGCAAGCTGAATCCCCAGTACGTGCCGTACATCGATATGGGCGACCACGTGATCGTCATCAACGCGGCCAAGGTGCGTCTGACCGGGCTCAAGAGCCAGCAGAAGCTCTATCGCCGCTACACCGGCTTCCCCGGCGGATTGCGCGAAGAGTCCTTCGTGCGTTTGCTGGAGCGCAAGCCGGAGCAGATCCTGGAGCAGTCCATCAAGGGCATGCTGCCCAAGAGCAAGCTGGGCCGGGCGATGGGCTCCAAGCTCAAGGTTTACCGCGGCGACCAGCATCCCCACGAGGCGCAGATGCCAGTGGCCATGGAAATTGCCTAAAGGCAGGGATCAGGCATCAGGGGTTAGAAAACCCTTGGTAGTTGACGACTGACGGGGTTTGAAAAGAGATTTGGGCCGGGATATTCCCGGCGGAGAGAGCAGAGCATGGCAGATCTGGTTCAGTATTACGGGACGGGGCGGCGCAAGTCGGCGATCGCCCGCGTTTTTCTGCGTCCCGGCACCGGTGAGTGGAAGGTCAACGGCAAGGCGTTCGAGGTGTACTTTGTCACCGAGCAGCAGCGGGTAGCGGCCAAGAAGACGCTGGTGGTGGCCGATCTGGCCTCCAGCTTCGACGTGGTCACCACGGTGCGTTCCGGCGGCGTGGCGGCACAGGCCGACGCGGTCAAGATGGGCATCGCCCGCGCCCTGCTGGAGTTCAATCCCGAGCTGCGCAAGACGCTCAAGGCCGAAGGCCTGCTGACCCGCGACGCGCGCGTCAAGGAGCGCAAGAAGTACGGTCAGAAGGGCGCCCGCGCCCGCTTCCAGTTCAGCAAGCGCTAGTTGTCAGTTGGCAACTGACAGCAGACAGCTCACAGTACCGGAGACTAGGTCTACTGAGAGCTGCCTGCTGTTAGCTGCCAGCTAGGCTCACCCAACCCCCGCAAGAGCGGGATCAATCCGGGTCCGGCTCAACCTAGCCCGGATGCATTCGCAGAAGGAGGCCCTTTGGCCACGATCACCATGAAGGAATTGCTCGAAGCGGGAGTCCACTTCGGGCATCAGACCAAGCGCTGGAACCCGAAGATGAAGGAGTACATCTTTGGCGAGCGCAACGGCATTTACATCATCGATCTGCAGAAAACCTTGAAGCTCTTTAAGGACGCTTCCAAGTTTGTCACTGACCTGTGCGCCGAGGGCAAGACGATTCTCTTCGTCGGCACCAAGCGTCAGGCCCAGGACGCGGTGGCCGAAGAAGCCAACCGTGCCGGTATGCCCTATATCAACAATCGTTGGTTGGGCGGTTTGCTGACCAACTGGGTGACCGTGCAGAAGTCGGTGAAGCGCCTTCAGGAGATCGACGAGATGGCTGGCGACGGCCGTTACGAACTGCTGACCAAGAAGGAAGTCATTCGTCTGGAGCGGGAGCGCAAGCACCTGCAGGCCAACTTGGCCGGCATCAAAAGCATGAAGCGCCTTCCCGACGCCCTGTTCATCGTGGATTCCAACAACGAAGCGATTGCTGTCAAGGAAGCCCGCAAGCTGGGCATCCCGGTGGTTGCGGTGGTCGATACCAACTGCGACCCCACGGTGGTGGATTACGTGATCCCAGGCAACGACGATGCCCTGCGCGCCATCCGCCTGTTCACCTCGAAGATCGCCGATTCGGCGGCCGAGGGTGTGAACTTGGTGGGCGACAAGGCCTTCACCGAGGAACTGCCGGTTGCGGCGGCGGTCGAAGCGGTGGTTGCCGAAGTGGCGCCGGCCGAGGAAGTCGATTTGGAAGCGGCCCTGGGGGGCGGCATCCGCAAGGCTCCTGCGGTGGTTGCGGCTCTGGACGAGGCCGAGGCTGCCGGTCTTTAATCATTCCTGCGTATTTCGGTATGCATAATGAGAAGCGTGGCCGCCTCGAAACGAGCGCCACGCTTTTTATTTAGCTGCCAGCTTCTAGCTTTTGGCTTCTAGCTGTTCATGGCGCACTGGCAGCATGGGAGCGGCGCGAAGGCCGCTTCCGACATCGGCGAGCTAGCGGCTAGAAGCTAGCAGCTAAAGGCTAAGCCTAAACAAGAGAGGGACGACAGTGAGCGAAAAGATTGATGCCAAACAGGTAAAGGAACTTCGGGAAAAGTCGGGCGCGCCCATGGGCGATTGCCTCAAGGCGCTGCAAGAGACCAAGGGCGACATGGAAGGTGCCTTTGTGGTGCTGCGCAAGCGGGGCATGGCCTCGGCGCAGAAGAAGGCCGCCCGCTCCACCAATGAGGGAGCGGTGGGCACCTACATCCATGCCGGGGGCAAGATCGGCGTGTTGATCGAGGTCAATTGCGAAAGTGACTTCGTGGCCCGCACTGACGACTTTCAGACCTTGCTCAAGGACATCGCCATGCACATCGCCGCCACCGACCCGCGCTATGTTCGCAGCGAGGATGTGACAGCCGGCGACATGGAGCGGGAGAAGGAGATCTACCGTGCCCAGGCTGCCGCCACCGGCAAGCCGGCTCCGGTGATCGAGCGCATCGTCGAGGGCAAGATGGCCAAGTTCTACGAGGAAGTTTGTCTGCTCGACCAGCCCTTCATCAAGGATCAGACCCTCACCATCAAGGAACTGATTGCGCAGAAGGTCGGCAAACTGGGCGAGAACATCACAGTCCGCCGCTTTGCCCGCTTCAAGGTCGGCGCTCCGGACTGGACCGTAGCCACCACCAAGGCCGTAGAAGCCGCCGCCGAGTAGTTTTTCTCGCATCAAAGTGCTTCGGCCCAGGGAGAAATCCCTGGGCTTTTTGCGTGCGCCCAGCATGGGCGCACTCTTACGGGTGGAAGTCCCGTCGTGAGCTGGTCACAGTGAGCGAAGTGAAGCGCAACTGCATGAGGGCGACCGATTGTGGGGAGGAAGCGTGGATCGAA
>Ga0326728_10002552_pt1 | contig 59934 bp, 45 predicted proteins | sample MB3enrmetagenome_FD_207602 | JGI IMG/M metagenome (GOLD analysis project Ga0326728, IMG submission 207602) | Lab enriched peat soil microbial communities from McLean, Ithaca, NY, United States - MB31MN | ecosystem: Environmental > Terrestrial > Soil > Wetlands > Peat | place: USA: New York... | reverse complement strand
AAGGCCAAACCGAAACCGACCCCTGTTACGTCCGATGGCGTGGCCCAAACGGTGTTGGATTCAACAGCCCCGGTGAGTCAGGCGCCCGCGCCGACCGCGGGGCCAACGAGCGTTCCGGCCTCATCGAATTCAGCCAGTCCCTCCAAAAACACGGATATCAGCATTCCGTGATCGGAAAAACCAGAATTTAATTTTTTATTGAGGATCAGTTGATGGTCAGGCGGATGCGCTCGATCTTGGTGGCTTTGCCTGTCTCCGGTTCCACGGATACGACCACCGCCTGGAGCAGGTAGGGAAGTTCCTCCGATACCTCGAAACGGTTCGGCGCGCCCGTGAGGAAACGCTGAAGAATGGGCTGGACCTTCATGCCGATGATGGACTTGGGGGAACCGCTAAACCCGATATCGGTCAGATAGGCCGTCCCGCCCGGCAAGATCTCCTCATCGGCGGTCATCACATGGGTGTGCGTGCCGGTCACCGAGCTGACCCTTCCGTCCAAATACCATCCCATGGCCCTTTTCTCGCTGGTGGCCTCGCAATGCATATCCACCATGATGATCTTGGCCTTGCCTTGGACTTCCTGGATCGCGCGGTCGGCGGACTTGAAAGGACAGTCGATGTTGTACATGAAGACCCGTCCCATCAGGTTCAGCACCGCGATGGGGGTGCCTTTGCAGTCATAGATGCCTAAGCCGGTCCCGGGGTTCTCGACGGGGTAATTATGGGGCCTCAAAAGGCGAGGGTCCTTGCCCAGGATCTCGCGGACTTCCTTCTTGGACCAAACATGGTTGCCGGTGGTCACCACATCCACGCCTGTATCTAGGATGGCCTTGAAAGAATCGGGTTGGATGCCGGTACCGTTGGCCAGGTTCTCGCCATTGGCGATGACGAAATCGATGGAATGATCGTTCTTGACGCGGTCCATGGCGTTATGGACCGCGTGGCGGCCCGGTTTGCCCATGACGTCCCCGATGATGAGTATGTTCATTTGTGGTTTCTCTCCGTAAGGTGGCACGAGATTAAACAAAAATGCCCCAAAAGACAACCTCTATAAGGCCGAATGGGAGGATTTGCGACCGGCCGTTCTATTGTTTTTTGCATCTTTCAAAGCCCTGCTCGGTGAGGATGGCCTGCATGGGAATATCCTTGTCCGTAGTGGGTACATGGGGCACGATCTGGAAACTGTAGCCCAAACCGACCACAAGACATGATCTCTTCAGCAAGGGAAGGACCCGGTCGTAATAACCCTTCCCGAATCCCAGACGGTTACCATGACGGTCGAAGGCCAGACCGGGGACCAGGACCATGTCCAATTCTTCCCAAGCGGCGTTATGCGGCTCGGTGGGTTCCAGGATGCCATAGGGGCCCGGTTTCAGGTTCTTCAAGTCGGTGACGGGGAAATAGTCGAAATGGGTTTTTTGTTTGACCACTTTGGGCAGGTATATATCTTTTCCGTTGGAAATGGCCCCTTCCAAGATGGGATAGGTGTTGATCTCGTGGGGGATTGAGGCGAAAGCACCGATCCCTTTGGCCTTCTGGAATTCAGGGAGGACTTGCAAATGGCTCCATACCCCCAGCGCGGCCGCCTCGGCCTGGGAGGGAATGACCTGATCGCGGACGAACTTCAGTTTTTCCCGAAGAACGGTTTTTTCGTCGGGAATGGGGTTATCCTTGGGTTTCATCGGGACTTTCTTTCAAGGGTTGGGACCTGGCCAGTTCGTTCAAGTGCTCCATCCAAGTTTTGATCTTAGCCTCGTAGCCGAGGGTAGTGGGGATGTAATACTTTCCGACCTCGGGGGCGTAAAGCTGTTTTACGTAATGGTCCTGGAAATCATGGGCGTATTGATATCCCTCGCCATGGCCCAAGACCTTGGACCCGGGATAGTGGCCGTCTTTAAGGTGGACCGGAACTTCCTTCATGGACTCGTTCTTGACGTCCTCGGTCGCGTTCTCCAGCCCCATATAGGAAGCGTTGCTTTTGGGAGCGCAGGCCAGATAAACCGTCGCTTGGGCCAGGGGAATACGTCCCTCAGGAAGTCCCAGGAACTCGAAGGCCTGCTGGGCCGCCAAGGCCACCTGGATGCCCTGGGGGTCGGCGTTCCCCACGTCCTCGGAGGCGGAAATGACCAATCGGCGGGCGATGAAACGGGGGTCCTCGCCGGCGTAGAGCATCTTGGCGAGCCAGTAGAGGGCCGCGTCCGGATCCGAACCCCTGATGCTTTTGATGAAAGCGGAGATGGTGTCGTAGTGCTGATCCCCGGAAGCGTCATACTGGATCATCCTTTTCTGGATGGATTCCTGGGCGACCTCCAGGTTGAAATGGATGACACCCTCCTTATCCGGCGGAGTGGTCAAGACACCGACTTCCAGCGCGTTCAGCAAGGTGCGGGCGTCGCCCGAGGCGGCCTTGAGTAGATGGATCCTGGCTTCGGGGGCCAGATCCACCTGATACATCCCCAGGCCAAGGGTTTTGTCCGCCAGGGCTCTATTAAGGATGAGGTCCAGATGTTCTTCCCTCAAGGGTTTCAGTTCGCAGACCCGGGAGCGGGAAAGCAACGCGGAGTTCAGCGCGAAAAACGGGTTCTGGGTGGTCGCTCCCACCAAAAGAAGGGTGCCTTGTTCCAAGTGGGGAAGAAGGGCGTCCTGCTGGCTTTTGTTGAAATGGTGGATCTCGTCCAGGAAGAGGATAGTGGATTGTTGGTAGAGCCTTTTGTTTTCCCCGGCCTCGTCGAAGACCTTTCTTAGATCGGCCAAACCCGAGGTGACCGCGTTGAGGGCGGTGAATCGGCTTTTGGTCCGGCGGGCGACCAGCCGGGCAAAAGCCGTCTTCCCTGTGCCGGGAGGACCATAAAGGATGAGGGAAACGATGCGGTTGGCTTCCAGAAGACGGCGCAATAATTTGCCCGGGCCCAGCAGGTGTTCCTGCCCCACATAGTCTTCCAGGGTTCGAGGGGACATGCGGATAGCCAGCGGACGGACCGCGTCTTTTTCCTCGGGAATAGAATCGAATAGATCCATGGGGGGTATGATAGGGTTCTCCAGGGGAAATCAACAAGTGGGATAAGGGCTTGTGGAAGGAAAAGGATTAGACCGGGAACGGTTTTATATGACGGTTTTGAAGCAAAAAAAATAGCCCCCGCCTGTGCCGTTTGAAACAGTACTCTTTTGAGGCCTGACTAAGTCAGGTGGACGCCCGTTCAAGCGGTTCATCCGCTTCCGAAGAAGACTATCCCCGATTGAAATTGAGCACCCGTTTTTTGTTTTGTGGCTCAAAATTTCCCATCTCAAGCTCGAACACCGCAGAAGGCCAAAACCTATTCTAAAAGGAACCGGGTCGAAGTCAATACGGCGGAAATCATTGGTAACAGGTTAAATAATCCGTCTTGACAATTAAGTCGGGACCAAGAACGAAGAGTGGGGAACATGGGAATGGGGATCCCATAAAAACCCCGTGAATGGTCCGCTGTGGAATTCGGGTATTGAGAATTAAGTGACTCTGTACGAAAATGCTTCGCATTCAAGGGGGCAGACCGTGAGGATGGAGATCCGTTCGTTCCGAGCGCCGAGCTGGCTGGCGCCCGTGCTACTGCTCTTGGCCCTCGCTATCCTGCCGTTCGCCTTGATATTAGGATTGATTGTGACGGGAATCGTTTTAGGGGCGTCGGTCATGAAGGCGCTGGTCTCTTTCCCGGCGGAAGAGAAACTGGAAGGCCGGACGGAGGTCGTTCCCAAGCAAGAGAGGTTGTCCGCGGATCCTGGGATCATCGACGCGGAGTACGAAATAAAGGACGAAAATGAAAAAAACATCAGGGGATAAGAACAAACCGATGAAAAGGACCATCGATCTGACCACGATCGATTACCACAAAGGAACTCGGCCGGAAGATTTTGTCCTTTCCTACCAGAACAACCTGAAATACCGTCTAGTCAAAGAATCCGACACCGCCACCTCCTATGACCGGTACTTGAGCCTGGCCTACGGGATCAGGGACCGGCTGGTGGAGAATTGGGTCGCGACCCAGAAGGCCTACCGCGCCCAGAAGGTCAAAAGGGTCTATTATTTCTCGCTGGAGTTCCTGATCGGTCGCACTTTGGGCAATTCCATCCTTAACCTGCAGGTCGAGGATTCGGTCAACAAAGCCCTGGATGAGCTGAGTTTGAAACTGGAGGACCTTCGCGAGGATGAGGTCGACGCGGGATTGGGGAACGGCGGCTTGGGCCGTCTGGCCGCTTGCTTCATGGATTCCCTCGCCACCCTGGAGATCCCGGCTTACGGTTACGGTATCCGTTACGATTACGGCATCTTCCGTCAGAAGATCGTGCGCGGTTTCCAGGTGGAAGAACCGGACGAGTGGCTTTCCAAGGAACATCCCTGGGAGATCGCGCGCCCCGAGTATACTTACCGCATCAGGTTCGGGGGCCACGTGGCCCAACGGGTCAACCGCAAGGGAAAATTGGTGTTCGAATGGGTCGATACGGAAGACGTATTGGCGACCGCTTATGACACTCCTGTTCCCGGTTACGGCAACAAGACGGTCAACAACTTGAGGCTGTGGTCCGCCAAGGCGACCGACGAGTTCGATCTGGACTTTTTCAACAAAGGCAACTATTTCGCGGCCACCTCGAAGAAAACCGAGACCGAGACCATCTCGAAAGTCCTGTATCCCAACGACAACAGCCCGGAAGGAAGGGAACTGCGACTGAAACAGCAGTATTTCTTCGTCTCCGCCTCCATCCAGGACATTCTGCGCCGATTCAAAAGGGAGCATACGGATTTCAAGTCCCTTCCCGATGTGGCGGCCATCCAATTGAACGATACCCATCCGACCATCGCCATCGCTGAGATGATGCGGGTCCTGCTGGATGAGGAAGGATTGGAATGGGAGAACGCTTGGGATATCACCAAGGCCCTTTTCGCTTATACCAACCATACCCTCCTGCCGGAAGCCCTGGAAAAATGGCCCTTGAACCTGTTCGGGAAGCTTTTCCCCCGCCATTTGCAGATCATCCAGGAAGTCAACGCCCGATTTCTCCGGGAAGTGGCCAACCGCTATCCCGGGGACGTGGAGCGTTTGAGGAGGGTTTCCATCTTCGAGGAGGGTCATGATCCCCATATCCGGATGGCCCATCTGGCCATCATCGGCAGCCACTCGGTGAACGGCGTTTCCGCCCTTCATACCGAATTATTGAAAAGCTCGGTGGTCCCTGATTTTTATGAGCTTTTTCCCGACAAGTTCAATAACAAAACCAATGGCATTACCCAGCGCCGTTGGTTGAGGAAGTGCAATCCTGGCCTTTCCGAGCTCATCACTTCGGTCATCGGGGACAAATGGGTCACGGACCTGAACCAGCTGAAAAAGTTGGAGAAGTTCGCGGGGGACAAGAAGTTCAGGGCTCAATGGAGGGCCGTGAAACTGAGAAACAAGGAAAAACTCGCCAATTTGATAGCCGCGGACCAGCGCTTGGCCTTGGATCCCGAATCCCTTTTCGACGTCCAGGTGAAACGCATCCATGAGTACAAACGCCAGTTGTTGGACGCCCTCCACGCTATCGCGCTCTATCGACGCATCAAAGAGAACCCTCAGGGGGACTTCGTGCCGAGGACCATCATGTTCGGGGGCAAGGCAGCGCCGGGTTATGTAACAGCCAAGCTCATCATCAAGTTCATCAATTCCATCGCGGACGTGGTCAACCAGGATCCCCAGATCAAAGGCAAGTTGATGGTGGTGTTCCTGCCAAATTACCGGGTTTCCTTGGCGGAAAAGATCATTCCCGCTACCGACCTGTCCGAGCAGATCTCGACCGCCGGCAAGGAAGCCTCGGGGACGGGAAACATGAAGTTCTCCCTGAACGGGGCATTGACCATCGGGACCCTGGACGGCGCCAATATCGAGATCCAGAAAGAAGTAGGCGACGAGAACATATTCATTTTTGGCCTCAAGGCCGAGGATGTGGCCAAACTTAAGCGGGAAGGTTATCGGCCCAGGGAATATTACGAGCGCTCAACCGAATTAAGGGGCGTCATGGATCTGATCTCCAGCGGTTTTTTCTCACCGGAAAACCCCGGGCTTTTCCAACCCCTTGTGGATTCGTTGATGAACGTCGATGAGTATCTGCTTTTCGCCGACTTCGACGCTTATCTGGAATGCCAAGAGAAGGTGTCCAAACTGTACCGTGACCAGGAGAAATGGACCCAGATGGCCATTATGAACGTGGCCCGCATGGGGAAATTCTCCAGCGACAGGACCATCCGGGAATACTGTGACGAGATCTGGGACGCCAAGTCGGTCGCGATCGAGTAATTAAACAATCCAGCCTCCTAATCGACACCGATGAAAATGATGAACGAAAAAATTTTCTATGTTCATCGGTGGTTTCAAAGGGTCTGGTTGGTCCGCTGATTATTCTAGGATGGCGTCGATCTTGCGGAAAATGGCCTGGAGTTTCTCGTCCGTGGGCAAAAAGGTGATCCCCGGTTCGGAGGATTTGGAATCATCCACCACGGGAGTGGGAGCCTTCAACAAATCTTCCTTCGCCTTGGCCAACTCGGCCTTGGTCTCCCCCAGCTCGACCTTCATGTCGTTGACCTCGGTCTTGGCTTCCTCGGTGTTCTTTTTTTCCTCGTTCAGAGTTTCCTGGAGCTTATCCAGTTTGGCCTTTTGCTCCTCGAGTTCCTTTTTCAACCGATCGGTTTCCTTGGAGAGTTCCTCGTTCTTGCGATGGGCGTTCTCCAGCTCCTTGACGACCTTTTGCTGTTCTTCCTTGGCCGCGTCGGCCAATTTGAGATATTCCCCGGCCTCGGCTTTGAACCGATCGACCTGTTCCTTGATCTCCAGGGTGTGCTTCAAGGAGCCGTCGGAGGAACGCTTCATTTCCAGCAGGTTCTTTTCCAGGGTCTCGATGAGCTTGAGGTTCTCCGCCTTGGTCTTTTCCAGCCGGTGGAGCTCGTCGGCGATGTTCATGGAGGCCAGGATGGCGACTTTGGCGGCGGGAGCCGAGGATTTCTTGCCGATCTCGGTCATCTTGGAATCGACGAACTTGGCCAGCTCCGCGATGTAGTTGGGATCCGCCTCACCCTTGAGGGTGTATTCGTTGCCGTAGATATTGACCGTCACGGATTTCTTTTCGCTCATGCCTGGCCTTCTTCCGAAGAGGTTTCTTCCAACTTCAGGTCCTTGGCAAGGGTTTCCAGGCGTTGAAGGTTGGCTTTGACCTGTTGAAGGTCCTTCAGGGCTTCCTCATATTGCCGTTTGAGCTTTTCAACCTCCCCGTTGGATTCGGTCCGGGGGGCGGCATCTTGGCCCTTCATCTGGTTCTTCAGCAGGACATTCTCTTTCATCAATTGGGCGTTGGCGTTGCGCAACTGAACGATGCTTTCCAACATGCGGTTGATGCGTTTTTCCAAACCTAGCCATTGGGGGGATGGGACTGATTCAGTGGGGAAGAGCTCATCGGAGTTCAATCGAGAATTTCTCCTTCAGATAAGCTACGATTTTAGAGACTTTTTCGGTCACTTCGCCGTCGGTCAGGGTCCGTTCGACATTCTGGAAACGGAGACGGTAAGCCAGGCTGCGACACCCGGTCTTCACATTATTCCCCCGGTATTGGTCAAAGAGGGTCATGCCTTTTAGATCGGCAATCGATAGTCCCTCGATCGAGGCCAAAACCTGGCTTGATGTTACACCATCCGGGACTACCAAGGCAATGTCTCTCCATGCCTCAGGAAATCGGGGCAAGGGCGAATAAAGGGCACGTGGCGCTGTGGTCAAACCCCATTGGGTCAGGTCGAGTTCCAGGGCCTGGCAGGGGACGGACAGTTCATATTCCTTCAGCACTTTGGGGTGAAGGGAACCGCCCCAAAGCAATAGAGCGCCTGTCTTGTCCTTGACAGAGAAACTTTCAGAGGCCAGATAGGGCATGGCCAGCTTCCCAAATTCCCAAACAACGCCTTCGAACCGGCAGTGGGCCAGGAGGTCCTCGGCCAAACCCTTGATATCGTAATAGTCGGTCTTGCGTTCGGCCTGGTACCAGGCTTGTCCGACGGAAAGGTTGGCCAGGACGGCGGTGGCCCTGAATTTCTCCGTGGGCTGACCCTTCCCGGACGGCAGGAATATCTTGTTGAGCTCATAAAGCCCGACCTGTTCCTGCTGGTGGGCCAGGTTCAATTGGACGTTGACCAAAAGGGAAGGGAGCAGGCTGGGACGCAGGACCTTCTGGTCCTCGGCGATGGGATTGAGCAGGACCATGGCGTTCCTCAAGGGATGGTCCTGGGGAAGCTTGAGTTTATCGGCGTAGTTCGGCGGTAGGAAAGTGGAATTGATCGCCTCGAACAAGCCCTTCTGATGGAACAGGAAACGGACCTCTTGCTCGAAAGGAATCTTGGAATCGATGGGGGAAAGGCCTGAGGGTATGTTGGGACTGACGACAGGGATGCGGTCATAGCCGGACAAGCGGGCGACTTCCTCGATCAGGTCGATCTCCCGGGTCAGGTCCAGCCTGGCGCTGGGAACCTTGACCGAAAGGGTCTTGGAAGAGGAGGTTCCTTTGACGGTACACCCCAGGTTTTTCAGGATGGCCAGTTGGTCCTTGGCGGGGAGATCGGTTCCCAGGATGGTATTGGCTCGGGAAGGGCGGAATTTGATCTCCTGGGCCTTGAAAGTCTTGGCGGGATGGGACAGTACCCCTTTGGCCAGGGAACCTCCAGCCAACTCGACGATCAAGGACGCGGCCCGGTTCAAGGCGGCGACCACGCCATTGGGGTCCACACCCCGCTCGAAACGGTAGGAAGAGTCGGTGGAGATCCCCAGACGGCGGGATGTCCGGCGGACCGACCCGGGCAGGAAAAGGGCTGACTCCAGGAGGATATTGATGGTCTTATCCGTGACCTGGGAATTACCCCCGCCCATGATACCCGCCAGGGCGATCGGGCGCTCGGCGTCGGCAATGACCAGGTTATCGGCGTCCAGTTCGCGTTCGGTGTTATCCAAAAGGGGGATCTTCTCGCCCTTCTCAGCCTTGCGTACGATGATGTGGGCCCCTTTGACCTGGTTCAGGTCGAAGGCGTGAAGGGGTTGGCCCATTTCTTGAAGGACATAGTTCGTGATATCCACCACGTTGTTGATGGACCTTTGCCCCAGGCGTTCCAGGGTCTGGACCAACCAGCGGGGGGAGGGCCCGATCTTGACCCCTTCGATGACCCGACAGGTATAGAGTTGGCACAGGTCCGGCGCTTTCACCGTAACGCGGGCCAGTTTGGCGGTCGGCAACTTGCCTTCTTGTACTTTTCCAGCTTTGGGCTCCTGGACCTTTCGGTTCAGGATGGCGCCTATCTCGCGGGCCACGCCCAGGTGGCTCAAGAGGTCGGCCCGGTTGGGGGTGATCTCCAGGTCGAACAGGGTGTCCGGTAGGCCCATGTAGGCGCAAAAGTCCTCGCCTACCGGCGCGTCGGGAGGAAGTATCAGGATGCCCTCGGCCTCCTCGGCCAGGCCGAGCTCCTTGGCGGAGCAGAGCATGCCGAAGGATTCCTCGCCCCGTATCTTGGCGGCCTTGATCTCGAAATTCCCGGGAAGGACAGCGCCGACCACCGCCAAGGGGACTTTTTGACCGGGCGCGATATTCTTGGCCCCGCAGACGACCTTGAAGGTTTCCTTGCCGGTGGAAACCTTGGTCAAGGATAACCGGTCCGCTTGGGGATGTTTAGCGACCTCCAAAAGCTCGGCGACAACGACCTTGGTGATATGGGCGCCGTATGGTTTGATGTTCTCGACCGCGACGCCGGCGTGGATCAAACGGTTCAAGACCGTCTCGACCGGCTCCTTCAGGGAAATAAAACTCTTCAACCAGTTATAGGAAATGAGCATGGGATGTCCGTATCGGGATTTTTTCGACGTAAAACCGACGATTTCAATGAAGTTTAGAGTAGCGCCAGGGGACTGTCAACAGAACACCGCCGAAGTCCCCGGCCATTCGACAAACACACCCTGGTCGAAGTAAGGCGGTTTTTTGATGATTTTAGGGGTACCCGAATATATGCTGTCCCTTCCGAAAAGGCAGCGTTCCTATGGACGCAATGAATAACCGAAAGGTGGTGGTGAGATTGGCGTTGTTCGAATTGGACGTCAAGTCTCTGGAGAGAAAGTTTACCGAAGTGAGGGATCATCTTTGACCCCGCTCAAACCAAGCGGGAAATAGAAAGACTCGAAGAACAGTCGGCGCAGCCCAACTTCTGGAACGAACCTAAAACCGCCCAAGAGGTCACGGGCCGGCTTTCCCGGCTCAAGGACACCCTGGCGCTCATCCAGGACTTCGAGAAGCAATACCACGACCTTCTGGCCTATCACGAACTCCTCAAGGAACAGCACGACGAGTCGCTCATCGCCGAGCTCCAGCAAAGCTTCAAGAAATTCGAGGCCGATTACCGTAATTTCGAGCTCAAACGGAATTTCACGGGCAAGTACGATTTCAACAACGCCTATTTCTCCATCCATCCCGGCGCCGGGGGTACGGAAAGCCAGGATTGGGCCGAGATGCTGCTGCGCATGTACCTGCGCTGGATGGAATCCAAAGGTTATGAGGTCGATACCCTGGACTACCAGGCCGCGGAAGAAGCGGGCCTCAAATCCGTTTCCCTCCATGTCAAAGGGCCCTGGGCCTACGGCTTCCTGAAGGTGGAAAAGGGCGTCCACCGCCTGGTCCGCATCTCCCCCTTCGACGCCAACAAGCGCCGTCACACTTCCTTTTCATCAGTGGATGTCATGCCCGAGGTCGAGGACGTCGAGTTCGAGATGAGATGGGACGATATCAAGCTGGACACCTTCCGGTCGGGAGGCAAGGGCGGGCAGAACGTCAACAAGGTGGAGACGGCGGTCCGTCTGACCCACATCCCCACCGGCCTCATCGTGGCCTGCCAGACCCAGCGCTCCCAATTGCAGAACAAGGAACAGGCCTTGAGGATGTTGAAGGCCAAGCTCTTCCAGTACTACCAGGACCTGCATGACGAGGAGATGGCCCGGGTGGCGGGGTCCAAGAAGAAGATCGAGTGGGGAAGCCAGATCCGGTCCTACGTCTTCCAGCCCTATCAAATGGTGAAGGACCACCGGACCAACACTGAAACGGCGCAGATCGCCGATGTGATGAACGGGGACCTGGATAAGTTCATCGAGGAGGCCTTGAAGGCCAAATTGATCGATTGACCGATAATCCACACGGTCATCGAGAGGCGAAGTAAAATCGAGGCTCGTCATTTCGCGCTCCCGATGGGAGTCGAGGGGAAAAGGAAAGAAACCATGGCTGAACTCAATGAATTCATCAAAGTCCGGTTGGAAAAACTCAAGGCCTTGAAGGAAAAGGGCATCAACCCTTATCCGGCTGCGGCGTTCCAGGTCTCCCACCATTCCAAGGACATCCTGGATAAATACCAGGGCCTCCAGCCCGGCGAGCATGTGGAGAACGACAAGGTTTCCATCGCGGGTCGGCTGATGACCATCCGGGACATGGGCAAGAGCAGTTTCGCCCATATCCAGGACGCGCAGGGAAAGATCCAGGTCTATTTCCGTAAGGACGGGGTAGGGGAGAAGGCCTATGAGGTCTTCAAACTTCTCGACCTGGGAGACATCGTGGGCATCCAGGGGTTCCCATTCAAGACCAAGACGAGCGAGGTGAGCGTTCACGTCCATTCCTTCGAGGTCCTCTGCAAGTCGCTCCACCAGCTACCCGAGAAGTGGCACGGATTGAGCGACGTGGAAGCCCGTTACCGCCATCGTTATGTGGACCTGATCGTCAACCAGGACGTCCGCAAGACCTTCGAGGTCCGTTCCAAGGTCGTCGGCGCCATCCGCCGTTATATGGACGGCCAAGGTTTCCTGGAAGTGGAAACCCCGATGATGCATCCCATCCCGGGTGGCGCGGCCGCCAAGCCCTTCACCACCCACCATAACGCCCTGGACATGGACCTCTTCATGAGGGTCGCCCCGGAACTATATTTGAAGCGCCTGGTGGTCGGTGGTTTCGAACGGGTCTATGAGATCAACCGGAACTTCCGCAACGAGGGCATCAGCGTCAAGCACAACCCCGAATTCACCATGCTGGAAGCCTACCAGGCCTACGGCAATCATGAGACGGTGATGACCCTGACCGAGAACCTGGTTGCCGAATCGGCCAAGGCCGCGGGTTTGGGGGAAAAGATCACCATTGGGGACGTGGAACTGGATTTCACCCCGCCCTATAAACGCCTGCCCCTCTTGCAAGCCCTCAAGGAGATCGGCGGAGTGGATTACGATAAGACGGATATCGAGGAACTCAAACGCCGGTTGAAGGGCACCTCGGCCGTGGTCAAACATATCGACAGCCTCTCTAAGGCTGAGGTGGCTTATCTGTTGTTCGGGGAATTGGTGGAAGGGAAACTCATCCAACCCACCTTCATCACCGAGTTCCCTGTGGAAGTATCCCCTCTCTCCAAGGCGAATCCTGATAAACCGGAATTCGCTGAGCGTTTCGAGCTTTTCGTGTTGGGCCGGGAGATCGCCAATGGCTTTTCCGAGTTGAACGATCCGATCGACCAACGGCGCCGTTTCGAGAAACAGGTGGAACTGCGCAAGGCCGGCGACGAGGAAGGCATGTTCCTGGACGAGGACTATATCCTGGCCCTTTCCTACGGCATGCCTCCGGCGGGCGGGGTGGGGATCGGCATCGACCGGCTGTTGATGCTCCTGACCAACAGCGCCTCGATCCGGGATGTCATCCTGTTCCCCCTCCTTCGTCATGACGCCGGTGAAGAGAAGATGATCTTTGAATAAAGGGCCCAACGCTTGAACACCGCATTCGAAATATTCCTGGGCCTTCGCTACCTGCGTTCCAAACGCACGCGCAAAGCCATTTCCATCCTGACCTGGCTATCGGTGTTCGGGGTGGCCATCGGGGTCATGGCCCTGAACGTCGTGCTTTCGGTCATGAACGGTTTCGATGAGGACCTGAAATCCAAGATCGTGGGATTGAACGCCCATATCATCATCTCCGGGTACCGCAACCAGCCCCTCTCCAATTACGACCAGATCACCCAGATCGTGGCGAAAATGGACCATGTGAAATCGGTGGGACCCTATGTGGAAGGCCAGGCTTTGGCCCGTTCCAAGGAAAGGTCGCTGGGGGTCATGGTCTGGGGGGTCGATCCCCAGGCTCCGCAAGCCATCGCCGACCTGAACAAATACCTTTGGAGCGCCAAGGCGACCGACCTGGTCAAACCCGCGGGGGATGGATCGGGCCGGGGCGAGAGGATCTTCCTGGGCGCGGAATTGGCCCGGCGCCTGCAAGTGACGGTGGGGGACGACCTGATCCTTTTCCTTCCCATCCTTCAGCCGACGCCTTTGGGGATGATGCCCTTGAACATCAAGTTCCAGGTGGTGGGCCTGCTATCCACCGGCATGTACGACTATGACTCGGCCTATACCTATGTCTCCCTGGAGAACGGGCAGAAGATGTACAAGCTGAACGGGAATGTCACGGGGGTCGCCGTGAAGGTGGACAACGTGGACCGGGCCCCGGAAGTGGCCAAGGCCATCCGGGACAAATTCGACAGCCGTTATTTCGTTCAGGATTGGCTCCAGATGAACCATAACCTGTTCGTCGCCCTTCAGACCGAGAAATTCGTGATGGGTATCATCCTTTCCCTGATCGTGTTGGTGGCGGCCCTGAACATCGTCAATCCCTTGACCATGCTGGTCATCGAGAAGACCAAGGAGATCGGCATCCTGAAGGCCATGGGAGCCACCGACCAAAGCGTTACCCGCATCTTCATCTTCGACGGCATGTTCATCGGGACCATCGGCATCCTGCTGGGCCTGTTCGGAGGGTTCGTCCTTTGTGAGATCATCGCCAAGGTCCCCATCCCCATGCCGGGCGGGGGAATGGTCTATTACATCGACCGACTGCCGGTCAAGGTCGACCCCTTCATCTGCTACCTGATCATCCCCATCATGTCGGTGATCTTGTGTTTCATCGCCACCCTCTATCCGGCGCGGCAGGCCGCCAAACTGGAGCCGGTGGACGCCATCCGGTTCGGATGAAATGAAAAATTCACCACAGAGGCACAGGGACACAGTTAAAAGTATGAGCAATTCAAAAATAAAAGCTGTGCCTCTGTTCCATGTTCCCATAATTCTAAAAAGGATACATGGGACTATACCGACACCCTTGAAATCAACGCGAGAAGTCGGAATGTGTCTCTGTGGTGAGAGGGGTGTATTTTGGAAATTATAAGAATTGAGAACGCGACCAAGACCTATCACCTGGAAGGCCAGGACATCAAGGCCCTTCGGGACGTCAACTTTTCCCTGGACGCGGGGGACATCACGGTCATTCTCGGGGCCTCGGGCTCGGGCAAGAGCACACTCCTGACCCTGTTGGGTGGGTTGAGCAGCCCATCGGCGGGACGGGTCCTGTGCAAGGGGAAATCCCTTTATGAAATGCCGGGCGAGGAACTGGCCCATTTCCGGAACAAGGTTTTCGGGTTCGTATTCCAATTCCATTATCTCATGCCCGAACTGACCGCCCTGGAGAATGTCATCCTTCCCGGCCGTATCGCGCGCAGGGAATTCGACGAGTGCCGGTTAAGAGCGGTGAAGCTCTTGAGCCATGTGGGTCTGGCGGAACGGATGAACCATACCCCCGGGGAACTTTCGGGCGGGGAACAACAGAGGGTCGCGGTCTGCCGGGCCCTGATGAACGAGCCGGAGATCATCCTGGCGGACGAACCGACGGGCAACCTGGACAGCAAGACCGCCGAGGGCATCCATGATGTTCTCTGGGAGATATGCCAGAAGGAAGGCCGTACCCTGATCGTGGTGACCCATTTCGAGCCATTGGCCAAAAGGGCGGACCATGTGTTGACCTTGAACGCGGGACAAGTCACCAAAAAACGCGGTTAAAGGGTTGCGGTTTTCAGGATTTATTTGGTTCTTTGGATTTAGAATAGAACGGCTATTTAGTCATCTTATCGGGTAATTAAAGCGAGAGGTCTTCAATGATCTGCCAGAAGTGCGGGTTGCGTCCAGCGACCGTGTTTTTCTCACAAACCGTCGGGAACGAGACGACTCAGTCCCACTTGTGCGAGAACTGCGCCCAGGAACAGACCAAGTCCTATAACATTTGGAACTCCTCGGTCTTCCATCCCTTCGCCGCCCTGTCGGACTTGATCCACCATTTTGTCCCTTGGGGCGAGGCTAATATTCAGGAGGTCCCTTCCGAGCTGGGCGTGAACCAACCCAACGATGTGCAGATCCAATGTCCTCAATGCGGGTACCAGCTTTCCACCTTCCGACAGAATGGGAGGCTGGGATGCACCAAGTGTTACGAGTCGTTCCAGAATGTACTGGAACCCCTGATCTCGAACATCCACGGCAATGTGTTCCATGTGGAGGAAAAAACACAGACCGCCGAGGAGGGACCGACCGCCAATTCCCCCGCCACCGGCAACCCACAGGTCGAGGTCTTGCGAAAACAATTGAAGGAAGCTATCAAGAAGGAAAAGTTCGAGGAAGCGGCCCGGCTGAGGGATGAGATCAAGAATATGGAGCCGCCCCATGGCCTTTGAGGAACTATTGACTTCCAACCAGGAATGGTTCTGCCGGAAGGGCCCGTTTGACGAGGTCATCGTTTCGAGCCGCATCCGGTTCGCCCGGAACCTGGACGGCCGGAAATTCCCGCACCACGCCAGCTCGAACGAGCAAAAAGAGGTATTGGAAGCGGTGCAACGGGTGGTCTCCGGCCAGCCCGAGACCGAGAAATTGAAATTCATCCGCTTGAACGAGATCACCTCCCTGGACCGCCAATTCCTGACCGAGCATCAGATCATCTCGGCCGAACACGCCGCCAGCCTGGGGGAAAGGGCGGTGGCCTTCGATGACCGGACCGGGCTCAGTATCCTGGTCAACGAGGAGGACCATCTCCGGCTCCAGATCTTCCGCACGGGCTTGAGCCTCAAGGAGGCCTATCAAGACATTACCCGGATCGATCAGTCCCTGGCTTCCCGCCTGTCCTACGCCAAGGACGGCAAGCTGGGATACCTGACCGCCTGTCCGACCAACATCGGTCTGGGCATGAGGGCCAGTGTCATGGTCCACCTTCCTTCGCTGGTCTACACCAACCGAATCGCCCAGATACTCGGGGGGGTCGTCCAGGTGGGGCTGTCGGTCAGGGGTTTCCAGGGCGAGACGACCCAGATCGCCAGCGCCTTTTTCCAGATCTCCAACCACTCCTCCCTGGGCAAAAAAGGCCTGGAAATAGTGGATCATGTGGAAAGAGTCGCGCGTCAAATGGTAGAGGTGGAGAGTCAGACCCAGAAGGCGGTATTCGCCCAGGAAGGCGTCAAGGTCCAGGACCGGATCTGCCGGACCCTGGGGACCTTGAAAAACGCCAAAATGGTCTCCTTGCAGGAATCCCTGGACGGCCTTTCGGCCTTACGGGTGGGGGTGGAGCAGAAAATATTGACCGGTATCGACTTGCCAAAGTTGAACAGTCTTCTCATCTTGATCCAACCGGCCCATCTGGCGAAGATCGCGGCGAGGGAATTGAATCCCGAGCAGGAACTGATGGAAAGGGCGAGATTATTAGGTATGAACCTGAAGGGCGTGGAAGCCCTTTAAAGACAACCTCCTCCCTCAAAACCGGCGACATTACATTGATTTATCAACCCACTTAAGCTGAAATAGGTTGAAAGGCTTACAATTCAAGGAGAAATCCATGTTTGAGAGATTCACGGAACGGGCTAAAAAGGTCATTAATCCCCTGGCTAAGGAAGAGGCCCGCAGGCTGAACCATAACTTCATCGGGACCGAACATCTCCTATTAGGTCTTATCCGGGAGGGCGGCGGAGTGGCGGTCGCGGTCCTGGAATCCCTGGGCGTGGACCTGGAATCGGTCCGCATCGAGGTCGAGAACCTGACCACCCCCTCATCCGATACCTTGACCATCGGCGATCCCCAGTTCACCCCATCGGCCAAGAAAGTGTTGGAACTGGCCGCGGAAGAATCACAGAAATTAGGGCATAACTATATCGGCACCGAACATCTCCTTCTGGGCCTCATCCAGGAAGGGGAAGGGGTCGCGGCGCGCGCCCTGGAAAATTTGGGCGTTTCCTACGAAAAATCCCGGGACATGGTCATCAACCTTCTGGGCGGTACCTTCCCGAAGTTCTCCAAGCAAGTGAAGAAATCCAAAACCCCCGCCCTGGACACCTTCGGCCGGGACCTGACCCAAATGGCCAGGGACGGAAAGCTGGACCCGGTCATCGGCCGGGAGGACGAGATCGAACGGGTCATCCAGATCCTTTCTCGGCGCACCAAGAACAATCCGGTCCTCATCGGGGAGCCTGGCGTGGGCAAGACCGCCATCGCCGAAGGATTGGCCCAAAGGATAAAAGAAGGCAATGTCCCTGAGCTTCTCCTGGATCGCCGGATCGTGACCCTGGACCTGGCCGCCCTGGTGGCCGGGACCAAGTACCGCGGTGAGTTCGAGGAACGCCTGAAAGCCGTCATCAACGAGATCCGCCAATCGGGCAAGGTCATCCTTTTCATCGACGAATTGCATACCCTGGTCGGCGCGGGCGCGGCCGAGGGAGCCATCGACGCCTCCAATATGCTCAAACCCGCCCTGGCCCGCGGGGAACTGCAATGCATCGGGGCCACGACCCTCAATGAGTACCGCAAATATATCGAGAAGGACGGCGCCCTGGAGCGCCGGTTCCAGATGATCATGGTGGACGAGCCCTCGGTGGACGAGACCATCCAGATCATCAAGGGACTTCGGGACCGTTACGAGGCCCATCACCGGGTCCGGATCACCGACGACGCCGTCGAGGCCGCCGCCCAACTGTCCCACCGCTACATCTCCGGCCGATTCATGCCGGACAAGGCCATCGACCTGATCGACGAGGCGGGCAGTCGCACCCGCCTGCGCATCACCACCATGCCTCCCGAGATCCGCACCCTGGAAAAGGACGTGGAGAGGATCAAGCAGGAAAAGGAAGAGGCCATCAAGACCCAGGAGTTCGAGCGCGCCGCCGACCTGCGCGACAAGATGAAGAAGATGCGCCAGAAGCTCCAGGAAGAAAAAGAGAAGTGGGAGAACATGAAGTCCAAGGAAGAGGCCCTGGTGACCTGGGAAGATATCGCCTACGTCGCCTCCAAATGGACCGGCATCCCCATGATCAAACTGGGCGAGAAGGAAAGCGAGAAGCTCCTGCGTATGGAGGAAGAGCTCCACAAGCGCATCGTGGGACAGGACGAGGCCATCGAGTCCCTCTCCAAGGCCATCCGCCGCAGCCGGGCCGGGATCGGGAATCCCAAGAAACCCATCGGAAGCTTCATGTTCATGGGGCCCACGGGCGTCGGGAAGACCGAGTTGGCCAGGGTCTTGGCCCAGTTCCTGTTCGACGATGAGGACGCTCTTATCCGTTTCGACATGAGCGAGTACATGGAAAAATTCAACGTTTCCCGCCTGGCCGGGGCTCCCCCGGGCTACGTGGGCCATGACGAGGGCGGGCAGTTGACCGAGAAGGTCCGCCGCAAACCTTACAGCGTGGTCCTGTTCGACGAGATCGAGAAGGCCCATCCGGAGATATTCAACGTCATGCTCCAGATCCTGGAAGACGGCCGTTTGACCGATTCCATGGGGCGGGTGGTGGACTTCCGCAACACGGTGGTCATCATGACCAGCAACCTGGGAGCGCGTGAGATCGGGGCCGAGAAGAACCTGGGGTTCCACTCCAGCGGCAGCGAGATGCCTTTCGACAGCATGAAGGGGAAGATCCACGCCGAGTTGAAGCGGGCTTTCAACCCCGAGTTCCTTAACCGGGTCGATGACATCATCATCTTCCATCCCCTGGACCGGGAGCACATCGAGAAGATCGTGGATATCCAGCTCACCGAGGTCCAGACCCGCTTGAAAGAGAAGAGCATCACCATGGAACTGGAGCAGTCGGCCCGGGATTTCCTCATCGAGAAGGGTTACGACAAGGTCTACGGAGCCAGGCAGATGAAACGGACCATCCAGAAATACGTGGAGGACGCCGTCGCCGAGGAATTGCTCCGGGGCAACGTGAAGGAAAAGCAGCATCTGTTGCTCAAATCGGCCGGGGACAAACTGGTATTTTCGGTCAAGGATAACTTACCCGCGTCCCCAGCCTCCGTTTGAATCGAGGTTCTCCGATGGGCACGAAGCCGCGGGGGATCAAATGGCTTCGGGTGACCCTGGCGGTCCTGGCCGGGTTGGGAGGGGTCTACTTCCTCTTCAACCGCCTGGTGGACAACCAGCTGCGTCCGCTGGTCGAAAGGGAACTGACCAAGGTCCTCCAAGCCCCTGTTTCCATCCAGACCGTCCGGGGCGGTTTGACCGGGGACGTGATCCTGAACCATGTCTCGGCCGATCTGCCGGGCCATCCCTGGACCACCCAACTTCGGATCGACCAGGTGGCGGTCAACCTCCGTTTATTCGACCTCCTGTTCAAAAAAAAGGACCTGGAAAGCTGTTTCCAGAGCCTCGCCCTGATCCGCCCTAACGTGACCCTGGTCCGGCTCGAGCCCGAATCATCCGCCGCCCAGCCAGTTTCCCAGACCCAAGTTCCGTCGAATCCATCGGCGCCATTCAAGATCCCCTCCTCGATGAAGCCGGCCCCCAAGGTTTTCGTCAAACAAGGAGCCTTCTTCATCCAGGCCGGCAAGAAACCCCAAGGCCTGCTCACGCAGGTGAATTTCGAGGCTTCCTCCGTGGATGGCACGGGATGGTCCTTGGTATTCCAGGCCCATCCTGCCGACCCCCTGAGCCAGGGTGAGTTGAATTTCAACGGAAGCCTCCATCTGGATACCCTCAAGATCTCCGGCCGCGCTTCCTTGGACCAATGGCCCTTGACCGAGACGGGCGCGGTCATGAAGGACCTGGCCGGTTGGCAGTTGACCGCGGGTACCCTGACCGCCGAAAGCCCGATCGTGTTCCAACCCGGGCGGGGCCTCTGGTTCGACGCCAAGACCGATATCCATGACGCCTCGGTCGTGGCCCCCGGACCGATCGGGGTGGTCTTCTCCCATGTCAATGGCCGGGCATTCGTTCGGCCGACCGAGATCAATGTTCCCGGGGAGGTCGTACTGAACGTGGGTGAGACCAAGTGGACCGCCTCGGGGATGCTTCCATTCGACAACCGGGCCCTGTCCGTCCAGACCCGCACGGATAACCTTTATCTGTCCAGCCTGCTGAGGGATATCCTCAAGCTCAAGAACCTCAACAGCGACGGCAATGGAAGGGCGTCCCTGATGGTCGCCGGTTCCTTCCAACATCCGCTCATCGCGGGCGAGGCGGAGTTGGGCCTGTCCCATGTGGCGAACCTTCAAATGGATTCCCTCACGGTGAGGGGCACCTACTCGGAGGGCCAATTGGATCTCCAGGAGGTCGCGGGAAAGCTCTACAAGGGCCAATTCACGGCCCAAGGGAACATGCGCCTCAGCGGTCAGGAAGACGCGCCCGTCTCTTTCCAGGCCGACCTGACCGGGTTGGACGCGAAGCAACTGGCCGCCGCTTTCGGCATCCAAAGCATGGAAGGCCAGGGGGAAGCCCAGGTCCGGATCAGCGGTACGGTCATGAACCCCACCTATTCCATCACCAATTCCATGGACCTGACCCGGACCTTGCGCAACACGGCGTTCCAGTACTCGATGAAGAACAATATCGAGTTCAACCAGGGCGGTTTGAGCGTCGTTTCCACCATCAACGGCAAAGCCAAGTTAACGAGCCATTTCACCGAAAAAGCGGACTCCTGGCAAATGGACCAGCTGGAGCTCCTGGTGACCAAGAAGGGCGTGACGAAAAAAATGTCCCTGAGCGGGGGCGGCTCCTGGCCCAAGGGCATGGACCAGCCGATCGACATCAAATTCTCCGGAAAGAACATCTCCCTCCAGGATCTTCCGGTCTTCAACGACCAGTTCCCCGATGTGTCCGGTTCGATCAAACTGGACGGTTTCCTGTCCGGCACCCGGAAGGACCTGGTCGCCGGTCTGTCCTTCTCCTCGGACAAACTGGGCTTGGGCAAGTTACCCCCTAAACCCATGACCGGGGAGTTGACCTGGAACGACGGCAAACTTGATTTCAAAAGGCTGGAAGTCGGGGACATCCTCAATGTTTCCGGTTATTTGAATTTTTCCGGGCCGGACGCGCCCCAAGACCTGAAGGTCCAAGCCCAGGGTGTGGAGATCGGGGACGTGGCGGCCTTGAGCGGATGGAATAACCCTCCCCAGCCTTTCCTGGGCTGGTTCACCGGCCGCATCCATTGCACCGGGGTACGGGACAATCCGGTCGTGGAGGGGGACGGGTTGGTGACCTCGCTGAAGGTCGGGGATTGGTGGGCGGATGAGGTCGAGGGTCTTTTGAACCTGGACCAGGGAAAACTGCAGATCCGAAAGCTCAAGATCCTCCAGGGGAAGAACTCCCTTTTAGCCACAGGGTCCTGGGATAGCCGGTCCAATCCCGGGGTCATGGAACTGCGTTTCGCCGCCAAGGATTTCCAGCTGGGTAAAGGTCCCTTTCTCAACGGTGATTTCGATTGGAAAGCGAAAACAGGCGACCCCTGGTGGAAGAATTGGGAGGGGACCTTTTCCTCTGACGCCATCGGTATCGGCGACCCTAAAAAGAAGTTCTATCATTTCAACGATTTCTTCATGAACGCGTCCTGTAAGGACTCGGTCCTTCACGGAAAATTGAGGATGGGAAAAACCCTCTCCGGTTCGGCGGTCCTTGATTTTTCCCAGCCCGCCGCCCAGGTCCAGGCCGATCTCAAGATCGAACCCGTCCTTTTGTCCGAGATGCCCGAACTGGCCCAATTCCTCCCGCCGACCACCAAGGTTTCAGGGACCGTTTCGGGCCAGGTCAAACTGGAGAAGGGAACCTTCGACAGCCTTCCCTTATCGGGGGACATCCTGGTGGCCGATGGCAAGATCGAAAAATACAATTTCGATAAGCTGGAACTGAAATTCTCAGGGGACAAAAAGAAAATTTCCCCCTCCCTGGTCCTGGAAAAGGATAAGGCGAGGTATTCCTTGGAGGGGACGCTGGAATCCCCATCGGCCATATGGGACCCGGGTTGCAAGATCGACCTGAACGGCCCGGTCCATGGGGAAAAATTGCTGAACATCCTGTCCCTCTTGAATGTCTCGACCGAAAATCACCGGGTGGGCGGCGATGTGGAGGGCAACCTGGCGATCTCCGGGACCTGGACGGGCCCTGAAGTCGCTTTTTCCATGACGGGGGAAAACCTTCGTTTCGACAATAATATCGTGCCCACCGCGGAACTCCATTTTTCCATGGGCGGGGGGAAGATCAGCCTGGACAAGAACCGGGTCACCCTTGCCAAAGGTCGGATCGATATCGACAAGGGGACCGTGATCCTGGATCCCAACGACCCAGGGCTCTATTCGATCGACCTTTCCGGCGCCACCCGGAACCTGCCGATCGCGGGCATCTTCAATATGTCCAGCCAGATCCGGCTGGCGGGCAAGTTGTCCTTGGAACCCAAGGATGACCGGCCCACCTTCGAGGGCCAATTGTCCTTCCTGGAATCCGGAACGGACCCCAAAAAATCCACCCCTTTCGTCCTGGCCGCGAGGATCGACAAGAAAGTGATCAAATTGACCCCGCTGGACAACGACCAACCCCAACTGGTCGGCCAGTTGGACCTTTCCCAGGACCGGAAGATCATCTTCAACAATATCCAACTGCTCCATTCCACCGGGACTTTCTCGGTCGACGGGACATTGGACCTGGACGGCCAGAGCCACTTGACCTCGGACGCGGGGAAGATCCCCATCGAGGAAGTGGGGAAATGGTTCTTCTCCGATTTCCCGGTCAGCGGGACAGGCAATTACCACGTCATCTTTGACGGCAATCTGAACGATCCCATCCTGACCGCTTCCTTTTCCGTGGCCAATGGAAAGGTCGGCGACCTGAATTTCGATCTGTTGGACGGGAACCTTAAATCCCGGGACAACACCCTTTATCTGGGGAACAAGTCGACCCCCTTGGAGATCAGCCGGAGGGGCGTTTACAGTTTCCAGGTCTACGGCAAAACACCCTTCGCCCTCTCGGCGCCGGGCCTGGTCAAGGTCCGCAATGAGGAAATGGACATCAACGCGACGATGGACAAGGGCGATTTCAGCTTGATCCTGCTGGCGGGCCTGGCCAAGAAAGCCTCGGGCTCCATGGATTTCAACGCCCATGTGGGCGGGACGATGGACGACCCGGTCTTGACCATGGACCTGGACCTGAAAGAATGCCAGATGGTGCCCAGCATGGTGGCCCAATCCATCGAGGATATCAGCGGCCGGATCAAGGTGAGGGATAACAAGCTGGTCATCCAGGACTTGAACGGCAGGATCGGCCAGGGCCGGGTCTTCATCACGTCGCCCCCCATCGACCAGACCAAGATGGTGTTGGAAAATTTCATCCCCAAATATATCGATGTCCAGGTCATCACGGTCGGCGACCACGGCCTTTGGCTCAATGTCCCCTGCATCATGCGCAAGGGGGAATGGGGCGAGATCTATTTCTACGGCCAAACCCCCGATGTGCCCTTGCGGATCGAGGGACCCATGTCCGAGCCGAAGGTCATCGGGACCGCCCTTTTGGATTCGGGGCATTATACTTTCCCGGCCATCGCGGCCGTGGATGAGCACGGCCAAGCCATCGATTACAAGGAGTTGGCCGGGGTCCGGTTCGATCTGACCCTTCGGTCCGGGAAGAATTGCTGGTACTCCAACGAGTTCAACACCAATTATCTGGAACTCAAGGTGGATCCGGGCGCGGAGATCAAGATCGAGGGACGGGACGCGGACAAGACGCCGGAGGAAGCCGGGATCAAGAGCCATGGGGAATCCCTCGGCTCCAAGCAAGGGTGGCTGCGTTACCTGGGGCATGAGTTCAAGTTGGAAGAGGCGTCCCTGTATATCCCCATCGGAGCTTTGCCGACCATGAGGGGACGGGCCACGGATAAATTGAAGGACGTTCAGATCGTGACGACGGCCGGGATCCGGACGACCGACATGGATATTTGGGTGGATTTCAAAGGGACGTTCGGCAATATCGGCTTCACCCTGGATTCCAATCCCCGCTTCAGCACGACGGACAAGGAGATCCAGCAGAACATGCTTCTGTCCTACATCATGTTCGGCCGGGACATGACCGGTTATTCCAAGACGGTATTGGAACAGAAATACCAGGACTTGGGCGGGGTGGCCACCCAGGCCGCGGAGGACGCCCTGAATAGGGTCGCGTCGAATTACGTCAATACCAGCTTGCGGCCGGTCCTCCAGGCTTTCGGGGGGGTGGAATTGGACGTCAAGAGCAACGCCGCTTCCTATCTGCTGGGCGGGAACAACTCAGGCGTGACAACGGGTCCTGGTTATAACCAGATCGTCCCGGAGAACACCGGGAACACCCTGGCCGCGGCCGCTCCCATCTTTCAATTGCAGCTGAGCAAATATTTGAACCAGAACCTGTCCATCCAGACCAATGTGGGGCTCAATCACAACCTGGTGACCGATCAGGCGGGGATCCAAGGGCAATTGGGGCTCAAGTATGATTTCACCAAGGACCTTTCGGTCAACGCCATGACCGGCGAACGGGATGACGGACAACAGGAGACCAAGGCGGAGATCGCCTTTCACACCTCCTTGCCGGATATCAAGGGGGCGAAACCGGGGGATACGACCCGGCCCCGTATCATGCGCTTCGACGTCTGGGTGCTTGGTTTCGACAAGGTCCAGATCGTTTGGGAGACGGATAAGATCACCAAGGCCAAGGTCCGGATACTGGACGCGGATGGGAATGAGGCCAAGACGAAGGACGAGACGGACGACTATACCTACGACCATCAGATGGCGGTCGATGGGTTGAAACCCGAATCGGATTATCGGATCCAGCTCGTGGCGAGGGATCCCAACGGCAATGAGGTCGTCGACGAGCGCAAAGTTTCCACCGCGACCGAGTGATAACGGCTTAAAACTCAGGATAGCGTTTCGGCGTTGTTTCTTTCCTCCCAATGCCCGTTTCAAGCCCCTCAAACGTCCAAACAATGTTGGTTAATCAATTGCCGATTTAACTTTGACCATGCTAGAATACGCCCCTTTGCTCGCCAGGAAACCGCCTCTTTTGGGCTGGTGAACACATTCATTCGGAGGATCCTTTTGTCTTTTTTCTTCAACAAACGCGCCATCCTTTGGCTTTTTTTCTGGTGCTGCCTGATGACCGCTTCGGCTTTCGCCCAGGTCGACCCCGAACTGGGAAAGATCGCCGCGGTCAAGATCGAGGGGAACAAGAACGTCTCGACCCTGGTCATTTTCGGCCACTTGGTGGAAAAGGAAGGGGACCTGTTCTCCCTTCGCCGCGCCCGGATGGACATCCATAATCTTTTCGCGACCGGAAGCTTCAAGAACGTCAAGGTGACGGTCACCCCGGCCGACAAGCTGGGCGAGATCGTCGTGACCTTCACGGTGGAGGAAAGACCCCTCATCAGCAAGATCATTTTCGCCGGGAACAAGAAGTGGGATTCCAAAAAGTTCCTGGAGGAGATCAAGACCGCCCCGGAAACGGCCTTCGATCAATCCAAGGTGAACGGCGATATCGAGATCATCAAGAAATTATACCTGGACGAGGGTTACTCCTCGGTCATGGTATCGGCCAAGGACCAGCTGGACCCGGAGACCAACAAGGAGACCCTGACCTTCCAGATCACCGAGGGTTCGGAGATCAAGGTGGGCGGGGTGATCGTGAAGGGCGCGGAGGTTTTCAGCGGGAAAAAAGTGGCCAACCAGATGAAGGACAATCATGAGGGCGATAAGTACAAGCCGGACCTGATCGCGGACGGGATCAAGCAGATCGAGGACTTTTATCATAACGAGGGCTATCTCAAGGCCGTGGTGTTGAGCCACGCCGAGAAAGTGGTCGAGGAGAGGAAGAAGGTCTATATATTCCTGACCGTCAAGGAAGGGTCCCAATACACGATGGGAACGGCCCAATTCCACGGCAACGTGGTCTTCGATGATGACGACTTGAACAAGGCCTTGGGCCTGAAAAAAGGCGACATCCTCCATAAGAACGACCTGGATGACGGCGAAAAGAAGATGAAGACCCTCTACGCCGATAAGGGTTATATCTATTCCAATATCGTCCCCACCATCACCTATGACGACGAGTTGAAAAAGACCGATATCACTTTCGAGATCACCGAGGGCCTGGTGGCCTATGTCCAGGACGTGAAGATCGTCGGGAACTACAAGACCCGGGACTATGTCATCCGCCGGGAGTTGGTCATCAACGCGGGGGATAAGTTCGAGGCGGACAAGATCCGTTTATCCGCCCAGAATCTTTACAACCTGGGGTTCTTCGACGAGGTCAATCCGGAGGTCGAACCGGGCGACACGCCTGGCAAGGAAGTCCTGATCTTCCGGGTCAAGGAAAGACGGACCGGCTCCATCAGCCTGGGCGGCGGTTACAGCTCGGTGGATGGCTTCGTGGGCAACGTCAAGCTTTCCGAGGACAACCTGTTTGGGAAAGGCCAGAGGGCCAGCCTGAACGTCCAATTCGGCGGTTCCCAGACCAGCTTCGATATCGGTTTCACCGAACCCTGGCTTTTCAATACCCGCACCTCTTTCGGGTTGGATGTTTTCTACACGACCCAGATCTACACGAACGCCGTGGCGGACCCGACCTATGGGTCGACCCAGTTCTATACCGAGGAACGGCTGGGGGGTACCATCACGGTGGGAAGGCGTTTGGACCGTTACTGGAGCATCTTCGGGGCTTACCTGTTGGAAAGGGTCCGGATCTACGACGTGGGTCCCTATTACAACATCCCCGGGACCGCCCAGTACATCCAATCCTCCAACAGCACCACGTCCAGTATCACGCCCCGCATCGTCTATGACAGCCGGGACAACTATTTCGACCCGACCTCGGGATGGAAGCATCAGTTTTCCATCGAGTTCGCGGGCGGTCCCCTGGGCATGGACACCAACTTCATCAAGGAGATCGAGGACACCAGCCATTTCATCGCCCTTCCCCAGGGTTTCGTCCTGGGAGAGCATGTCCGCTTCGGCGCGGCCCAGGGTTACTGGTTCGCCGGACGGGGCTACACGGACGTTCCGATCTACGAGAAGTTCTACGCCGGCGGCACCGACACCATCCGCGGTTACAACGAGCGCAGCGTCGGACCGGTGGCGGGAGGGAACGCCCTGTTCGTTTCCAACACGGAGTTGAAACACGCCATCGCCGGGCCCCTCCGCTTCGTGGTCTTCTTCGACGCGGGCGATTCCTGGAGCAACGTCTGGAACCTGGACGAATCCCAAGTGCAATTCGGGTCCGGGCTGGGTTTCCGCCTGACCATCCCAGGAACGGTCATGGCCATCCGGCTGGATTACGGCTGGCCGGTCGCGTCCCATCTGTCCGCCGCGGCCGCCCCTCCGGGCGGGGTGCTGCATTTCAACCTGGGGGATCTTTTCTAACCTGGCCTGAAATTCGGGATCAAGGTCATTGTCCCAGCGCCCCTGATGTCCTATCCTAGGGCGCATGAAAATCCTCCTCACCAATGATGACGGCATCCAGGCGCCCGGGCTCCGGGCGCTTTTTGAGGCCGTCCGGGACCTGGGCGAGGTCGCCCTCTCGGCCCCGGACAAGCAGAAAAGCGCCGCGGGCCATTCCATCTCCCTGCACACCCCCTTCAAGGTCCAATCGGTCGACTGGCCTGGCGCGTCCCAGGCTTTCGCCATTTCCAGCACGCCGGCGGACTGCGTGCGCACCGCGGTCCTCAAGCTCCTGCCCTGGAAACCGGACCTGGTCCTCTCGGGCATCAACCAGGGCGCCAATTACGGGTCCCTCATCCTCTATTCGGGCACGGTCGCGGCCGCGGCCGAGGCGGTCCTGCTGGGCATCCCGGCGGTGGCCATTTCCCTGACCAGCCACGACTACCAGGATTTCACCGCCAGCGCCAAGTTCACCCGCAAAATGGTGGAATGGATCGGGGAACGGGGAATGGCCTCCAACATCCTTTTCAACGTCAATGTGCCCCCGCTCACGATGGACGCCATCAAGGGCGCGGCCATGACCCATCAAGGGCAGTTCCGCCATATCGACGACCTGGAACCCCACCATGAGATGGAGGGCCATTACCGGTATGTCCTCAACAGCCCCAGCCTGCCGGACCTGGAAACCCCCGATTCGGACGTGTCCAAGGTGAGGGAACATTTCATCTCGGTGACGCCGCTCCATCTCGACCTGACGGCCCGGCATACCTTCAAGGATTTCGCCGAGTGGCCCTGGAAGGATCAAGCATGGATGGATTGAGGGAAGGGGCCAGGATGGCGGTGGGCTCATTGCCGATGGTCGATCCCCAGGCGGCCATCCGGGCGCAGCTGCAGGGATTCGCCGAGGTGCCGGCCTGGCCCCAGCTCCCCAAACGCTCCCCCAAAGAACTGGTCCACGTGCAAAGCCTTTCCGGCCTTCCCGGCATCACCACATCCCCGGCCGGGCTGGTCGTTTTCGCCCTTTCTCCCGAGGACCTTTCCGAGGCCCACGAGGTACTCAGGACCGAGAACCAGGAGAACCGCCTGGAAAGGGCCGCCTTCAAGGCCGATGAGGCCGCCGGCTTTTTCGCGTTCCTGGATCCGGCCAACCGGAAATTCTTCGCCAATGTCCAGGCCGTCAAGGGCCAGACCCTGGGGCCGGTCAGCCTGGCGCTTTCCCTGCAGGACGATAACGGCAAACCCCTTTTATCCTCCCGGGGCGCGATGGAAGTACTCACCGAATATTTACTGATGCATTGCCGGTGGCAATTGAAGGAACTGTCCGTCCTGGGCAAGCCGGTGATCCTGTTCCTCGACGAGCCATCCTTGAACGGGAAATTCAAGCCGGAAGAATATGGATTGGGCTGGGATGACATCCAGGGCATGTTCCGGACCATCCTGGAGCCCCTGCAGGAGGAGGAAGCCCTGACGGGCATCCATTGCTGCGGTCCCGGTCCCTGGACATGGGCTTACCAGACCCCGGTGGAATTCTTCCATTTCGACGCTTTCCAATACTTGGACGACCTGTTGCAGGACCCTTCCGGTCTGAAGGAATACCTCCGCAAGGGAGGGAACCTGGTCTGGGGGCTGGTTCCCACTTCCATGACCCATGGGAATTTCGTCGACCCGGCCGAGTTGGTGGACAAATGGGTTTGGGCGTCGGAAGAGCTGGCGAAAAAAGGCCTGGCCCGCGAGGTCCTCCAGGGAAGGTCCTTCTTCTCGACCGCCTGCGGCCTGGGGGGAAGCACGCTGAGCGTGTCGGAAGAGGCGGTCCGCTGCCTGTCCGCGACCGTTTCCCTCTGGAAAACCATCGCCATCCAGCCGTGAGAGGGAACGACCGGGCTTGAGGACGGGACAAAAACCCTGATAAGATGGGTTCATATCAAAGGAGAGGTTTATGAGGGAAAAGATCGAGGCAGTCCTGAACGAGATCCGTCCGATCCTGGTGGCGGACGGCGGCAACATCGAGTTGGTGGATGTGACTCCCGAGGGAGTGGTCCGGGTCCGTCTCCAGGGCGCCTGTCATTCCTGTCCCAGCTCCATGATGACCCTCAAACGCGGCGTCGAGCGCTTGATGATGGAACAGATCCCGGAAGTGGTAGAGGTCGTGGCGGTTTGACCGTCCTTTTGTCCTGACCGTTTTTAGTTGGTAGAATTTTCAAAGTCTTTTATACTGTGTCCACATTTCTCCTCCTTTCCCTCGCTCACGCTTTGAATCGTTATGTTCTTCTCGTTTTCCGGCCGGGGCATCCCGACCGGCGTGGAATTCATTTTTCCTGGAGGGCTTTTCTTGATCTCTCGATACACCTTACCGGCGATGGGGAACATTTGGTCCGAACAGGCCAAGTACGAGTCCTGGCTGAAGGTGGAGGTCGCGGCCTGCGAGGCCTGGGCCAAGCTGGGCAAGATCCCGAAAAAAGACCTGGCCGTCATCAAGAAAAAAGCCAAATTCTCCGTCAAACGTATCGAGGCCATCGAGCGCAAGACCAACCACGACCTGATCTCCTTCCTGACCTCGGTGGCCGAGAACGTGGGCCCTTCCTCCCGGTTCATCCATCTGGGCCTGACCTCCACCGACGTGGTGGACACCGCCCAGGCCATCCAGCTGACCGCCGCGGCGGCCATCCTGATGGAACAGCTGGTCGACCTTCGCAAAGTCCTCAAAAAGCAGGCCTTGAAGCACCGCAACTCCATCATGATCGGCCGGACCCACGGGGTCCACGCCGAGCCCGTCACCTTCGGCCTGAAGATGGCCCTCTGGTATGACGAGGTCAGCCGCCAGATCGAGCGGCTGAAGCTGGCCGGGGAACAGATCGCCGTCGGAAAGGTCTCCGGCGCGGTCGGCACCTTCGCCAACATCGACCCCCGGGTCGAACAGCAGGTCTGCAAGCTCCTGGGGCTCAAGCCCGCCCCCGTCTCCACCCAGACCCTGCAGAGGGACCGTCACGCCTTTTTCCTCTCGGTCCTGGCGGTCATCGCCTCCTCCCTGGAAAAATTCGCGACCGAGATCCGCAACCTCCAACGCACCGAGATCCTGGAAGCCGAGGAATATTTCGCCGAGGGCCAGAAGGGTTCCTCCGCCATGCCCCACAAGCGCAACCCCCTGACCGCCGAGAGGGTGGCCGGGTTGGCCAGGGTCATGAGGGGATACGCCATCAGCGCCCAGGAGAACGTGGCCCTGTGGCACGAGCGGGATATCACCCACTCCTCCGCCGAGCGCGTCATCCTGCCGGACGCCACCATCCTCCTGAACTATATGCTCCACAAGTTCACCGACGTGATGGAGAACCTCAACGTCTATCCGGACCGCATGAAGAAGAACATCCAATTGACCCGGGGCCTGGTCTCCTCCCAGAAGGTGCTCCTGGCGCTGGTGAACAAGGGTTTGACCCGGGAAAAGGCCTACGCCATCGTCCAACGCAACGCCCTGAACGCCTGGAAGAACGAGCTGAATTTCAAGCATTTGATCCAACAGGAGCCGGAAGTCACCGACCGCCTGTCCTCCGCCGAGCTGGAGAAATGCTTCGATCTGTCGCACCATTTGAAGAACGTGGATTTCATCCTGAAGCGCGCTGGCATAATTTAGAATTTCGAACAAAACTCAGAACAAAGGCGGTTTGAACCACCAAGACACAAAGACACCAAGTAAAGCAAAACAAAAAGGTTTGGTTTTACTACGTTTTAACAATTTAGTTTTTATTAGTTCTTGTGCCGATTCACAGAACGGGTAAATTCAGGAAATCGGTACAATGCCGACCTCCGAAAATTATCATTTGAAGGTCGGCATGGTGCCCTTGGTGCCTTGGTGGTGAAAAATAGGTTTTGTTAGATACTCTTAGAAAAGGTAAGGAGCTTTTATGGCCTGGCATGTGAATGTTTTCGTGACCCTCAAACCTTCCGTCATGGACCCCCAGGGCGCCACCGTCCAAAGGGCCTTGAACTCCATGGGTTACAAGAGCGTGGAGAGCGTCCGGATGGGCAAATTCACCGAGATGGAGATCGACGGGGCCCTGTCCGAGGCCGAAGTGAAGAAATTGACCGACGAGATCTGCGACAAACTGCTGGCCAACCCCAATATCGAGTCCTATCGCTTCACGGTGGAGAAAAAGTGAGGTTCTCCGTCACCGTATTCCCGGGTTCCAACTGCGATCACGATTGCGAGTGGGTCATCAAGGATGTCATGGGCCAGGACGTGGAGATGGTCTGGCATAAAGAGACCGACCTGAGAAAGCCCGATTGCGTGGTGGTGCCGGGGGGTTTCTCCTACGGCGATTACCTGCGCACCGGCGCCATCGCCCGATTTTCCCCCGTCATGAAGTCGGTCGACGAGTTCGCCAAGAAAGGCGGGTTGGTCATCGGCATCTGCAATGGTTTCCAGATCCTCTGCGAGGCGGGCCTATTGCCCGGCGCGCTCATCCGCAACAAGAGCCTGCAGTTCTCCTGCCGCAACGTCTACAACCTGGTCGAAAGGACCGATACCCCCTTCACCGGCGCCTGCCAAAAGGGGCAGGTGTTGAAACTGCCCATCGCCCACGGGGAAGGGAGCTATTTCATCGACTCCGAGGGCATGAAGAAACTCAAGGCGAACAACCAGGTGGTGGTCCGCTACTGCGACGAGACCGGCCAGGTCACCCCCGGATCCAACCCCAACGGCTCGCTGGAGAATATCGCGGGCATCTGCAACGAGAAGCGCAACGTATTCGGCCTTATGCCCCACCCCGACCGCTCGGGCGAGGACATGATCGGGAGCCATGACGGCCAATATATCTGGAAGTCCATCATCAAATCCTTCGCGGGAGCCGCCCGATGACCACAGCCGAGATCGAGATCACGCCCAAGATCATCAAGGAACACGGCCTCAAACCCGACGAATACGACCGCATCTGTACCATCCTGGGCCGTAAGCCCAATCTGACCGAGCTGGGGGTCTATTCGGTCATGTGGAGCGAGCATTGCGGGTACAAGCACTCCCGGGCCCTCCTCAAGACGCTCCCCACCAAGGGCCCTACGGTCCTGCAAGGGCCGGGCGAGAACGCCGGCATCATGGATATCGGCGAGGGATGGGCGGTGGCTTTCAAGGTCGAGTCCCACAACCATCCTTCCGCCATCGAGCCCTACCAGGGCGCGGCGACCGGCGTGGGCGGCATCCTGCGCGACATCTTCACCATGGGCTCCCGTCCCATCGCATCCCTGAACTCCCTGCGTTTCGGTCCCCTGACCGACCCCAAGGTGAAACGCCTCTTTACCGGGGTGGTGCGCGGCATCGCCGATTACGGCAATTGCATGGGCATCCCCACGGTCGCGGGGGAAGTGTTGTTCGACGAGAGCTACAGCGAAAATTGCCTGGTGAACGCCATGTCCGTCGGGCTGGTGCGCCATGAGCAGATCATCCGGGGCCGGGCGACCGGCGTCAACAACCCCGTCATCTACATCGGTGCCACCACGGGCCGGGACGGCATCCACGGGGCCACCTTCGCCTCCGCCGAGATCACGGATGAGTCCACCGAAAAACGCAGCGCCGTCCAGGTCGCGGATCCCTTCATGGAAAAACTCTTGATGGAAGCCACGCTGGAACTGATCCACGGGGAGCTTTTGGTGGGCATCCAGGACATGGGCGCCGCCGGCCTCACCTGCTCGACCTGCGAGATGGCCAGCCGGGGCGGAGCTGGCATCGAGATCGACGTGGCCAAGGTCCCCAAGCGCGAGAAGGGCATGACCCCTTACGAGATCCTGCTTTCCGAATCCCAGGAGCGCATGCTCCTGGTCGCCAAACCGGGCTGTGAACAAAAGGTGCACGACATCCTGGCCAAGTGGGACCTGCACGCCGCCACCATCGGCTTCGTGACGGACACGGGGCGCATGGTGGTGAAAGAGAACGGCAAGGTGGTGGTGGATGTGCCAGCCGAGTCCCTTACCGAGGCGCCGGTCTATCATCCGGCCAAGTCCGAACCGGCCATCCTGAAGAAGCACCGGGAGTTCGACGAGTCCACCGTCCCCGTGGCGCCCGACCACCAGGCGGTCCTGATGAAACTCCTCGTCGATCCCACCCTCGCCAGCAAACGCTGGGTCTATCACCAGTACGACCACATGGTCCGTTCCAACACCCTCATCCGTCCGGGCTCGGACGCGGCCGTCATCCGGGTCAAGGGGACCAAGCTGGGCTTGGCCATGACCATCGACGGCATCGGCTCCTATTGCGCCCTGGACCCCTACGAGGGGGCCAAGATCGTGGTGGCCGAATCAGCCCGTAACATCGCCTGCTCGGGCGCCCAGCCCATCGGCATGACCGACTGCCTCAATTTCGGAAGCCCCGAAAAGCCCGAGGTGTTCTATTACCTCGACCGCGCCATCGCCGGCATCGGCGACGCCTGCCGGGCCTTCAACATCCCCATCACGGGCGGGAACGTCTCCCTCTACAACGAGAACCCGACCGGCCCCATCGACCCCTCGCCCATCGTGGGCATGATGGGTCTTTTCCAGGACGTGGAGACCAGGGTCACCCAGTGGTTCAAGAACGACGGGGACCAAGTCTATCTGTTGGGCGAGATCGGGAACACCATCGGGGGAAGCCGTTACCTGCAGGTGATCCACGGGAAAAAGACGGGGGCCTGCCCCCGCCTGGACTTGAAAGTGGAACTGGCCCTCCATAAGGTCCTCATCCAGGCCGCGGGACAAAAGCTCCTGCAAAGCGCCCATGACTGCTCGGACGGGGGTTTCGCCATCGCGCTGGCGGAATGCTGTTTCACGGGCGCGACCCACGAGGCGAAGGCCAAGGGCGTGAAGTCCTCCTTGCCCGGCAAGGGCCGGGTGGATGGACGGCTCTTCGGGGAGACCCAATCCCGGGCCATCGTTTCCTGCAAGCCCTCGGACGCGGAAAAGCTGGAAAGCCTGGCGAAACAACTGGGCGTGCCTTTCGAGAAGCTCGGGGTGGTCGGCGGTGATAAACTTATCATTGGCGACGCCATTGATGTCCCTGTTTCCACGGCGGGGGACTTGTTTTTCACCGCCATAGAAAAGATGATGTCGTAACAGACGTAAAAAGGAGTGTTCCTTGGCCCATTTTCTCGATGATGACAAGCCCCACGACCAGTGCGGAGTTTTCGGGATCTACGGCCACGCCGAAGCGGCCAAGCTGACCTATCTGGGCCTCCATTCGCTCCAGCACCGGGGCCAGGAATCAGCCGGTATCTGCACCATGGATAACGGGCATCTCTTCAACCACAAGCGCATGGGCCTGGTCGCCGATATCTTCACCGAGAGCGTCTTTAGGGAACTGCCGGGCAAGACCGCCATCGGGCACGTCCGTTATTCCACTACCGGCTCCTCGCAGATCCGCAACGCCCAGCCCATCGCCGTCGAGTATTCTCGGGGAAGCATCGCCATCGCCCATAACGGCAACCTGGTCAACGCCCGCCGCATCCGCGACGAGCTGGAGGCCCGGGGTTCCATCTTCGTTTCCACCGTCGACTCGGAAGTCATCGTCCATCTATTGGCCCGCAACAACAGCCACACCCTCATCGAGAGCCTGATCGAGTCCTTGAAGTACGTCCGGGGCGCCTATTCGCTCCTCATCCTGTCCGACGACGGCATGCTGGGCATGAGGGACCCGAACGGGTTCCGGCCGCTCGCCCTGGGCAAGCTGGATGATTCCTGGGTATTGGCCAGCGAAACCTGCGCCTTCGACATCATCGACGCCAAGTACGTTCGGGACGTGGAGCCTGGCGAGATCGTGCTCATCAACGAGAACGGGCTGGTCTCCATCAAGCCCTTCGAGAAGACCACCCACTCCATGTGCATCTTCGAGTACATCTATTTCTCACGTCCCGATTCCCGCATCTTCAACACCAGCGTCCAGAAGGTCCGCAAGCGCCTCGGCCATATCCTGGCCCAGGAGACCTTCGTGGAGGGGGACGTGGTGGTGCCGGTGCCCGACTCGTCCAACATGGCGGCGACCGGGTATTCGGAAGAATCCAAGATCCCCTACGAGCTGGGGCTCATCCGCAACCATTACATCGGCCGCACCTTCATCGAGCCGGACCAGTCCATCCGCGACTTCGGGGCCAGGCTGAAGTACAACCCGGTCAAGGAATCCATCAACGGCAAGAGGGTCATCCTCATCGACGACTCCATCGTTCGGGGAACCACCATGCGCAAGATCGTGAAGATGCTCCGCGTGGCGGGGGCCAAGGAGATCCACCTGCGCATCACCTCTCCACCCATCATCTCGCCCTGTTTTTACGGGATGGATTTCCCCAGCCGGAAGGAACTGATCGCCGCGACCCATACCTTGGAAGAGACGAAGAATTACCTGAGGGTGGACAGCCTGTCCTATTTATCGGTGGCCGGCATGATGAAAGCGGTGGAGGGGACTCCGCAGGGCCATTGCACGGCCTGCTTCACGGCCAAATATCCCGTGGCGTTCGATGAGGAGACGGAGAAGTACAGCCTCGAACTCAACAAGTGCTAACCACGGCTGTTTAACCACCAAGTCGACTTTCTTGGTTCCTGCAAAAAGCTTAAGGCTTTATTACCACCATGCCGACCTTCAATTAATAATATTTTAAAGAGGTCGGTATAGTACCGATTCCCATATTGATTCATTTGGAAAATCGGCAAAAGGGCACCAAGACACCCAAAAATTATTTATTGATTGGTTAATCTAGAACACAAATAACGATTATTTTGAAGGTTTAATCAAAGAAATGACGTTCTTGGTGTCTTGGTGCCTTGGTGGTTCAATGCCGTTCGTCGGTCAGTTAACCACTACCCGGTTGCGGCCCTTGGATTTGGCCTTATACAGGGCCTGGTCGGCGTTCTTGATGACCTCGTGAAAATGCGCCGCCTTCTTATCGGCCTGCGCCACTCCCACGCTGATGGTGATCCTCACTTTTGAATCCAGCATGTCCTTGCCCTTGCCCTCTTTTTCCTCGCCCGTGCGCCGGCGGTGGGTCCGAATGACGAAATCCCGCTTTTCCAACTGGGCCCTGGCCTCATCCATCATTTTTTCCGCTTCCTTCAGGCCCGCTTCCTCGAAGACCACGCAGAATTCCTCGCCCCCGTAACGGTAGACCTTCTGGCCCAGGTGGGATTGCAGGTGCTGGGCCACCATCCTCAACACGTTGTCGCCCTCCGCGTGGCCGTAGGAGTCGTTGAATTTCTTGAAGTGGTCGATGTCCACCATCGCCAGGACGAAATGCCCGGCCAAGGTATGCAGATGGTCGTCCAGGGCCTGGCGGTTGGGGATGGTGGTCAGGGCGTCCTGGTAGACCCGGCGCCAGTACATGTGGAGGATGGCGTGGAGGAACACGATGGAAAGAAGGGAATAGGAAAAGATGATGTGGAAACTGATCTCCGCTTGGCTCCTTAAGGGGTTGGGAACCAGTCCCACATAGAGGCCCAGGTAAAGAGGGACCATCCCGATAAGGAAGGCGGTCAGGAACGATTTGATCTTGGGGTCCTCCAGCTTATAAGCCACCAGTCCGAGCAGGGCGAAGGAGAGGGCGCAGAATTCCGGCCAGCCCGAGGCCTTGTTGGAAAGGACGCTCCAGTAAAGGATCTTAGGGGGGATGTCGGGCGCCCAGCCGTAGAGGGCCACCAACAGGATCAGGGGGAAGAAGGCCAGCAGAAGCCGGCTCACCGTGTGGTCGCTGACCAGTTTGCTTTCCTTGATGGTGAAGAGGATGGAGAAATAAAGGGGCAGGCCCACGGTCAGGATGGGGAAGGCGACCAGACGGGCGTTGTCGGTGGGGGTGAGGGAAGAAGGATGGAGAAGGTAGTGGTAGAGGCCCAGGACCGACAGGGCGGCCCAGAAGATGCGGGTCTGCTTGATCTGCCAGCCCAGCAAGGCGGTCAACAGAAGGCAAAGGTCCGGGATGTAGATGAACAGGCTGGTGACCGACTTATGGGCGGTAAAAGCGGGAAGGCTGGGCAGGAAATAGACGAAAAGGGGCAGGACGCAAAGGGCCAGATAGACCGAGACCCACTTCAATTTGGAAGTCTGTTCAGGCACTTGAGGTTCCTTTGTCGTTTTGGTCTTTCAGGACCGCCGTTCAATGTAACCCCCCAGTGTGGTTTTGTAAATAAAAGGAGAGGTTACATGGTGGGATTGCAACAGGTTGCCCGTGAAAAAGGTCTGTTGGACAATGAGGTCATTATGAGGAAGCCGGACAGGATGGAGGTAGGAAGAAAAGGGTATCCGTTAATTACTTCAGGAAAATGTTTTGATATAAACCCCGAGCCGCCACCAGCATCTTCACTTTGACCGGTGTCCCGGCCAATTTCTGGTTCATCACCAGATGGGTTGGGTCATCAAGGAATTGGCAGAACAATATGACGTTCTCATTCTGTTTGTCGATATTGATCGCGTAGACCTTGGCTGGTACGCGGTTACTAATGAAGGTATAGGGATCCTTGTAATAAATAAGCACTTTTTGGCCTATAAAAACTTTATCGATATCGTTCAACGGGGCAATGGCTTTGACGATCTTTTCATCATTTTTATATATATAAGCCAGGATCTGTCCTTTTTTCAGGAAAGAACCGATGAAATCATAAAGGTCGCCGTTGAAATAGATGTTCCCAGAAGCCGGTGCTGTCATGGAATACAATTGATCATTGAACAATTGGCAATTCAAGATCTTTTCGCCTTTATCAACATGGTCATAGTTCTTCTTGGGGATCCCCACCACAGTGCCTTCGGTCGCGGATGTGATCTGGATCTCGTCGCGGTAATCAATTGTTCCATAACAGGAGATATAGCTGTTGAAAGGTATGAAAAATAAACTGATCAAAAACAATAAGAAGAATATTCCGCCGATGATGATCGCGATGAAGATCCTCGTTTCGTCCCGGTTGAAGGTTTTCATATCGTTATTTCTCATAAAACAACTCGTAGTAATGCTCTTTTTTAGAAAGTAATTGTGGATGTTTCCCTTGTTCGGCGATCTCACCGTTCTTGATGACATAGATCCAGTCCAGGTCCACGATCGTGTTAGGGCGATGCGTGATGGTAATGGTTGTTTTGCCTCGCTGAAGGGAGATCAGGCTTTCTTTGATGTTCTTTTCCAGGTTCGGGTCAAGCGCCGAGGTGGCCTCGTCAAAAATGATGATATCCGAATTTTTAGCGAAGGTACGGGCGAGGGCAAGTCTTTGTTTTTCGCCGCCGGAGAGTTTCACGCCCCGTTCGCCGATGATGGTATCCAAACCAGAGGGCAATTTATCCACCAATAGTTTGAGGTGGGAATATTCGCAGCATTTCAGGATCTCCCCATCTGTCAGGATTCCGGCGAAGTCGATATTCCGCCGGATGGTATCATTGAATAGATAAATATCCTGCGAAACGATGCTGATGTTCTTTCGTAGGCTCAGGTTTTCATGCTTGCTCAGCTCCAAGCCGTCAATGGTAATTCCCCCTTTATATCCGCTGAATAATTTAATCAGAAGATGAACGATCGTTGTCTTGCCTGAGCCGGACTGACCAACAATGGCTATATTCTGACCTTTCTTGATCTCCAAATTGATATCTCTTAGTATCGGCCGATCCTCATACTTGAAACTCACATTGGAGTATTTAATGGATTCTTTCAAGCCGGAGAATTTATAGATCCCATTCGGCTCAAGGAAATCTCCTTGGATATTCTTTATCCGTTTGAGGGCATTGGAAGCCTCTTGGATGGCCGAAAATCCCTCGGTGATCTTGTCAATGGGGGAAAAAAACCGCCACATGAACCCCAATACCGCGACCAGGAAACCGATAGTGAATTTCCCGCTTTCCAATTTATAAATGCCCTGGGTGAGGATCGCCCCGAAACCCAGCAAGGGTATAACGCTGGAGCTCATGTATAAAAAGGAGTTGTAGATGGAATTTTTGATCAGTTGCGAGTTCAGGTCGGAAAGATTGACATAAAGCCGATCGATGATGTAATTGTTCAAACACAAATACTTGATCTCTTTTATTCCCGGAAACACCTCGTAAAGATAGGTGTAAAGTTTACGATATTCCTCCCCGATCTTGAGGCTGGTGGATTTGACGAAAGGTTTCCAGAATAGGAGCCAAAACCAATAAAGGAGCAATATGCCCAAATAAGTGAAGAAAACATCCTTGTCGATGAAATAAACAATGGAAAAGAAGATCACCAATTGCAAGGCCATGGCCAAGGATTGGAAGAACTTGACGATCGAGCCGGAGACGACATCTATATCGGGAATGGTGTTCTGGATCAGTTGGCCGGTCTCGTGGTTTATATAGAATTTGTAATCATAATTCAACATAGGCTCGATCAGGTCAAGCCGTAACAAAAAGGATAATTTGGTCCGGAGTTGAGCCGCGGTGATATCCAATAGAAGCGAAAAGGCGATGATGAACAGGATCAATAGGAGGATCAATAATATGATCTTCACCAGGAGTTGTTTATCCAAGGTGATGATCAAATTATCGTAAATGACGATATTCAATAACGGAAAAATGAAAAAGGCCAAGGCCTGTATCAGGGAGGCGATGAAAATCGAGGATACGAGGACCATTAATTGGGCCTTATATTTGGCGATCGTGGTTAGAAAGTCATCCATGTTCAAGCCGATCGGGAAGAAGGCGAAGGCTATCGAGGAATCCCTGGGCCCACCAGTGAACATCCTGGTCCTTAACTTTCAAACGAAGCTGAGCCATATTCCTGGCGAGGGTACGAGGATCGGTGATCAAGGCGTCCCGGACCGCTTCCGCGACCTCGCCCTTGGAGCGGGGATCGACGATAAATGCCTCTGTCAACTTTTCGGAGGCGCCGGTGTATTTGGATAGGATCAAGGCCCCCGAATGGTCGGTTTTGCAGGCTATAAATTCCTTGGCGGTCAAGTTCATCCCGTCCCGAAGGGGGGTCGCCAAATAAAAATCCGCCATGTCGTAAAAACAAGCGAGCCCCTCGGCGGAAAAACTTTTGTAATGATAGTGGATGGGCAACCAATCATCGGTGCCGAATTTTCCATTGATCCGATCCACGGAACGCTCTACCAACCGTTTGTATTCGATATTTTCGATCTCACCCGAACGGCTGGGTGCGAGCACCTGTACAAAAGCCAATTGGCGGCGATATCCCGGGTAAGTCTCGAAAAAACACTCGAGCGCGCTTAGTTTTTCGAGAATGCCTTTCGTATAGCCCAGACGATCCACGCCCAATCCGATCCACCGGGTTTTAATCGACCGGCGGATCAAACATGAGCCGTCGGTCCTTGAACCACCCTTGTCCATCTTGTCGAACAGATCGAAATCGATCCCGACTGGAGACGAGACCACCCGGCTGGCGCGATCCTTGAACTGGATGTCATGGTCTTTGATGGAAACGTCCGCGCCGAACGTCAGCTGAACGCAGTCCAGGAAATTAATAAGGTCCACATCGCACTGAAAGCCGATCAAATCCGCGCCCAACATGCCTTTCAATATTTCCTGATGGTGGGGCAGTTTCACAAGGATATTGAAAGGGGGAAAAGGGATGTGATTGGAAAAACCGATCTTGATAGCCCTATCGACCAAAGAGGGAAGCAAATAGAAATGATAGTCATGGATCCAAAGGACCGTTTCGTGTGAAAGCTGAGGCGTGACCTGGGCGGCGAATTTTTGGTTAACGGAATTGTATATTCGCCAATCCAGATCATCGTTGTGGACCTTTTCTGTAAAGGAATGGAACAGGGGCCATAGGACATTATTGGAATAACCCTCATAGAAATACCTCGTTTCAATGGGATCCACTTGGACAGATTGCCGGGAATAGGGCTCCGTCCGTCCCCTCCCCGAAGGGCCAATTCTGGGAAAATCTACCATTCCACCCTGCTGGATGGCGGAATGGACCCAAAGCCCCCCCATTGTCCTTAGGACCGGTTCAAGAGCGGATACCACCCCGCCGGGAGTCTTTTCGAGGAACGGACCTTCGGAGCTTTCCCTCAGCAAGAAGGGTTCCCGATTCGAAACAACCACCAAGGGGAATTGGCTTTTGTGGTGAAAGGAAGTGGAAATGTAACGCCCCTGTTTTAAATACGAGTTTGTATTGGGGGTCCCCATATAAATTAACCGTCCGTTAATTTTACGAAATAAAAGTCGCAGAATAGTAGCTGATGTCCTTGGAAGGATGCAAGATTCGGGATTGATTTATTATCCGAACCGATGCTTCGGATATCGATTTTATATTTGGGCAGAAAATAACAGTACAACGATAAAGCATAATTGCACAAACGGTGGCAACAAAAATAAATCCGTGATGTCTTGATATTTTGCCGTGAACAAAGTAAAAGTCACACACGTAAAAATAAATTGATATAAAAATGACCGGTGGGGACATTCACGTGAAGATATTTTTCTCGCAGGTAGAAACTTATAATGACTCGGTGCGGGTATTTACTCTCCGTGAAGAGAACTATAAAAATAATAGCCCATACCTTTTGTGCAAAAACCATTATTTCCACCCGGGCCAGGATGAACTGGATCAATACGCCTACCTTTTCCAAATGAAGGACGAGACGGACAAGACTCTTGCGACCTGCCGGTTCTTGCCTTTGAGGAACAATGAATTGTCCAAGAATGAGTGTTTCTTGAGGAATTATTCCCAACATGAGGATGTAAGAAGGATCAACGCTTTGCAGCCCCTGCAGATCAGCCGGCTGATCGTTGAGGAAAATTACAGGAATTATTATTTGGCGGAATTGTTGATCTGTTTTTCATATCAGTGGTTATTGAAGAACACTTCCAGCGAATATTTTTGCGCTATTTGTTTTCCGCCCTTGGCGAGGTTCTACAAGCATTTCGGCGCTGAGGTGGTCCCGGACCTGTCCATCCACTTACTGGATAGAAGCGATAAACCGTACAAAATGATCTATGGGGATATGCGGAAAGGAATGAGGATCTTGGAAGAATATTTAACGGGGAAAAATTGGAAGTTGGGAGAATTCGCCGCGAATATTATTACGTCTCACGCCGAACGTGAAAAAGTGGAAATTTAAAAAAGGGGAGAAGAACATGTCGACAACCAAAGGCTCGCCGGTCATGGAGAAAGATCGAAAAGATAAAAAGCTAGGCAACGATAAAGAACAAAACAACCCTGCTTTTGACGATTTTATCCACAGACTGGAAGTCCTTCAAAAAGAGATTTGGGACCGGATCCATCAGGGCCCTTTCTGGTCCGCTCTTCGGGACCGCGGACTGTCCCAAGGCCTGTACGTTGAATTGATGACCCAGATATTCCATTACACCCGCCATAATTCCCAGAATCAGGCTCTCGCCGTTCGGAACGTCAATTCAGATAGGCTGCCGCTCCTGAAATTCTGTCTTTCCCACGCCAAAGCCGAGGCCGGACATGACTTGATGGTGCTAAACGACCTGGCGACCTTGGGGATATCCCCTGAAACCATCAAGGCGAAAAAACCACTGCCTGAGACCGAGGGTTTCATCGCTTACGTGTATCGCGTTTCGACGGAAAAGGACGCGACCGCCCGATTGGGTTATAGCTATTGGGCGGAGGGTTGTTATCCCTTCATCAAGGAATTGACCGACGCGATGGTCAGGGACCTGAAACTTACCGATGAGCAAATGACCTTCTTCAAGGAACACTCCGAGATCGACATCGCCCATTTGAACCAAGTGAAAGATATCATCCGTGTCTCGGTCCATTCCGTGGAACAGCAACATGAGATACTGGAGGTGTTGGAAAACACCTTATTGATGACGGGACAGATCTTGGACGGGGCACACCGGAAATTCCTTCAAGACAGTCCGGCCGAAACACTACCCGCCAAGGATATCAAACCCGTTTATTCGGAGGTAATGGAGGATTACTTGACCATTGCCAAGGCGCTTCGGATCCAAAAAGACGAGGGTTACATTACCGTCGCATCCGGGGGCGACAACGCTTTCAACGCCGTCCTGGAACCGGTCAAGAACGTTTATGCTGTCGATATCAATCCCGCCCAGATCGCTTATTGCCGTTTGAAAGAAGCGGCCATCCAACACTTGGAATGGAAGGATTTCGCAAAACTGATGGGCCTATTGGAATCCTCGAGCGGAACCAGGATGGCGATCCTGGAAGACCTGATCCATAGGTCAAAAGGCATTCTGGCGTTGAGCGGGGAAGCCAAGGAATATTTTTCCCGTAAAGGCCTGCTGAGGAGCAGTCATCTGGAAGAATTCGTCCAGATGTTAAGGGAGGGGCTGGCGAGGATCGTCGGTCCGGACAAGATCGACTCCATCCTGAGCGCGGAAGACGCGGAAGAGCGGAAAAGGATATGGATGTCCCATTTTGAGACGCCCGAATTGGGGAAGTTCCTATCGGAACTCCTGAATGAAAAGACCATTTCCGGTTCCTTCATCCCTGGATGGGCTTTCGACCGAATGGCGGAAAATCCATTCTCGAAATTCTTCCACCATGTTTTAAAACACCAGCTAGTGGAAGGTGATCCGGCGGACAATTACCACATCCATCGGATGATCACCGGACGATTCCCCTCCATAGAGGCGGTCCAACCTTATCTGCAAGAGAAAAATTACCCGGCCTTGAAAAATGGGATCGGGAAGGTCGGCTGGTTCACCTGCGATCTAACGAAATTCCTGGAAACCCTTCCTCCGGGCGGGATCGCCGCTTTTAACCTCAGTAATATCCTGGATTGGAAAAAAGAGGGGGAATACAGGGCTCTTTGGGCCCAGATCGACCGGGTCAGCCCAAGCGGCGCCAGAGTGTTTTTACGGTCCTTCCTGGCCCAACGGGAAATACCGGCCGAATTGACCGGCCGATGGACGATGGATGGGAAATTGGCGAAGGAATTAAGGGATATGGACCGGGTCGGCTACTATTCGCGGTGTGAGCAATGGATCAAAGCCTGAACGACCGGGATTGGAAGAAGGTCGCCAAAATCGAATTGGAAAAGATCCTGAAGGACGACCCGGTCCTGAACGCCTATGGCTGGTCCAAGGATCTGAACGAAAATTCAATTTTCTGGCTTTATCGCGGGGATGTGGCGCTTATTCAAAGCCTGAAGCAGCGTCTGTATCCCGCTTTTCCCGGGATCCTGCAGATCTATTGCCGGAGAGACCGGGGAATCGTCTGGATCGATATCGATCGGCTGCCCATCCAGGATAAAAGCCTGTTGGTCTATACGAGCCCCCAATTACGTGTCGTCTCCCGGAAATTCCAGCGAAAAACAAAAATAGCGATGGAGCGTTATTTCCTACCTCGAATGCCGGTGAACCATCCCTGCCAGGCCAAGATCCGACTGGCGAACCGGCGGGACTGGAAGGACCTGTGCGGGCTCTATCGGACATCGAACATGAAATTCAACGAAAGTTTCCTCGGGATGGGGCCTATCGCCATGGCCCGAGATGGTCAGGGGAAATGCGTGGGGGCTTATGGAGTCCATTTATACGAACCGGGGAAGCGTATCGCGATCCTGGGCCATCTTTTTGTGGTTCCTTCCATGAGGGGAAAAGGCCTCGGAAAGGGGTTGATTTCCTATCTTTGCGGGAAATTGTCGGAGAAGGAAACGCGGATGGTGTGCGATATCGAAAAAGAAAACGCCGTATCCATAAATACCCACCGGACGGTTGGCTTCGAGAAATATCCCGCCCAATCAAAGATAATCTTGATGACGGCCTAAAGGAGTCGCCTTTGTTCGAATTTTTGGCGCAAAACGCCCAAGCCTATCCGACCCGTCTGGCCTTGAAGGGCCTGAGAAAAAGATCACGAACTTCCATGACCTATGCCCAATACGCGGTTGCGGTCATGAAGACCGCAGAGGTCCTCCGGAAATTATCCCTGCCGCCCCGCTCCCGCTTGCTGAACTTGTCCGGGAACCGGCCCGAGTGGGTGGTCCTGGACCTTGCCGCCCAATTGGCCGACCTCATCCCCTGCGCCATGCCCGCTTTCGTGTCCGAACATAACCTCCAGGATTTCGTTCGTATCACTGAACCGGATTCGGCCTTCGTGGAAGACGAGGGTTTAGCGGCCAAAGCGGCGGAATGCGGGATAAAAAAAATCATTTCCTACGAGGACCCGCTCCTGCAAGAGGCCTTCGAGCCTAGCGACGCGGGGCTTTCCCTGGCGATCGAGGAATTGCGGCGCGCGGGCAAGGGAACGAACGACGACAAGACCGCATATTTGACGACCTCCAGCGGCACCACCGGCGGGATCAAAGCTTGCCGGATATCTTTCGGCAACGCCCGCCTCTATGGGCCGGTCATCGGGAAGCTGATGGGTTTGACAGGGCAGGACAGTAATTTTTCCTTCCTTCCCCTTTCCCAGACCAGGATGCAGGACCATTATCTTTTCCTCGCCAACGCCGGGACGGTTTACCACTCGGGTTTCGATGAGGATATCTACGGACAACTCTTGACCGAAGCCCGCCCCACCTTCATCGCCTCGGCGCCGTTCTTTTTCTCCGAGATCAAGGACCGATTCCAGAAAGTGGACGACCGATCGGGCCCCCGGCAGCTCTCGGACCATTTGGGCGGAGCCACCCACCTTTACACCGGGACCACCCCTGTGGACCCCCGGTTGATCGAGTTCTACCGGGAGCACGGGTGTTCGTTATTGGAAGGATACGGAATGACCGAATGCTCCTCGATGGCGACGATGAACACTCCAGGTAGGGAAAAGAGCGGGACCCAGGGGTACGTCGTGCCGGGGGTTCGGGTCGCCTTGGCCGAGGACGGCGAGGTGCTGGTCGCCGGGCCCAATGTCTCTCCCGGTTATTGGAATAATGAAACGGCGGACAGGGCCACATTCAGCGGTGGTTGGCTGCATACCGGGGATTTGGGGCGGTTCGACGGGGATGGTGCGCTGGTGTTGGAGGGCCGTAAAAAAGAGATCGTCATCCTCTCCAACGGAAAAAAATTGTTCCCGGAGCGATATGAGAGGGGTTTCCGGGGTATCCCGGAGATCTCCTTCGCCATGTTGGCCGGAAGCGGAAAAGAGAATCCCGGCATTCTCCTGGACCTAAAGGAAGGGTGCGTCGTGACCGGGGAGTTGGAAAGGAAGATACGGGAAATGGTGGAGGTCATCAACGGGCCATTGCCTTCGGACGAAAAGATCGGCCGTTGGCTGTTCCTCGACCCTCCCTTGTCGATCGAACGGGGGGAGATCACGACCTCGTTCAAATTGAAACGTCATGTCATCGAAAAGAATCGGGCAAGGTTGATCGAAGATCTTTATGGGGAGAAGAATGGATGATCTTTAACGAAATGAAAATGGGGAGGAAGCATGTTCCTGGAAAATGAGAGGTTCCCGTTCATTCAAAAACTGGAAAATGCCTGGGAAAAGATCCGGGCTGAGGCCATGGCTCTTCCGGCGGGGAATTACAACCCTTGGGGCGAAACCCATCTTTATGACCAGGTGAACGGGTGGGATGTTTTCGTCTTTACCGCGGCCAAGCAGCCCATCGTCCGTAATCAGCGCCTGTGTCCCGAGACGACCAGGGTGCTTTCCCAAGTGCCGGACCTGATCACGGCCGGCTTCAGCGTCCTGAAGCCAGGCACGCACATCACGCCCCACGAGGGTTTCAGCACTCCGGTATTGCGCTGTCATTTAGGACTCACCATTCCTCCCGGCTGCCGTTTTCGGGTCAAGAGCGAGACCCGGCATTGGGAAGAAGGGAAGTGTTGGATCTTCAACGACGGCGACGAACACGAGGCCTGGAACGACTCGAAGGAAATCAGGATCATCCTGATCGTTGACGTGGTCAAACCGGGGAAAACCATCACCGATGCTGAGATCACGAAAATGGTGGAAGGCTTCAAGGCGGGCGGGGTCAAATTCTGATCAGCGGGGCCGATCCTGGCCGAGTGCCGGATCGGGAAATGAGAAAGGGGCGGGGATGGTACAAAACCAGGCGCTTATCAGGATCCAGGATGGACCCCAGACCCATCCGATCTCCCCCTACCTTTACGGCAGTAGTTGGGGCAATTGGATGAGGCTTCCTCCCAAAAAACATGTCCGCGAACTCGCCCCTAAGACCATCCGAGTGGGTGGTATCTTGATGAGCCGGTATGATTGGCGGACGAGCCGTTATTCGGATCCTTTTCAAAAGCATAAGATCGCCCAACAACCCTCCCTCCTTCAGTTCAGCCGTTATTGCGCCGAAATAGACGCGGAACCGGTCATTCAACTGAACGCGATGGAATGGGCCCCCAACAAGAAAGATGAGTTCCGCCGATGCCTGGATGTGCAGGATTCGCTGGATCTGTTGGATCACCTGAAAAGACACGGCTGCCTCCCGAAGTTCGTTGAGATCGATAGCGAGCCCTTCCTTTGGCATTTGAGCCACCCGGACGCGATGAACCGGCCGGTCAGCGGGGAGGAATACTTTTTCATCTTCCAAAGGTACGCTTCCCGTATCAAGGCGAAATACCCTCGGATCCAGATCATGGGCCCTGCCATTGATTCTGCGTGGAATGGGTTCAATACCCTCTATCCCAACGACCGGTACGACACGAAAAAAGGGTATCTCCTATATTTCCTGGAATTGTGCAAGGAATGGGAAAGGAAGAACAAGAGCCGGTTGCTGGACATCCTGACCATCCATGTTTACCCGCAATTCCGTAAGGATCCTTTCAAGAAAAAGATCACGAAAGGCGGTACGGAAAATTTCCTCTCGGCCACCCAATTGTGGTGGAACCCCGGATACAAGAACCGATATGACCACCAATTCCCCATGGGCTGCGAGGGCGGGCTGCTCCGGACCCTGCTGAAGGACATTTCCCGGATCTCGCCGGACGTGAAAAGGGCAGTCACGGAGTTCAATGTGGACGCTTTCGCGGGATGGTGGAAGATCGGCTACCATCCGCGCCTGCGCCCGATCTACCTGGCGGATATCTTCGGGACCCTCGCCCAAGAGGACATCTTCCTGTCCAACCACTTCCACCTTTACGGCGTTCCGAACGACGGTTTATCGATGATGGAACAGAAAAAGGATGGAACGGGTCCCCTGGCCTTCAAGAAGGAATACTCGATCTTCGAGCTCTATTCCAACCATTTCCAGGGCGATTACTTGGCGTCGAAAAACGATCTGGGGGAAGAAGGGGACAAGGTACGGTCCCATGTCTGCCGAGGCCGGGACGGTAAGTTGGGGATGATCGTCATCAACAAAACGCTCAAAAAAAGATTCAATCTCCGATTTTCCTGGAGGGGTAAGGACTATGCCGCGGCCATTCCTATCGAGCCCCTCAATATCCATCACTACGAGTTGGAACGCGGGAAGTTGACCCTTCTAAAGAAGATATGGGACCGGCTCCATGAATAACAGGACCATCGTTCTATTCCTTAGCTTCGTGGACGAGAAAAAAATGATTTTTTACGAGGGGATCCTGGAGCGATGGAACCAATCCGCGATCGGCGCCCGGTTCCTTTTCATGACCTATTATCCTTTTCGCCCGCGTTTACCCGGCCACGGGAACGTCGATTTCCACGTGGTCTATTCGGAAGTGGGGTTCGAAGACAAGGAAAAGACCAGGAAGCTCCTGTCGGAAGCCGCGTTCATCCTTTTTGATGGTTTCTCCTTCGAGACCTTCTATGAATTCCTGGTCCAGGCCGCCAGGCAGGGGGTGCCCATCGGGATCAAGGCGCCTTATGCGCAAGTCGAGGGATTGGGGGAGCTCCGGGAAGCGGGCGCGGTCATCGATATGGGGGATAGCCAGGAGGACCTGTCGCGGGAGTTGGAAAAGATCATGACCTTGGCCCCCGAGCGGAGGAAAGAAAGGTGGGACCGAGGAAGGGCCGCGGCCGAGGAATTGTTCAACTCAACTTATTTCCCCCAAAAGACCCAAGCGCGGGAAGGGAACGGCACGAGGGAAGGCTGGGCTGGGGCCAAGACCGCCCTGGTTTATTTCGACTCGATCCAGGAACACAAGAATCAACGCTACTACCGGCACGCCGATCATTTGCGGGCCAAGGAGAAGGATCCCTTGATCTGCGGGTTGGATTTCAACCGTTCGGAAGATTGGCTAGCCAGAAGCGCCGATATCCTCCGCGGCCGGGAAGTGTCCGAGACCGGGCAAAATAAAGGGAACTATCATCTGGTAGGGGTGCCTTTCAATAATCTGGACACGGGATCGATCGGGCGCTGGTTGCCCGGTCTCAAGCATTTTTTATCCTCTTTTTTCCTGTTCCTCGAGCTTTTCCGGCTCGCCGACTCCAAGCCGATCGCCCGTTTCCACGCCCATTCCCTTTGGTCCGGCTTGGCGGGTGTTTGGCTCAAAAGGTCAGGCCGGGTCGGACAGTTGATCTACCATGACCTGGATTATTACCCCGGGTTTTACAGTTCCAACCGTCTGGAATCCAGGTTCCTCCGGAAAGCCGAAAGGATCGTTTTGAGGGGATCGGATGTCATTTCTTCCGTATCCTCTCCCCTGGTCCAATTGCGGCGGACACAGACCTCGCGGCCGGTCTTTTTATCGTCCAACGGGGTCGATCTAAATCTTTTCAACGGCGAGCAAAGGCGGAAAAGGGAAACAGTGAACCGGATCATCTACACCGGTTCACTGGACCGCTGGTCCGGTATGGACCGTCTGGTCCTGGCCATGCCGAGGATATTGGCTTCTGTCCCGGACACTGAGCTTTGGATCTTGGGGAGCGCTTGGAAGGACCGATTTTTTACGGAAGAGGTCCAGCCGTTGATCGATAAAAACGGGTTGGAGGACAAGGTGAAATTCCTGGGGGAGAAAAAATACGAGGAGCTCCCTCAATATTTGAACCAGGCCTCCCTGGGGATCATTCCCAACCGGATCAACCGCCTCCGGCAATACGCCTGTCCCCTCAAACTTTATGAGTACGCGGCCTGCGGTCTGCCCATCGTCGTGACCCGGATCGGGGAAATGGCGTCCATCGTCGAGGAAGAGGGTTTGGGCGCGGTGGCGAGTTTCGAACCTGACGACCTGGCGGAAAAGATCATCGGTCTGTTGAGGGACCGGGATAAATGGGAAACCTGCTCGGATAACGCGTGGCGTTATGCCAGGCAAAAGGGTTGGGACACTTTGTTCGATCAAGAGGAGAGGGAGATCGACCAAAGGCTGGGAGCCGCGGGTGCTCCTCCGCCAGCCGAGGTTCCCCCTCCCACCCTGGTACGGTTCTGGGGTTTGGGGATGGGCCTTCTATCCCCTGCGGAAGTAGTCGGGTTACCCTTGATCCTGCTCAAGATCCTCATCGGCCGTCGGTTGGGGGAACAATTCAGGAAATGGAACCTGGTGAAGAAAGAGCGACTCGCCTACAGCTACGCCTATCCGCCCGACCGGACCACCATCGAGGTCAAAGGGACAAGGTACCGGATCCATTTCGACGGGACGGATTTCAGCGGTTCTGTTTTCATCTTCCGGGAAAAACTGGACCTGGGGAAAAAAGCTGGGAAAATAACGGTCCGCTTGAGCGCTCAGGGGGAAAAGAAGGAGAACCTGCTCTTCTCCCTCATCGACCGCGAGGGGGCCAGCGCGTCCGTGCCCATCTTCCGATATTTGAGGGGAACGGGAAAGAACGGCGTCTCCATATTCGAGATACCAGTCGACGCTTTCCCGGAGGAGGGGGCCTATTTCAACGGGGCCGGTTCCTTCCCTAAGAAGTTCCATTTCGGGAACGTGAACGGGGTCAAGCTCAGCTTCGTGGACAAATATTACGCCCCCTCCGAGAAGAAACGCAGCGTTCAGCTGGAAAAAGTCGGCTATCGGGGAACGGCGCTTCAGACGGCGGTCGTCCCATGAACTCCTTACCCGCCCGGATCCCCGGACCCGAACCCCACGCCCTCCTCGGGTGGAGAGGCCATTGGATGGGATATTGGAGGGATCCGGTCCGCTCCATGAGGCGTCTTAGGGAGGATTACGGCGAACTTTGCGTCCTCTCGAAAGGGAGCCATTGCAATATCTTCGCTTTCGGACCGGTCTATAACAAGGAAGTCCTGGGCAATCCGGACCTGTACTACCGTCCCTCCATTACCTTGCCGGGTCCGGAAGGTTCGGCCCTTCGGAGGTTGAGCCGGGGCATCTTGAGCCTGAATGGGGAGGAACATAGGGAGACGCGAAGGATCATGACTCCCGCGTTCCATCGGATGGCCATCCAGGGGTACGTCCAGGACATTTTGGCGGTCGTGGACGACGTCTTGGACGGGTGGAAGGTTGGGGAAATGTATTTCCTGGACGTCGAGATGAAGAAGTTGACCCTGCGGATCGCCGCTCGCCTGCTGTTCGGGGTTGAATTGGGGGACTCGGCCCAAAGGATCGGGGATGACATCAACCGATGGCTCTCCATGAATTACTCCCTTCCCGTATTGCTCTTCCCCCATTCGGCTCCCTTCACACCCTATCGGAACCTGTTAATGCTTTCGGACAGGTTGGAAAAGTTGGTTTTGGGAACGATCGAGCAGAAGAGGGCCGATCCTTCCCAACGGCGGGATGTCCTGCTGATGCTCATGACGGCCTTGAACGAGGAGGGAAGGACCTTGTCGGACGAGGAACTGACCGGGCAGATCATCACCCTGTTCATCGCGGGCCATGAGACTAGTTCCAGCGCCTTGACTTGGACACTTTTCCTTCTGGCCCAACATCCCCATATCCTTTCCAACCTGCTGGAGGAATTGTCGCTCCTTCCGGCGGAATTCGACGTTGAGAAGGCCGTCAAACTTCCCCTCCTGGACCGGGTAGTGAAGGAAAGCCTGAGGATCCTCCCGCCCGTCACTTCCATGGTCCGTTACGCCACCCGGGATACGGCCCTGGGCGGCTACCCGGTGTCCAAGGGCAGGGTCGTGGAAGTCAGCAACTATATCACCCATCACGAGCCTTCGCTCTACCCGGACCCGGAGCGGTTCGATCCGGACCGATGGTTGACCCACAATCCCGGACTGTACGAATACCTGCCTTTTGGGGCGGGGGTGCGGACCTGCGTTGGTTCGACACTGGCGGTCTATGAGATGAAGATCGTGCTTTCCCGGATTTTGGGCCGTTACGCCCTTCAACCGGCCGACCGGTTGACCTTGAACCGGAAGAATCACATCACCATGTCCCCGCGGGAGAGGTTGCCCGTTTTGATCCAACCGCGGGATTGGGAAGTGAAGAAAAGCAGGGTGGAAGGGAATATCCGAGAAATGGTCGAACTGAAATAGTAAGACCCAGGTCCTCAAGGAACAAGCTGAAGGCAGGGATCTTTTCCAAGTGAAAAAGGGGAGGGAAAATGATGAGCATCGATCTGAAAGAAATGGAATCTTGGCTGGCGGAGTTTGTCTCCGGCCAACAGGAGCTTTGGGGGATCCCAGGAGCGGCGGTCGCCGTCCTCCTGGACTCGGAGCCTTATTTGACCCGGTATTCCGGGACCGCCTCGAAAACTAGCGGCCAACCGGTCACCGCCCAAACCCTATTCCCCATTTCATCCTGTACCAAAGGCATGACCGCGACCGCCTTGGCTCTCCTGGCGGAGGAGGGTCTTTTGGACTGGGAAAGACCGATCCGCCATACCATCCCTGAATTCAGGATGGCCGACCCCTTCGCCTCAGAAAACATGACCGCCCTGGACCTTTTATGCCATCGATCGGGCCTTCCCAACCATAATTTCGCCTGGGCCAATTCCCGGTTCGGCTACCGCGATGTCCTGAGCCGCCTACCTCATATCAAACCCAGCCAAGGCTTCCGGTCCACCTGGCAATACCAAAACCTGGTGTTCACCGTGGCGGGTTGTTTGATCGAAAGACTTTCGGGACGACCCTGGGAAACCTTCATGAGGGAGGAACTATTGAGCCCCTTGGGGATGGACCAGGTCCGTTTCGGGATCGAAAGGGAAGGCCTTCCCATCAGCGAGACCTTTTTGTCGGCGGGCCACACGGCCATCGCCGTGCCTCCCTTGGATATCCAGTCCATCGCCCCGGCCGGGTCCCTCCTGGCCACTTTGGAGGACCTGGAACACTGGCTGAAATTCAACCTCGACAACGACGGGTCCACCCTTTCGCAAAAAGGTCTGGAATATCTGTGGGAACCGCGTGTCATCGTCCCGCTCCAGAGCGCTTATCCCGAACGATCCACCCAATGCGTCGGATTGGGATGGGTGGTCGAACATTATCGCGGGGAAAGGATCATTTGGCATGATGGGGCCATCAACGGGTGCGCATTCGTGGGGTTCATCCCCGCCAAGGGATGCGGCGTGGCCGTATTGGGGAACAAGACATTCGACTCCAGGTTCTGTAAGGCCGTCGCTTTCCAGATATTCGAAAGCTTCCTGGGGGATGGCTCGATCCATTGGCCTGAGATATTGTTGAAAGAAGCGAGCCAGGAGGCGAAGGATCAGGCGGAAGGTTTAAGAGGCATCCAGGTGGACCATGAAAGGCACAAACGCCCGAAGACCAGCCCCTCCCACGATCTGGAGGAATACACGGGGGTTTATGAGGATATGGGTTATGGGGAGATCAGGATCGAAAAAAAGGACGGCGGATTACGCGTGGATCTCAACGGGTTGGGTTTCACCTTGAGCCATTACCATTACGATGTTTTCGAATTGCGCTCCGAAGTATTGCCTTTCCTGGGCCTCGGTACCTTCCAAACGGATGTTTTCGGGAATATCTCGGGAGTTTTACTCCCGCTGGAGCCTAAGGCGGCGCCGATCGAATTCCGGAAAAAAACCAAGGGGAATGGGTGAAAAAATGATGGCCCTGGATCGAAAATGGATCGCGCGGGAAATGGACCGGTGGAAGGTCAGGGGATTGTCCGTCGTTACGGTTCGGGAAGGTTCGGAACCTGAGTTCCACTGCCTAGGATCCTCCGATCCGGCGGGATCCCATGGGACTAACTTGGAAACCCGATATCCCATCGCGTCCCTGAGCAAGGCATTTACCGCGCTTTCGGTGGGGATCCTGGTGGATCGGGGGGAAATAGGTTGGGATGACAAAGTGGCGGACCATTGGCCGGACGCGCCCTTTGAGAGTCAGGCGTGGTTCGCCCACGCGACATTCCGGGATTTGCTTTTACATCGGGTCGGTTTGCCCCTGCATAACCTGTATTGGGTGAATTCAACCCGTTCATTCCAGGCTTTAGCGTCGGATGCGGTTTTTTTGACGAAAACCAGATCGTTCCGGGAAAGGGCCCGATATCAAAACATCACCTATCTGCTGGCCGGATATCTGGTGGAAAAGATAAGCGGTCTGTCTTGGCGGGAATTCCTGCGAAAGAGCGTCCTGGATCCTTTAGCTATGACCCGAACGGGGTTCGGTTTGAAGGGGGAGGTGTCCAAACCTTCCTTCGCCCGCGCCCAATCCCTGGAAGGCGGTACCTGGAAGCCCGCGGGTCTTTTGAACGTGGATTCCATCCTTCCGGCCGCGGGTTTGGTCTCCAATATCACCGATATGGGAGCCTGGATCGGCTTTTTCCTGGACCGGGGGAAGGCGTCCGGGAAGACCGTTGTGGATGAAAAGATCGTCCATGAGCTCATCCAACCCCAAGCCATCCCTGAAGGGAACTCTCCCGGGAAGGAGGGCCCGGTGAGCGGTTTCGGTATGGGTTGGGTGAGCGAGATGTTCAGGGGACATCACCTGGTCTGCCATACGGGCGCGACCAACGGCAATTGCCTGGCGGGCTTTATTCCTGATAAAAAGACCGGAGTGGCGGTCCTTTCCAACGCCCTACCGGACAATCCCATTTGCAGGATCGTCGCCTATCAAGCCCTGGGATCGACGCTGGGTTTGGAGCCTTTTCCTTGGAGCGATACCTTCCGGGAGAAAACCGCTAGGATCGGTGAGGACTATTTTGAGGGTCAGAAAAAGATCAGGCGGACCTATCGCAAGACGGGTACCCGGCCATCCCATGACCTAGCGGAATACGCCGGGGAATACCGGAACCCGCAGTATGGAAAGATCGAGATAACGGTCCAACGGGGTGGCTTGAGGGCCGCCTTGAACGGCATCCGGTATCATCTGGAACATTTCCATTTCGATCAATTCGAGTTCGATTGTGAGATGGGGGGATTTGGGGGGTTATTGAGCTTCCATTATGATAATTTGGGCCGGATCCAAAGCGTCCTGATCCCGCTGGAACCGGCGGTGGATGACTTATGTTTTTTAAAAATAAAATGAAACCCGGCTTGAGGCCGGGATAAGAAAGGTTGTTTATGTATATCCCTGACGCGTTCATTGAGAAAGACCGGGCGAAGATCCGGGAAGTGATCGATAAGCACGGCTTCGGCATACTCGTTTGCGAACAGGACGGCGAATTGATGGCGACCCATATTCCCTTTCTTTACCGGGTGGAGGATGGGCAGGAATACCTCTATGGACACGTGGCCCGTAACAATCCCCAATGGAAAGCCATAGCCGGAAAAAAGGTCATGGTCATCTTTGCCGGTCCCCATGGCTATATTTCGCCGGCTTGGTATGAGAATCCGTTAAGCGTCCCTACTTGGGATCATATTTCCATCCATATGTACGGTGTCCCCGAGATCATCCCAGGACAGGACCAGGTTCGGGACCTCCTGACCCGAACCACCGACCATTTCGAGCGGTACAACGGGACCCAATGGAAATTCGAGCTGCCCCAGGAATTCTCGGACAAGCTGATGAACATGATCGTCGCCTTCAGGATCAAGGTCGTGGAAACCCAAGCCCAGTTCAAATTGAGCCAGAACCGGGCGCCGGCGGACAAGGTGAAAGTGATCGCCGCCTTGAAGGCAAAGGGCGACCCGGATAGCGTCCGCCTCGCCCATCTCATCGAAAACCGACTCCCGGTTCAAAAAAATGAGTGATTCCCGGACCAGGATCAGCGTCGTCATCATCACTTACAACAAGGCGTTCGAGCTGGACTTGGTCTTGACGGCGCTCTCCCGCCAAAACTACGACATGAAAAAAGTCGAGGTGGTCGTGGTGAACGACGGCTCGACCGATGAAACATCCCGGGTCGTCCGGGACCATCAAAAGGACCTGCCGGTCCGCGAGGTCGCCCTCCCTCATTTAGGGAAGCGGGGGGAATTGAGGAACATCGGGGCCAAGAGCGCGGTCGGTCAAAGACTGATCTTCCTGGATGGGGATATGGTGGTCGCGAGGGATTTCATCCGGGTCCATGACCTCGCCACCCGCTCCAGCCGTTGGACCGTTTCCCTGGGCACCCGAAAATGTCTGATCGAGTACGATAAAAAATTCCTGGATAAGAAGGTGGTCGAGGACCATTTCGATATCATCGAGCAGTTCCCGGCCATCAATGATGAACGGACCCTGGCTTTCGATTTTCAAAGCCGCGTGAAGGCCGAACTCAAGAACACATGGACCCTGATGTACAGCCACAATTTCTGCGTCTGGAAGACGGCCTTCGACCGGGTGGGGGGCTTCGATCCTGATTTCAGCAAATGGTGGGGAGCTGAGGATATCGAACTGGGTTACCGGCTCCAGGGATCGGGCTGCCGTCTCCGCGTGGAAAAAAAGGCCGTCTGTTACCACTTGTACCATCCGGTGGACACTTCCCGCAATATCAACGATCTCAAGAAGAACCTCAGGTTGTTCTTCGACAAGCACCCCTGTTTCGAGGTGGAATTATTCACCCAGGAATACAAGATCTGGCCCAAGGAGTACAACTTGCTCCGGGACAAGCTGAGGGGAGGGAAGGGACAGATCAAGACCGTCACCGAGGTAGGTTTGAGAAAAAGGATCATGGAACGGTTGGTGGAAAACACGCTTTTGGTCGGTATCACCGATCCCCGGATCACCCGTTCCAACCTGGTGAGGAACGTCCTGTCCCCCCGGCCGGGGAAGAGACCGGAAAAATACATCGATCTGCTCGGGATCATGACACCCTTCGCCGACAGGCAGTACGATCTTGTTCTCTTGTCGGGAAAGTATAAGGATGTCGACGAGGGCCTGTTCGAGCTGTTGGTCGAGGAAGCCGGGCGAGTCGCGAAAAAAGTCATGGTCGTGACCGGCCAAGAGGTGTTGGAACTGGAACCGGGGAAGGATCGAATCAAGCCCGTCAAACGGCTCATGTTCACCCTGGGCAATATTTCCGGTCATTTTTTGACCCATTACAACAAGTACTACTATCACAAGCTCGCCATCGCCGCCATGAAGGCGGGCATCCAGACGAGCGTCAAGCTGGTCTATGATCCGTTCCATGACATTCCCCACAATCAGGGGTTCCTCTGGACGGAGGACAAGGCCAACCAGAGGTCATTGGCGGGGTTGTACGGTAAGGACCAGAATATCCTGGATCAACAGATCCCCTGCGTCATGGACCCCATGGCGACCGGGGCTTCCCAGGGCTCGGTGGGCCAGCGTATCCTTTGGCAGGAGATCCAATTCCCGAACCACGAAACCTTCATTCAAAAGGAGGTTTTTCCCGCGTATAACAAGCTGTTCTTAAGAAGGGAAAAGGACCGGGCCAGGATAGGTGTGGAAAGCGCCGGCTATCTTCCTGTCGGTATCGACACTCCTAAAATAAAAGCGTTGGGTCAGGACCACCGGGGCAAGCCCAGCGGATTTCAATTCCTCTGGGTCAATCCTTTTGTCCATGAGATATCCATGCTTCATGTCCTGCTAGAAGCTTTTTCCCTGGTGTTTTCCCAGAAGGACAAGGCGAGCCTGCTGATCCTCCATTCCGGAAACAAGTTCCCGCGATATCCCCATCCCTATTTGAACCGGACCCTTCAGGAATATTCGGACCGTCACTTGGATCTCAGCGTGAGTTCTTTCGAGAACTACATCGAGAATAAATGCGCGCCCCTTTTAAGGAAGAATAAAAATATCAGGATGGAACAGGGTTATTTGAGCGAAGAGAGGATCCGGGAAGCGATCGCCCGGGCCGACTGCCTGGTCGATACCCACGCCAGCAACGCCCTATCTCCTATGGTCCTGGAAAGCGTGGGTATGGGGAAAAAACCGATCATCCCGCGGGGAAATACCTACGAGGGTTATTTCACTGAGGACGCTTATTTAGGGGTCGATACGGAACCGGTATCCGGCGCTCTTTTTGAGCCCAAAGGCGAGATCGTTTTCCCGTCCCGCCGATGGAACTACCGCTACATGCTCTTGAATAAGGTCAAAAAGGAAAGCTTGGGACGAAGATTGAAAGAGGCTTTTACCCATCGGGATCAGCTGAGGTTGAGCCCGCATTTCGTGAAAAGATTCCAAAAGGAATATGACTGGAACACGGTGGTGGAACGCCTTGCCGCGTTGATCTGATGGAGATATTCTCGCCCCTCGGCCGATCCATATCAAACCATGATAAAGAAATTGAGTCGTTTTTTCATGATTGACTGTGGCGCGTTTAGCCGTTGTCGAGCCCGTCGTCCTTTGTAAATCGCTTTATTTGACCTCGGCCCAGAGACTTGCGGTTCTAAACCCGCCTCCTGGTCGCCTTGATAGTTCGTTGGCCAACCGTATGTTCGAACGGACAAGGAAAATGGGGGATGAACTCGTTTTTTTTGTTGAGACCCCAGACAATGGCTTAAGGGGTTTAGCGAAATCCCCTCAACAAATCAAAGGTTGGTTCGAAATGCGAAAAGTCGTTTACGGTTTGAACATTTCCCTGGATGGATTCTACGAGGACATCAACGGAAGCATCGCCTTCACAATTCCTGAGGAAGAGGTGTTCCGCCATTTCATCGAGCTGGAGAAGGAAGTTGAGGTCCACCTATACGGGCGCAAGATGTATGAAACCATGTGCTATTGGAGGGCGGATCGGAATTTCGATAAGGCGGAACTTGAGTACGCCGAATATTGGAATAAAAAGCCTAATGTGGTTTTTTCAAGGACGTTACAGAGCGTGGCGCCGAATGACCGATTGGTACGGGATAATATCGCGGAAGTGGTGAACGAGTTGAAAAAGGGACCGGGCAAATATATGGCGGTCGGAGGCGGGGAGATCGCGTCCGCCTTCATGGACCTTGGCTTGATCGATGAATACAGGTTTTATTTCAGGCCCGTAGTCCTTGGAAAAGGGAAACCCATGTTCCGGTCCTTGATCAAGCATTTGCCGCTTAAGTTCATCGATAGTACGGTCATTGGTTCCGGGGCGGTCCTCCTGCGGTATCAAAACGCCGGTTAAAGACCAAGGGTTCATGGTGGTAAGCGTAAATATTCAAAGGGGAGACTAAGATGACCAAAGTAAAAGTGGCCGCGATCGGTGTATCCATCGATGGTTTTGCCGCTGGTCCGGACCAAAGCCTGGAAAATCCACTAGGGGTCCGAGGCCCGGAGTTGATGGGCTGGTTCTTTCCCACGAAAGCATTCAACGATATGCATGGCATCTGCGGCGGAACCACCGGAGTGGACAACTGACCTGCCCCCGTTCTTTGTACCACTTCCTATCTCACACCATAAGCCCAATTTGTTGAACCCATTAGCGGCATAGGCCTCGTCTTGGGTTCTAAAATCCAAGCTTCGGGAG
>Ga0326728_10002551_pt1 | contig 59934 bp, 35 predicted proteins | sample MB3enrmetagenome_FD_207602 | JGI IMG/M metagenome (GOLD analysis project Ga0326728, IMG submission 207602) | Lab enriched peat soil microbial communities from McLean, Ithaca, NY, United States - MB31MN | ecosystem: Environmental > Terrestrial > Soil > Wetlands > Peat | place: USA: New York... | reverse complement strand
GCGCTCCCGAGTGGAACACCATATCCATCAGCGGCTATCACATTCGCGAAGCGGGCTCGACCGCCGTGCAGGAAGTGGCGTTTACGCTTGGCGACGCCATTGCCTATGTGGAAGCCGCGCTGGCGCGAGGCTTGGCGGTGGACGAATTTGCGCCGCGCCTCTCTTTCTTCCTGAACGCGCATAACGATCTGCTGGAAGAAATCAGCAAGTTCCGGGCTGCGCGGCGGCTGTGGGCACGTATCATGCGTGAGCGCTTCCAAGCCCAGGACCCGCGTTCCTGGATGTTCCGCTTCCACACCCAAACCGCCGGCTCCACGCTCACCGCGCAGCAGCCCGACGTGAACATCGCGCGCGTCACGCTCCAAGCGCTGGCCGCGGTGCTGGGCGGGACGCAATCGCTGCACACTAATTCTCGCGACGAAGCGCTGGCCTTGCCCACGGAAGCTTCCGCGCTGTTGGCCTTGCGCACGCAACAAATTCTGGCTGCGGAAAGCGGTGTGACCAATACGATTGATCCGCTGGCGGGCTCCTACGTTATCGAAAAACTCACCGACGAGATCGAGGCCCGGGCCCAGGAATACCTGCGTCAGATCGAAGCCCGGGGCGGCATGGTGCGCGCCATCGAATCGGGCTACGTGCAGCGCGAGATCCAGCAGGCGGCCTACGAATATCAGAAAGCCATCGAGAGGGGTGACCGTGTGGTGGTGGGCATAAACCAGTACATGGATCAGACCAGTGCCTCACCCCCCCTCCTGCGCATCGATCCGGAAATCGAGCGCACCCAGGTGGAGCGTCTGGCCAAGCTGCGGGCCCGCCGCGACGCCACGCGCGTGGAAACGACCCTCCGAGGCGTGGAGGAAACCGCACGCACGGACCGCAACTTGCTGCCGGCCATCCTCTACGCCGTCAAGGCGTACGCCACCGTGGGCGAAATCTCCGACGCCCTACGCAAAGTGTTCGGCGAGTATCAGGAGTCAGTGGTAATTTGATACCGAACACTAATCGGAGGCATTACCCAAAGGACAATCCATGGCCACCCTAACTTTTCTCGGCGCGACCGGCACGGTGACCGGCTCAAAATACCTCCTGGAAGCGGGCGGCGAGCGCCTGATGGTCGATTGCGGACTCTTCCAGGGCCTCAAGGAGCTGCGGCTGCGCAACTGGAATCCGCTGCCCGTGCCGCCCGCCAGCATCCAATGGCTGCTGCTGACGCACGCGCATCTGGACCACGTTGGCTACATTCCACGCCTGGTGAAGGACGGCTTTCGCGGCCAGATCCTGACGTCTTCGGCCACGGTGGACCTCGCCAAAATCGTGCTGCCGGATTCCGGACATCTCCAGGAAGAAGACGCGGCCTTCGCCAACAAGAGAGGGTTCAGCAAACATGCCCCGGCTCTGCCGCTTTACACCTATGAGGAAGCCGTCAAGTCGCTCGAATACTTTCGCCCGGTGACCTCTCTGGAGCCGGTGGAGATTTCCCCGCACTTCACGGCACGCGGCTTTTTTGCGGGACACATCCTGGGCGCGCGGATGATCGAGGTAACGGTCCGGGAAAACGGGAGCACAAAAAAAATCCTTTTCTCCGGCGACCTGGGCCGCTTTCCGCAGTTGATCATTCCTGAACCGGCGGTGCCGGAAGACAGGTTCGATTACATGTTGCTGGAATCCACCTACGGCGACCGGTTGCACCCGCTGGAAGACATTGGCGCGCGCCTGGCTTCGATTGTTGAGGACACCGCCAGCCATGGCGGCACGGTTGTGATTCCCTCCTTCGCCGTGGGACGCACGCAGGAGTTGCTCTTCCTGTTTCGCGAATTGATCGAAGAGGAGAAGATGGGCGCGCTGCCCATCCACGTGGATAGCCCCATGGCGATCGACGTTACGAATCTTTACGATAAGCACCGGGAGGACCACAGCCTGGAATTGGATGCACTGGAAGAGCAGGGAATCAAGCCGTTCTCCCCGCCGAATCTGCACTTTGACAAGACCGTGGACGATTCCAAGAAGCTCAACGACGCGCACTACCCGACGATTATCATCTCGGCAAGCGGCATGGCGACGGGCGGCCGCGTGCTTCATCACCTGGAACGCTGCCTGCCGGACCATCGCAATACCATCCTGTTTGTGGGATTTCAGGCGGCGGGAACGCGCGGTCAGGCAATTCAATCCGGCGCCCAGGCCGTGAAAATGTACGGCCACGATGTGCCTGTGCGGGCGCGCATCGAGACCATTGAGAACCTAAGCGCCCACGCGGACTATGGAGAAATCCTTGCCTGGCTCAGGCGCCTCAGCAAGGCGCCGGGCCGGACATTTATGGTGCACGGTGAGCCGAAGGCCAGCGAAGCGCTGCGCCAGCGCATTGCGCAGGAGCTCCACTGGGACGTTACGGTGCCGACTTACCTTCAGCAGGTAGAGTTGTGAAATAGCCGGGGTGAGTAGGGCTGAACGCGGACGCCTACTCGCTTGCCGACACACGGGGTGGTCCGCCGGCAGGGGCGAGGCCAAGTTGATCCGCGATCTCGCGCATGGCGGCTATGCAGAACGTGATGTGCTCGTCGAGCGGCACGCCCAACTCCTCCGCGCCTTTGGTAATGTCCTCGCGGCTCACGGAGCGGGCAAAGGCTTTATCCTTCATTCTCTTTCTCACTGACTTCGCTTCCAGGCTGGCGATTCGGTCGGGCCGGACCAAGGAACAAGCCGTAATGAAGCCCGCGATCTCATCACAGGCAAAAAGCACTTTGGCCGAAAGTGTGTCGCGTGGAACACCGGTGTAATCGGCGTGACCAAGAATGGCGCGGCGAACTTCTTCCGAAATGCCTTTCTCCTTCAGAATCTCACTTCCTTTCAGTGGGTGGTCAGGAGCGTTCGGATAAATCTCATAATCAAAATCATGGATCAATCCGACCACTCTCCACATCTCCTCATCTTCGCCGAACTTGTGCGCATAGGCGCGCATGCAGGCTTCCACGGCCAGCGCGTGCTTCCGCAAATTCTCGTTCTTGGTGTAGTCGCAAAGGATTTCCCATGCCGTTTGGCGATCCATGACTTCCCCCTTTTCATCGGCTGCTGATTATACGACGTCCCGCGACCCGCTCCAAACCGGGAAGTTCGATGCGCGTTGTGCTGTCTGGCGGTTTGCTTTACAATCCCTCGCGAATCCTTCCCCCGGGGAAGAACGAGGCCCGACGATGATGCCAAAATTGCTTACTCTGATTATCTTCTTGGGCGCCTTGAGCAACGGCGCCGCGCAGCAGCACGCCAAGCGACCCGTTAAGCCCCCGGACACCGGAGCCGTAACCGTGATGCGCTCGGCCACCTTGCAGATTTTTGTTGCCAGCGACGCAGTCAGCGTCTTCAGCTATCTTTCCGATCAAGAAAAGCTGACCGCGTGGTTCGCCGATCAGGCCATCCTGGAGCCGCAGTTTGGAGGCAAATACCATTTCCGCTGGAAGAATCAGGAACCCGTGGACGGAGTGGTGACGGAATTTGTGGCCGCCAATACGCTTGCCTTCACCTGGAAGCATCCCACCGATGAGGCAGAAACCCAGGTGCGGTTTAAACTCTCTCCACAGGGCGGGCGCACACTTGTTGAACTGGAGCACCAGGGGTTTACCTCCGCCGCTGCCCTTGACAAGGCCGTGAATTCCTGGGTCTTCCGCCTGCAAAACTTGAAGTCCGTCATCGAAAACCAAGTCGACCTGCGCCGAGCCGCAACCAAAGCACCGGCGCACTCCCGGACAAAATAATCTGGCAAGTCACGCCGAATTGCGCTCAATGCCGATTCGGCAGGCCTGGCAGCTTGCAGACCACTCCCTCCTTCATCACGAAGTTGACGTTTTCAAGGACGCGGATATCGCTCAGGGGATTGCCTGAAACGGCAACCAAGTCCGCAAGTTTGCCGGGCTCCACCGAACCGATTTGGTTCTTCATGTCGACCAATTCCGCCCCGGAAACTGTGGCCGCATGTAGGGCTTGGGCAGGCGTCATGCCGTACTTCACCATCAGCGGAAACTCCTTCGCCGGGTTGATGGTCCACTCGAAGCCGCCCACGTCCGTGCCGAAGGCGATTTTCACCCCCGTCTTGAGCGCGCGCCGAAACGTCTCGGCGTGAATCTCCACTCCACCTTTCCATCCCGGAAAGCCGCCCGCCTGACGAATTTCCTCGGCGTAAATGAAGATGTAGAGCGTCGGCACGTACCAGATTCCATGCGCCACCATGGTCTTCAGGTCATCGTCCGTGATGTAGGCGCCGTGCTCGATGGAATCCACGCCCGCCTCCACCGCGTTGTGGACGCCTTCCAGCCCCATGGCGTGTGCCGCCACCTTGTGATGTTCGCGGTGCGTCTCATCCACAATGGCGTGCAACTCGTCGGGTGTAAAGGTGGGGATGCTGTGCACGACCCCGTCCACCGTGGAAACACGCCGGTCGGCGTAAAGTTTAATCCAGTCGGCCCCGTTGCCAATCTGCTCACGCACCGCTCTGCGGCACTCGTCGGGGCCGTCCACCACCTGAACGCCGTGCGGCAGTTTCAAAGCCGGGTCATAACCAAGTAGGGCGTAAGCGCCAGTTACGTCGAGGGCGCGCGTCACCACCACCATGCGCGGCCCGGGAATCACACCTTCCTTGATGGCGTCGCGAAGGGAGACGTCCGCGTAGTAGGCGCCTTCGGTTTCCACATCACGGATGGTGGTGAACCCGTACTCCAGGGCGCGACGCGCCGCTTGCGTCCCCAGGATGGTGCGGTAAGGCAGCGACCACTTCAGAATCTGCTCATCGTACTGTCCCTGCTTCTGGTCGCCTTGCAGAAGGACATGCGTGTGCGAATCCACCAGGCCGGGCAGGCAGGTTTCCGCCGCAAGGTCGATGAAAGCCGCGCCGGACGGCTTGGCAAAGTCAGGCGCGTAATTCGTGACGGCGCGGAACTTGCCTCCCGCAATCTCCACCAGCGCGTTCGCACGCAGCTCATCCGACACCTCGTCAATCAGCGTGCCACAGTGAATAAACGTGACTTGGTCACTATCCCCGGCCTGCGGGGAGGGCGGCGGGGCCGCGATCGCCGAACGGCAGAACACAGTGAGGAAAAGAAAGGCCAATAGAAGGTGAGGCGTTCTCAAAAACGGCTTGTATATCATCGGGTCCTCCTGATGGGGTGATTCTTTGGCTGGCAAGCGAGAGTATATCAAAGGCCGCTGTGCATGGAAGTGGTGAGCGCCGCTCAGGAACGCTATATACAAACAGAAACGTGACGGAAAAGAAGGCAGTGCTTTCCGCCGCCGCCGGGCGTAAAATCTCTTCCCCGGCGACCACCCGGGCAGCGCAGGGCCCGCTTTCCGGCCCTGCGGCTTATGCCCTCGATGACCGCGCAGGCCGAACGCACGGAGTGTATCGAATGAACATTGATCTGAATTTAGAGCACCTGCCTGTTCCTCCTCGCAAGAAAGATTATCGGATTGGCGCCATTGGAGCAGGCTTTATCATGCGCGATATTCATCTTGTGGCTTACAAGAATGCGGGCTTCAATGTGGTGGCGATTGCTTCCAAGGACACCGAGCAGGCGCGCACGACTGCGGAATTGAGAGGGATCCCGAAGGTCCATGACACCTGGGAGGAACTTTTGGCGGACGATCGGATTGAGGTTCTCGATATCGCGGTTCCACCCGCCGCGCAACCGGCCATTGTGCATGCGGCGCTTCAGCACAAGCACATCCACGGGATCCTGGCGCAGAAACCGCTGGCGACGAATTACCGGGAAGCGCAAGAGATGGTGGTGGCTTGCGAGCGGGCAGGCGTTCGATTCTGTGTGAATCAAAATATGCGCTACGACCATTCGATCCGCGCTCTTAAGACCGTGCTGCGGCGAGGATATTTGGGAGAACCCGTGCTCGCCACAATCGACATGCGCGCCATCCCTCACTGGCAACCTTGGGCAAAGGATTATGGCCGGGTGACGCTGGTCTTCATGAGCATCCACCACCTGGATTCGTTCCGCTATCTCTTTGGTGATCCCGAATTTGTGTATGCAAGCGCGCGCCAGGACCCTCGAACGGATTTCCCCCACCGCGACGGCATTGTGCTTTACATCTTGGAATACGCGAATGGCTTGCGCGCCGCCGCTTGGGACGATGTGTGGACCGGACCGGCGCGCGAGGGGGGAGCTGCGGACATCTATATCAAGTGGCGCGTAGAGGGAACCGCGGGGATGGCGGAAGGCACGATCGGTTGGCCGGGCTATCCCGCCCGCGTTCCCAGCACCATCCGCTTCACCACCCAGCAAGAGCCCGGCAGTTGGCTCTCGCCCACCTGGCCGCAAGTTTGGTTTCCCGACGCCTTTGAGGGAACCATGGGAGAACTCCTGTGCAGCCTGGAAGAGGGCCGAGAATCCGTCCTCAGCGGGCGGGATAATCTCAACACGATCGCGCTGGTGGAAGCCTGCTACCGTTCGCTCGACGAGCATCGGCCGGTGCGACCGGCGGAAATCAAGGAGGAACACGCATGAAACTCGGACTCATTAATTCCGCCTGGCTGGGTTCCCCCGTGGGCACCGCGCAAGGCATTCATAAAACGAAAGAGATCGGCTTTGATACCATCGATATTTCCGCTGATCCCCTGGAAATTGATATTAAGGAGCGGAAGTTGATCAAGGACACCTGCCGCGAGGTCGGGCTGCCCGTCATCAGCGTGTGTTGCTGCGCGCTGGGGATTGCGGACTTCAATGGACCGGTGCGCAGATTCCACGTTGAGCGCGCTAAGAAACATCTCGACTTGGTCTACGAACTCGAGGCCAAGAACCTGCTGCTGGTGCTGGGCGAATACATCTGGCAACAGGAAGTCATTGCCCCCCGTGACCAATGGAAATGGGCCGTGGAAGCTGTGTCCGAGTTGGGCGACTTCGCCAAGGGGCTGGGCATCGAAATCGCGATCGAACTCGAGCCGTTCCATCTTTCCATCGTGAATACGCTCGCGAGAATGGTGAGCTTTTTGAATGACCTCCACCATCCCGCCGTGCGCGCGAATCTGGACATCTCGCACCTGGCGCTGGCCCACACGCCGGCGGAAGACATTCTCAACTTGCAGGGGCGCATTGCGCATGTGCACTTTTCCGATTGCGACGGAAAGAAGCACGGCGATTTGCCGCCGGGACGCGGAGTGGTGGATTTCCGCCCCTACCTTGCGCAACTGAGGAAGGTTGGATTTGGCGGCGTCATCAGCATCGAACTCGAGTATTCACCCGAGCCCGAGAAGATTGTCGATTGGGTCACGGAAGCCTACCGCGAAACCGACAAGCTGATGCAGGAGATCGGGATTCGCGGGTAAGTCGCCGCCGAACCGCAACCAGCCGAAGCCCTTCGCTGTCATTCTGAGCCCGCATTTTGGGCGAAGAACCCCCGTAGTTTACTCTGTTCGCCAACCCCCCGCGAACTGCGGGGGACCTTCGCGCAGTTTATCCTGAGCGGTGGAGCGAGATTCTTCGCTGCGCTCAGATTGACATCGAAGGACTCAGAATGACAGCGCGTATGAGGATTCCGCTGCCTGTTCAGCCTACCCTTCCGTCAGTCCGTAAGAGTGTCCAAGCATCCAGTCTAGTTCGGCGGAGAAGTTTTCCCTCCCCCCGCGCCCTGGTGGTAATTCGGATAAGGCGGCTTGTGGTAGGTGGGGAGGGGATGCTTCGTAAGATCCAGGAGCAGCAGTTCGACGGCCTTTTCCAGTTGGGGGTCGCGCCCCTCGCGCACGGCTTGGGGATCGAATTCAACCTCGACGTCCGGGGCAACGCCGTGGTTCTCCACTTCCCAGGCGTTATTAGGAGTCCAGAATCCGCGGCTTGGCGCGGTCACCACGCCCCCATCCATCAGTGACTCGCCGGGCCCGAAGAAGCCCACCAGGCCTCCCCAAGTGCGTTTTCCCACCAGGATACCGATGTGCGCCTGGCGAAAATGCCAAGGCATCGCGTCACCGCCGGAACCCGCGTATTCATTGATGATCATGGCCTTGGGTCCCTGGATCAAACTCACCGGTGTGGTCACGTCTTCGCCGTCGCGCGTGGTGCGGAAATTCATCAGCGTCCGGCGCAGGTAGTCGAGGATGTAATCCGTGTTCGTGCCGCCATGATTGAAGCGCTCATCTACGACGGCTCCTTGTTTTCCTGCCTGCGGGAAGAAGTAGCGGTTGAAAGAGGTATATCCCCCCGACGCCGTATCCGGTAAATAGATATAAGCCAGCTTTCCGTGGCTGAGCTGATCCACTTTGCGGCGATTGTCCTCCACCCAGGCGCGGTTGCGCAGCGCGGTTTCGCTCGCGACTGGAACCACTGTCACCTCGCGCGAGCCCGCGCCGCTGGGGTCCGGTCCGACGCGTAATACCACGGATTTATTCGCGGTCATTTCGAAGAAGCTGTAAACGTTGCTGCTGCCGCTTACATCGTGGCCGTTTACGGCGAGCAGGTATTCTCCCTCGGCGACGTTCACGCCGGGCTGCGTCAATGGCGCGCGCAGTTGCGGGTTCCAGTTCTCGCCGTCATAGATGTGCGAGAAGCGATACCGGCCATTCTCGATTCGGTAGTCCGCGCCCAGCAGCCCCACGGGGACCGGCTCGACTTCCGGACTTTCGCCGCCCGCAACAAACAGATGACCCACGGTGAGATTGCCCATCGCTTCCCGGAAAATGTAATTGAGGTCGGCCCGCGACCCCACTCCCGCGAGGAAGGGCTCATACTTTTTTTCCGTGGCCATGAGGTCCAAGCCGTGAAATCCCCCATCATAAAAGAAGTCGCGCTCCAGCCGGAACGCCTCGTGATAAATCTGCCGCCACTCCGCCGGCGGATCAACGCGCACTTCCATGGACGCGAGGTTCAAAAGCTTCGCCGCCTCCGGGGGCGGTCCGGCAGTCGAGGCTGCGGAATCTCCGGACTTGGGGACTGGTCCAATGAACCATGACTGGGCGGCAGCGCCACTCGCCGATCCATCGGCGGCCCGGTAGAGCATTTTCTCGCCATCGGCAGATACGTAGAATGCCCAGAGGTTTTCCAATAGCTTGTCGGTCTTCCGCGTTTTCAAGGCAAACCGATACGCCGTAAGCGCGCCCGAACCATTTAATGGCTCGAAGGAGGGACCTTCCTCAATAAAGAGTTCGCCTTCCTTGCCGGGCAGCAACTCCGAATAATTCCTAGCCGGAATCGGCAACGTCAGGATTCGCTGGCCAATCTTTTCGAAGTCCACTTTCACGGTGGGGGGCGGGTTGACTTTTCCGGAGCCCTCATCCTTATTTTTGGAAGATTCGGGTTTGGCCTCCTTCTCCTCATCGCTCTCCGGAGTGAGGGGCGAGGGCAGGTCCTTGCGCAAAACGGTAATGTACACGTTGCTGGTCACCGGCCGGTTGAAGCTCATCATCGATTCATCGAGCGTGGGGCCGGCTTCGGTGCTGGCCAGCAGATAAAGGTACTTCCCGTCCTTGTCGAAGACCGGCGAAAACGAATCACTCATGCCATCCGTGACGCGCCGGCTCTCACCCGTCTCGAGCGAATACAGAAACACCGAGCGCATGTGGCTCAACTCCTGCTGTGTGTAAGCCAACCACCTGCTGTCGGGCGACCACGTCGCGCGGAAGATTTGCTGCGGCCCCGTGAAGCGGTCATGAAACACCCGCACCGGTTTTTTCTTCTCCAGATCGACGTACCAGAGGTTCAAGCGCTTATCGGAGTAAGCGATCTTCTTTCCATCCGGTGACCAAGTGGGGAAATAGAAGAACGACCCGGGACTGCCGAGATCGATTTTCTGCGCCTCGCCCAGGCCATTCTGATTCTTGATGTAGAGAGCGTACTCACCCGATTCATCGGAGAAATAGGCGATGCGGTCTCCTTCCGGGGACCACGCCGGACTGCGCTCATCAGCGCCCGGCGTATTCGTGATGTTGCGGATATCGCCTTTCTCAGCGGGCACGGTGAGAATTTCGCCGCGGGCCTCAAACGCGGCTCGTTTCCCGGTAGGCGAAAGGTCGGCGTTGCTGATTCTCCCGGCGACTTTGAGGAAATGTGGTCGCAACTCCTGAAGGTCTGCCTCCACACGAATATCGAGCTTGCGCTCTTTGCCGGATTTCAAGTCATAAAGATAGAGTGCGCCGAACTGCTCGATCACGATCGCCCCGGGCCCCGCGCTGGCGTACTTGAAATCGAACCCATCGTTCTTCAGCACCTGTGTGACGCTCTTGGTGCGCGTATCGTAACTAAACAGGGTAATGGGGCCTTGGCGGTCCGAGAGGAAAAAAATGCGCTGATCCACCCAGATGGGATTGAAGTCATTCGAATTGTCGCGTGGAATTTTGCTGATCCTGGAATCCCGCAACTGGGCGATCCAGATGGGAGAAGTGCGCCCGCCGCGGTAGCGCTTCCAGATTTCAAACGCGTGATCGAGCGGCACGTAGGCGATTTGGCTTCCATCCGGCGAGTAAGAACCCTCGGCGGCTATGGGCAGAGGTAACTCGGTGGGGAACCCGCCGTCGCGCGAAATTGTGAACAGCCGGTTGAAGCTCTCGTAACTGCGGCGGTTGGAAGCGAACAACACCTGGGTTCCGTCGCGCGTCCGTCCAACCACCCAGTCCGGCGAGGGATGATAAGTGATCCGCCGCGGCTCGCCCCCTGCGGCGGGAATGATGTAAACATCGGCGTTTCCGTTGTAGTCGCCGGTAAAGGCGATCTCGTTTCCGTCCGGCGAGAAGACCGGCCGAGACACAGTCCCGATTCCACTCGTCAGCCGCGTGGCCACGCCGCCTTCGCGGGGAACGGTCCACAGATCGCCCGCATAGACAAAGGCAATCTGCGTGGCGCTCAGGGTGGGATGCTGTAGGAGCAGCGGAGGCGGACCCTCGGCAAGACAAACGCTTACCGAAAGGAGAGCAAGCAAAATAGCGATAGCTCGATTCATACCCTGAACCTCCTGCCAACTTGGGGAAGGCCCCCTGCGACCCAAGCAGCTTGGTTGATGAACATCCGGCTGTCCCTCGGCCCCAGGCGCACGGGATTATAACAGCCGGGCGGAAAAGTTGCGCATCCTTCATAATTCAGAATTCATAATTTATAATTTCCTCTATCTCCTTTCCTTTCAATGGATCATCGTGAAAACATCATAACTTCTTTGTTTTCATTAAATCATCCAGAGCACTCTTTTTGCCCCTTTGCTTTCAATAACTCATCCAGAGCGATCTTCATTTTTAACATCATCTTGGTGTTGGGTGATTTCGAGAGCGCGTTCGTGAGTTAGGGAGACTCTCGTGGGGGCCGTGCTGCGCCTGGCCTTCATCGCAGGCTTAGCCTATACCCATCGGCTCGTTATGTCAAGAGACAAAGTGTCCCAGGATCGGAAAACAGTCGTTTGCGTTTGTAGCGCCGACCTTGAGAGCTTGCCTTGAGCACGGCGGATGGGTCGGCATTCTTGTTTCCTTCGGAATGGGTTCGCTTGGTGCCGTGGCGTCTTGGTGGTTCATCTTTCTTTCTACCACCAGGCCACAAAGACACCAAGAAAGCTGGGGGCGGCAGGTGGGCGCGGGCGATTGTACCCTCCCCGGTGGCTATAGTATTATCCACGGCGCCGGGCAGCTACTCAGACTTGCCAAGGAGCCCGATGCGCGCCTGCCCCCAATGCCTGAGAACGTATCCGGACGACACGGATTTCTGTCCGCGCGACCGCGCGCTGCACTCTGCTGTAGCGGCGCTCTATGAGCGCCGACGGCGGTCATAGACCGCCGCTACAGTCCGGCGATCGGAGATCGCCGCTACAACCGCCACACTGGGGAGTTACCGTTGTGACTGATTTCGATGCCAATTTCGCCGCGGGTCTCGCGCGCCGTTTCCGGCTGGTCCGCCGCCTGGGCGAAGGCGGCATGGGAGCGGTCTTCCTCGCCGAGCAGATCGCGGTGGGCAACCGCCCGGTGGCGCTCAAAGTCCTGAGCCGCAAACTGCTGGACGACCCCGACTTCCTGCTGCGTTTTCAGAATGAAGCGGCCTCCACAGGGCGCATTCATCACCCCAACGTCGTCACGATATACGAATCCGGCCAGGCCGATGAAGGCACACCCTACATCGCCATGGAATATCTGGAAGGCGAATCCCTCCGCCAAGCCCTCGCGCGGCGGGGTCCACTGCCCGTGCCCGAGGTTGCGGAAATTCTCCAGCAAGCGGCGCGAGGACTGAACGCCGCGCACAAGCTGGGCATCATTCATCGCGACCTCAAACCCGATAACATCTTCCTGACGTATCCCGACGACGCGGCGGCGCCCCTGGCGGGTGCCCACGACGCGGTACCATTTGCCCGGGACGTAGGGGCAGGCCTCGTGCCTGCCCTCCCCGTCGGCACTGCCGACGCCGAGCGGACACAAGGCCCGCCCCTACGACCCGTTGCGGTCAAACTCGTCGATTTCGGCATTGCCAAGCTGCGGGAGTCCGGCGCTCACACGCAGACCGGCATGGTGCTCGGCACGCCCGCTTATATGTCGTTCGAGCAGGCGTCGGGCATGAGGAGCGATGAACTGGATGCTCGCTCCGACATCTATTCGCTGGGCGTGGTGGTGTACGAAATGCTCACCGGCCGCACGCCGTTTCATTCCGACACGCCCGTCGGATACCTGCGCCTGCACATGCAGGAAGCCCCACCGCCCTTCCGTGCCGTCAAACCGGACCTCCCCGCGCTGCCCCAACTCGAAAGCGTGGTGATGAAGGCGCTGACCAAGGACCGCAACCAGCGTTACGGTTCGGTGTTGGAATTTGCGCGTGCCTTTGCGGAAGCCGCAGACGCCCGCAAGGCGGTCGTAGGGGCGGTTCGCGAACCGCCCCTACGTGACCATGACACAATGTTGCAGCCCCCGCCGACTGCGCGCCGTGCCATTTCAGTCGCGACCGGCATAGGCGGGACGAGATCCCGGCCGATCCTCTGGGTCGGCATTCCTGCTGCGGCTTTGCTACTGGTGCTGGGGGGATGGTATGTGTCGTCGTCTATGCATCTACACAGGAGCTCACCAATCCAATCCGCGTCTGTTCAGACCCCGCAGGCGACTGTGCTTCAGCAAGAATGGGACCAGGCCCAGCCGCTCGGTAAACTAAAGCTGAACCCGAAAGACGGACTCAAGTATGTCTGGATACCACCAGGGACTTTCATGATGGGTTGCTCGCCGGGGGACACCGAATGTGGCGATGACGAGAAACCGCCGCATCAGGTGACCATCACGGAGGGTTTCTGGCTGGGGCAGACGGAAGTAACGGTGGGGGCATACAAACGCTTCGCAGCAGCCACAGGGCGGCAGATGCCGGATACTCCGGGCCTTAACAGCCGCTGGACGAATGAGAACATGCCTATCGTGAATGTGACCTGGAATGACGCACACGACTACTGCGCATGGGCAGGAGGTCGGCTGCCCACCGAAGCCGAATGGGAATACGCGGCGCGAGGGGGCAGCACGGAAGCGCGGTACGGACCGATTGACGAGGTTGCTTGGTATGACGGCAATAGCGGCGGCCAAATGCACGACGTGGCCCAGAAGCGCCCTAATGGCTTTGGGCTGTATGACATATTGGGGAATGTTTGCGAGTGGGTGAACGACTGGTATGACCAGAATTATTACCAGAGCAGCCCGTCGCAAGACCCGCAGGGGCTGGCGAGCGGGCAGTTGCACGTTCTGCGGGGCGGTTCCCGGGCCGACGGTCCCAGGTACGTTCGCGTGTCGCTCCGCAACGGCAGCGTTCCGGCCTTCAGGCCCGATGAAGGTGGGTTCCGTTGTGGCGGGGAAGTGTTCGCTCCTTGACCCTTTTTCCGGTAGTGTCCTAAATTGGGACGTAAATTACGTGACCTATCCACGTCCCCTTTTAGTGATTCAACTTGTTTTGAATCTTCGGCCCAATGGGGATTACGTCTGGACGTTGACCGTCCATGATCGTTCTCATTGACTGATAATTAAGTTTGTAGATGCGGTGGCTGGCGCAGAGCGAAGCTCTGCGGTGTTGATGCCCGACAACTGGCCGAACGCAGAGCAAGCGCGCTGCGCCAGCCGGCGGAAGAGCCGCGGACCGCAAAATCGGAGGTCTGCTACCCCGCTCAAAAGAGGCGGCAGAAGGGGTATTTAAAAAACTAAAGGAGGTCTCTTATGTTGAGAGCGGATAACTATAAACACCTGAAGGAACTGATACAAGCCTTCTCGGACCGTTGCCAGGGCACAGTATATCACTATACCTCGGCCGACGGTATTTCCGGCATCATCGACAAACACGAGATTTGGATGTCGAATACCACCTTTATGAATGATACGACCGAACTAAAGGCACTGCAAAATGCCACGGGTATACTAAAGGATAACGACTTTACGAACGACGCCGTCAAAGAGCGTTGGCATGAAATGGTAGATCGGACTCGTACCAATGAAATGACAAAGACCGATTACTATATGGCTTCGTTCAGCAGAAAAAGGGATTCGCTCGAACAATGGCGGGCATATGGAAATTTCTGTATAGGATTTGACGCAGGAAAACTCGCAATAATAAGGAGAAAAATATTTCTATACGAATGCCTCTATACCGAAAATGAACTCCGGAAATGGATATTGGAAAAGGAAGGAATACCCGAGTGGACCAGCCTCCCTGACGATCAGCGGGATGATGCTGCTTACAATCTCGTCCATGTCGCTCCTATGAAGTACAAAAACAAGCATTTTAGCAACGAGGAAGAAATAAGACTCGTTGCCACCTCCCATCACAATTGGTTTTATGACAAGTCTCCCGGAGGGTATGAAGACGATCTTCCGATCCATTTCAGACCCCACCGTTTATACGGCTTCCCCGTTCCCTACCTCAAATTCTTCATCGAGCGCAAAAGCAACAATCGCCCGCACGGGACCCAAGAAACTGAACCGCAGATGAAGGAAAGGAAATTGAACGAGGAAGCTGCCAAGCAACGAGAATTATTGCCGATCGCTGAAGTTATCGTAGGACCGATGGCATACCAAAGGGAGGCAATAACTGCTTGCAAAATCCTCCTATCCGAAAGAGGATACAAACAGGTCCCGGTAACGGAGTCTCATATACCGTATCGAGGACTTTAACCGCCGCAAAGAGAAATCAGCGAGCGTAGCGCCGCCCGCTGTCTTTGCGGTCTGCGGTTCTCCCTTGGGTTCACGCTTCCGAAACCGAGGGCAGACGCCGGTCATCGAGAATTACCGTAGGCGCAAAGTAAGAACCGCCGACCCCAAGAACGGGGGTCCGCGCTACATTCGCTTGGTTAGCGGCGTTGCCGTTCGGGTTCGCTGGCTATGATTTCCAAAAAGTGTCGGGCCGCGACAATTCGGGTCTCGCGCCAGGTGGCGGGGAAGTGTTTAGTATTGCCGGTCACCAGATAGGCCGCTCGGGCCGCTTGAGCACACTCCAGGAAGATGTCGTCATCGGGATCGGCGCAGGCCCGGACGGTTTCCGTCGGCCTGACCCAAAAACCCTTCTCCCGAATGGAATCGAGTGCGGCGATGATTACGCTTTCGTCACGGCGGAATCGGGGCCGCCGAATGACTTCTTCATACTCCGCATACACTTCCCCGGTGATGCAGAGTTGGATCGAGCCGCTGACGGCCCGCAAGAAAACCTGGGCCGGAGGTCCGAGGGGCTGTAAAAGTGCCGAGACGATGATGTTGGTGTCGATAACAACGCGGATCATGTGCCGGGGTGCGGGTTGGCTTCGCGCCGGGCTTTTCGCGCTGCCGCAATCTCCGCGTCGATCTCATCGGTGGAAAGCTGGTCCAATCCGCTTTCCTTGGCGGTTGCCCACGATTTGCGCAGCCATTCGGGTGTCAGGTCCCGCTTCAAAACCTGCAGGGCGTATTGCTCTTCGGTGATGCCCTGCGCCGTGGCCTTGGCTTTTAGGGCCGCAACATCTTCATCGGGAAGTTTTATCGTCAAATTCACGGGCATCTTCGTTAAACCCTGATCGTAAGTATACGCGATACGGCAACGTGAGTCCATTCCTCCCCCACAGGGTGATGGCCACGCGGGTGGCGCCCCGAGGCCTCGGGGCGCCCCACGAACACGGGCAACATCTCTGTCACCGCGTCCCATCCGTGGCCTGTTCTGGCTTCTGAACGGTCGTCGACATAAAATGTCCGCCGCGGCGGATCGGCACCACCCACGAACCAACGCTCTTTCTCGTGAGTACAGGCCTTGCGAGCGCCCGAGCTTCGCGTGTATGATCTCATCGTCTTCACCCGAGATCGTAAATCGGGTCGGAGCAGGGCCCCCAGGACACCGACAATGAGGAGAGAGATATGCGATCCATCATGGTGTGGTTTCTTCTTTTGGCAAGCGCGTCACCCGTTTTGGCCCAGGACTGGGCGCGCGCGCAAGTGGAAAAGTCTCCGCGACATCGTGAGTGGGTCACCGTAAAGCACGATGGGCGCGCGGTAGAGACCTTCGTCGTCTACCCCGAGGCGAAGGACAAGACACCCGTAGTGCTCATCATTCATGAGATTTTCGGGATGACGGATTGGGTGCAGGATTTGGCTGATCAAGTGGCGGAAGCCGGTTACATTGCTGTGGCGCCCGACCTTCTCTCCGGCATGGGGCCGAACGGTGGCCGGAGCAGCTCCTTCCCCCAGGGGAATGCGGGCGGTGGCATGAGTAGTCCCGCGGTTGAGGCCGTGAGCCATCTTAATCCTGACCAGGTCACCGCAGACCTCAATGCCGTCGCCGATTATGCCAACAAGATTCCCGCCTCCAACGGCAAGCTGTTCGTGGCAGGTTTCTGCTGGGGTGGGGGCCAGAGCTTCCGCTTTGCGACGCATCGCGCGGATCTTGCCGCCGCATTCGTATTCTACGGGCCGCCACCCGCGAAGGAGGCCATGGCGGGCATCACCGCGCCCGTGTACGGTTTCTACGCGGGCAACGACGCCCGCATCGGAGCGACGCTTCCGGATGCTCGCGAGCAGATGAAAGCGGCCGGAAAAACTTTCGAGCCGGTCACGTATGAAGGCGCCGGCCACGGTTTTATGCGCGCCGGGGAAGCTCCGGACGCCAGCGATGCTAATCGTCAGGCCCGCGTGGATGCCTGGACGCGCTGGAAGAAGCTCCTGGGGGGCAGTCAATAGGGCGCACGCAAGCAAGTCCAGCCGGGAGGTTAGGGGTATGGGGGTATCGAAAAAGTGGGCAAGAGCGCAGTGGGGGATTCTTCTGCTGGCAGGCGGGGCGATCATCATCGCCTTGCTGCTACAGGTGGGCCGGTCCGTTCGGGCCGATCAATTGAATTTACAAAATGTTCATGAAATCCACTTGGGGCGAGTTCGCCCAGACTCGCTTTACGCGCTAACGGTTTGGGTCAAAGACCCCGCCCAACTTCAGGGTAATGGTGCCGTGCTGGTAGCGGTGGATGACGCCAGCGGAGAAGTTGAATCCAAATGGCTGCACGCGGGTGACCTCGATTTCTATCTGACCCTCCACCCTCGGGCTCAAGGCCAGGTCAACGTCATCCTATCAGCCCCCGCAAAAGTGCACCTGCCAAATGTGGGCGCAACGCTGCGCGCAGTTCCCCAGGCGCCGGCCCCCGAGGCGGCCCACGCCACGAATGACCAATCCGGCGTCATTGCTGCTGCGCCCAACAGCACCTGGCAAACCGCCCAACCCTTCGAGTTCGGGCAAACCATCTACGGCAGTGACGATGAGAGGCCTTACGTGCCCTCCCCCAGCGAAGATGCCTACCAGGCAATGCTCAGGGGTTTTCAGTGGTTCAGATTCACGTACCATGGGACACAACCGCGACTCGCCTATTTTGTGCTGAATGTCACCGACCGCGATGTGCCGCTGGACGTTGACATCTTCCGGCTTGGCAAGGACACCGGCGGGCAGCAGGATGTTGTCCCATATAACGATGGTGAGTTTGTTTATCAGATTGAGGCAACGCAGAATTATCCCGGGCTTTACAAGTTCCGCACGCGCACGCTGCAACCCGGCCAGGAATATTACGTGCGCGTGACCGCCAATCACCCCGCGTACCAACTCCACACCTATGACTATGCCGTGCCGCCTTACACGGACCCGCACCAAGCCGTGCGCGCAGGCATGGATTTTCTCATCAATATGGGCGACACGTGGCTTTCCAATACGCCGCGCCGCGGCGCTGTCGCTTTGCGCACCTCCATGCAACATTCGGAAACGCAACTGTGCATCGCCTGTCACCCCTCGCAATTCACCATGCGCGGCTACCTAACGGCCATCCACAACGGCTATGCGCCCACGCAACGCCCAGCGCTGGAGTTTATCGGCGATCGTCTTTACAACAACGCCCGCCCCCTCTACGGCGAGCCCAATACCAACTGGGTGCGCGTCATTTATACGGCCCGCACGGTGGCGAGCCGTATCCCCTTGATCATGCACTCGCTCGAACAGAATGTGACGCACGACCCGCCGCGGCCGAACTTTACCGCGCCTTACGCCGAATTCCTGAAGATTCACTACAAAGGTGTAACCACCATGCCGGGCAACGAGTCCGACGGCTGTGAGCCGGACGTGAGCCCCTTCGAGATCGCCACGCAGAGCTGGGAGACGTTCGACATGGTTTACCGCCAGACGCAGGCCGCGCAGTGGCTGGCGGAACGCGACAAGGTGGAGCGGCTCGCCCTAGCGCGAGAGCCCAAGAACATAATCGACTTGAACTGGAAGATTCTGCTCCTGGCGACGGTGGATCGCACCAAGTACGCTCCGCAAATCGACAAGTTGGTCGAGCAGCTCTATAGCTACGAAACTCCCGAGGGGGCGTGGCCGTATCCGTTTGACAAGCAAGCCAAGCCCGCGGATTTTATCTCCTATAATTCCGTATATGCGCTGGCGCTGGCCGGACGGCGCCCCGAGACCGATGAGCGCATGGCACGCGCCGTACACGCCATGCTGGCGGCGCAGCGGCCAGAAGGCAGTTGGGAAGGCGACCCCGTCTATCAGGGTTTTAATACTCCTTTCCGCGCGACACAGTTTGCGGTGATGTCCCTGTCAACGCTCTACCCGGGAACCACCCTGGCCAAAAACTGGGACGCGGCCTACCCTCCGACGACGACGAAACTTGCCACTCGCAACTCGACGCTGCTCCTCGCCCAACTTGATCAATTCTGGGACCTGGCACCTCAGCCCACGCTGCGCGCGATCCGTCAAGTGCTGGTGAAGAGTGATCAACCGCTGACACGCGAAGCCGCGGCCCGGGCGCTCGGGCACATGGCGGACCCCGGCTCGATGCCGGTTTTGATTCAAGCGCTCGGCGATCCCAGCAAGATGGTACAGACCAGCGCCGCTTACGCGCTCCGCATGGTGTTGTCGCGGCGGCAAGACGCCGCTCCCGCGGGACGCAAGCTCTTAATTGCCGCGTTGAAATCACCCGACGCGCGCACTCGCTGGGGCGCCACTCGCCTATTCAACCAACATTTCAAAGAACTCACTGGCGACGCGGATTTGCTCGCGGCCCTGGAAAGCGATTTGAACGATTCCGTTCCGTTCGTTCGTTTTCAGGCAGCCTCCGGCTTATGGCGCTGGTACTACTGGCAGGTCGACCAACAAACGGTGCGACGGGGCACTCTGGAAGCGTTAGCCACCCGTCTCAACACGGAGACGAATCCGATGGTCCGTCGCGGCCTTCAGGAGAGCATCTACGATTTACTCGACGAGAATACCGGCTACCTGGAAGCTTGGGTGCGAGCCACCGCCCAGGATGAGGACAAGAACCGCATCGCGGACGGCTACGAAGCCGTAGTGCGTGACCAGGCCCAGGTGCTTGCCCAGGTGCTGCGCGAAGGCACTCCCCTGGGGCGCGAAAGCATCCTGAATGCGCTGTGGGATTTTCACATTCGCCACTACGCCTTGCCCCCGCTCAAGGCTGACACGGTCTCCATTGGTCTGCCTGCCGTCCTCACCAAGTACGTCAGTGGCGTGCCTGACCTGCACCTCCCGGGTTATGAGTATCCGCCTTACCGCGAGGCCGTGAATTTCAAATACGACGTTCACAACGGGTTCTTCCAAACACGCATCGGCAACGACAGCGATCTCATCCACTTTTTCAAGGGTTCCGGGCCCGAGCTGGAGGCCGCCCTGCTGGCCTGCCTCCAAGGCGCTGACGACACAATGAAGATCGAAGTGCTGAAGGCGGGAAGCACGCTCAGTGGCTCTGGTGATGAGCGCTTCACCCTTGCCGCACTCCAACTCTCAGAGGATCCGAGCGCTGACGTGCGGCAGACGGTTCGCTACGTTTACGAGGATGGGCAGCGAGGAATCCTGAACCTCGATGCCCCTTCCGCACCAGATCCAAAATTGGTGAAGCAGGTGGTCGAAATCCTGAATCATGGCAACCCAGACAGCCAGGCGGTGGTGCTCCCGCTTCTCGCTGGACTCCCTGACAACTCCCCCTGGGAACAAGAAACAGAGGTCCTGGAGGCGTTGCGTTCCTTGCTCCAGCGGCAGCCGCGCCCGGCAAATTACGCGCGCGTCCTCAATGCCGCGTCATCGTTTAAGAGTCTCATGCGGAAACCGGCTCTGCGGGAACAGGTTCTGGCAGGGTTAGACGATCCAAGCCCTGAGGTCCAGCGCGCCGCTTTGCGGGTTTCCTTGGAGCATTTTCTCAGTAATCCGGAAACCGCTCCCCTGGTGAAGACCGCTTTCGCCAACTTGCGCAGCTCCGCACGCAACATCCTCATCGAAGAGGTGGGAGACCCCAAGTTCATGCGCAGGCATCTGGGCGTCGCGGGTGGCGCGGTATCGCAGGATCAGCAGTACTTTCTAGGGAAGAATGTGGCCGACCAAAAGGTGCCGGACTTTTTGGAGAACCCCGTCGTGCTCGACACCGTGCTGGCCACTTTGCGCGACCCCGACGCCAACGCGCGCGCCGCCGCGCTCGACGTTCTGCACAAGGTCAAAGACATCGAGCAACGGCCGGACTTCCGCGCCGCGCTCGTTCAGTTGCAGAAAGACAACAATCCACGCCTGAAGCTGATCGCCACCAGCGTACTGGAAGGAAAGAAGCTCAGTGAGGCTCTCAAGGATGTGCAACCCGGCTCCGTGCTGGACTTCAACTACTTCCTGACCAAGATCGAACCCATACTGGCCATGCCCGGGGCAGACGGCAAGGCGTGCGTGTTTTGCCATGCCAGTCACGTGATCTTCAAACTGCAGCCGCCCAACACCGAAGGCGTATTCTCTCCCCAGGACAGCGAGGAGAATTACAAGTATGCCATGCGCGTTGTGGACATCAATGACCCGGGGCATAGCCTGATTCTGATCAAGCCCACCCGGCCTACCGACAGCGCGGGCAACGTCGGCGATTACCTGGCCACCCACAACGGAGGCCAGCGCTGGCCCGGCAACGAGTCAAGCTGGCAATACCGGACGATACTGCAATGGATTCGGGGGAGCCAGCTACAGGCTAAGGTCGCGTCAAAATAGGGAAGCCGTCCGCCGCCTTCCTTTCCCTGTTGATGCCCTGGTTTACCAAGAGTGTCAGTTCGTGCTGGCGGGTGGGGTCAGGCGCGCGAGTTCGGGTAGGCGGACGATTTGGGAAGGCGCCACCAGCTCAATGTCTGCGCGTTCCAACTCCGGCAGGAATTTCGCCAGCGCGGCAATGGTCGTGGCGTGCGGGTGCCCGATGGCCAGCGCCACACCTTCCTGCTCCACCGCGTGACGGAATTCTCGCAACTGTCTCAGCGTGTAGGGGACAGTTTCGGTGTCATCCAAAAACACCGCTCGATAAAACGCCGGCAGGCCCTGGCGTCGCGCCGCAGCCAACGCCACACTTGCGGCCGTAGTGCGGCTGTCGATGAAATAAAGCCGGTGGCCCGCCAGGATTTTCATGACATCGGTCATCAGGGCTGCATCCTTGGTGGCACGCGATCCCATGTGGTTGTTCACACCCGCCACGTAGGGAACGGAAGCCAGATCATTCAGGACTACCCGCTGCACCTCCGCCGCACTCATGCCGACGAGAATGGCCCCTTCACCAGGGGACGCGTGTGCGCTGATTTCCGGCTCCATCGGCAGGTGCAACATTACTTCATGCCCGCTGCGGTGAGCTTCCTGGGCGGTTACTTGGCTGTACTCCAGGTAAGGCAACACCGAAAAGGTGAGGGGATAATCAAGCGCCAGGAGCTTGTGCGCTGCCTCCAGGTCGCGGCCCATGTCGTCGATCACGATGGCGGCGCGCAGCAGCCGGGGCACTTCCCGCAGATGGATTTGGATAATGCGCTGCCCCCGTTGCATGACATCGAGGTTGACCGCATGTAGTCCGCCTCTGGCGTTGGCCGACGACGTCCCCAAATCCAGCTTGTCCTTGTCCGACTCTCGCTGCAAACGAGACAGCACGGCATGGTAGGCCAGCGGCGTGGCGAGCACTTGCAAGGACGTGTCGGGGCTTTGCCCGTGGCGCAACTTGGCGGGATATTTGATCCAAATCTGGGTGCCACCGGCGTCCGTCACCACGTTCTTGAATCGTACCGCCAGCTCGCGGCGGTCTGATTCACCCAGGGGTTGGGAACGAAACCAATTGCAGGCGCAGTTTGCAAGCATCAATAACAGGAAGATGGGAAGAAGCACACGGGATAAGGCAAGCCGCCCGAGGGTATCAGGAAGCAAAAAGGAACCTCTCCTTGGAGGGTGGAAGATTGTCTCCTCACGCAGCAGGCTTTGCGCTAATCAAGCGGCCTTGGTCGACGTTGCGGATTGGCCCAGAATCTCGATGGCCTTGCGAAGTTGCAAGTCATCTTTGCCGCCGAATTGCTCAGGCCCTTCCGGCTGATTTTCTTCATCCGCATTGTCAGCCTCCCCGGCGGCAGGCTGGACCACACTGGGGGTTACACCGTTTTCGTTGATGGCTTTGCCATCCAGCCCATAATACTTGGCCACGGAAAGAAGCAACGCCGAGCCATCGCCGACCGGGATGGGCTTCTGATAGACGCCAACGCCAAAGCTACGCACACCCACCACCTCGCCGCGTTTGTTCCCCAGCGTTGCGGAGGCAACCAACTCCGCCGGTCCGGCGGTCGACTGATTGATGAGGACAGCCAAAGGCAACTGGCACACCGATCCGGTCGGATGAACTTCCACGTCCTGGCGGGGAAAGCGCTGGCCTGCAAGGTAGGTAACCAGACCCTTATTCAGGAACAGGCTGACGGTATCGACCGCCTCCTGCACATCGCCCCCGGCGCAGTTGCGCAAGTCCAGGACAATTTTGCGCGCGCCTTGCGACTCGAGCTCCTTGATCTTGGCCGCAATCTCGCGAGCCTTCCCTTTATTGAAGGTCGCCACGCGCATGTACCCCGTTCCGTCCTCCACCATTTTTGTGAAAACGGGTGGGTAATTCAGAATGGCGCGCGTGATCGTAATGCTCTGGGGGTCGACGTGCCCCTCACGAACAACGGTTACCTTCACAGTCGAATCGGGTTGTCCCGCCATCATGCGCTCAAGCTGCAAGACCGAAAATTGGCGGGAAGGCACCCCATCGACTTCGTCAATGAGGTCGCCGGGCTTGATGCCGGCTTTTTCCGCGGGGCATCCCGGAAGAACCGCAACCACCGTGGCATATCCCATCCGCTTCGAGATAAAGATCCCCACATCCGCCGGTCCTGAGTCAGGGTGTTCCAAGTAATCCTTATACTGTTCGGGAGTCAGATACGTGCTGTATGGGTCCAGCGATTCGAGCAGCCCCCGGATAGCGCCGTCCGTAACCTTTTTCAGATCGGGATCAGTCACGTACTCCTGCTTGATGCGATTCAGGACTTCACTGTAAACACCCAGGTCGCGATAGGTTTTCTCGGAGGATGTATCACTCTTCCCCAGCATCCCTCCTACGACAACGTAGGACATGAGTACGAGGGAGATGGAAATGAGTGTGGCTCGAATACGGTTTGTCATGCTGAGATAGCTCCTTCACCCGGGGCTTACACTGCCCTGATCCCCAAAAGTATAACACGTCATTTTCTTTGATGCACAAATCAGAGAGGCAGCTTCTCGCGCGCAAGACTGTTCCGCTGGCTTCCGGGACCGATGAACTGGCTGATATGAAACAACTTGGCCCTGAAACGGGTCCTTTCCCTTGGAAGAACCAGCCCCTTATTCATCCCCGGTGGGCGTGAAGCTCGGGGCTTGGCAGTGGCCTCAGACATTGAATCCCGGCATGGTTAAGCGACGTGCGAGATCGGACAAAGGTCCTTATATTGCGGCCATCTTCAAAGGCCGCGGTTCTCCTGTCCAGGTTCTCGCCGCGAGTGTCATCCCCGAGACGGAAGGAACCCAGAGCGTTGAGGGACGCGCGCGCCCTCCAGGTTTCACCCTTTATGGCTTTTCCCGGGAGATTCCCTTCTTAGGGAGAGGCGGATTCAGTGGGCGGGATAACGACTTGTGGTTGGCGCGCCCGGCAAGTTCTGACTTCAGCAAAGCGACTTTGCGGCTGACGTACTTACCGAGCTTCTGATTGACGAACTTTCCCTTTCCCATGGAGAAATCGCCCCGTGAGGCTGCGACGAAGCGTAGCGCTGCTGCGGTTCTAACTAAGTGACCCAGGACATTACAGCCGGCAGCACCTTGAATATCCCTACTTCCCTAGCCGCAATGCACAGCCCCAAATATTTGGAACGGCGCTAGGTCTCCGCTTTCAGGTCGGCGAGATCAGCGGCGTTGCGCTCTTCCGTAATGACCGTTCCCGACATGCGATCATGCCAGGTCAGGCTGTCGCTATCCACGCAGGCCCAGACGAAACCCAGCATGAGGGCCGAAAGCGAAACCAGAACCCCTAAGGCTCGCCAGAAGGATTCGCGCACGGTTGGATGGCCTCCCCGCAAATTGCGGATCTCGCATCCCATCCAAAGCAATCCGGGCGTGGCAGAAGCAATCGCAGTGAACACCGCGAAATAAGCAAAGATGAGAATGACGGCGACAAATCCCAGAACCGCAATGTTGAGCGGTACCAACGACAAACGCCCGCAGAACCGCCAGAAAATTATCCCAAACAACGCTGCCCCCAAAATCAGCACCAGGGCATCCGTCAAGCCAGCCAGGAAGCGGCGGCCCAAGGGCGCGAGGTAAATCCCCTCAGTCTCCTCCTCTTCCACGGGCGCTATCTCGGTGGGCCATCCGACCAGGATTTCCATGGGAGGACTTTCCGCCAGAGGCTCGCTCAAGGACATTCCCTTCGCCTCCGCGGGAGCAGCATTAAGCTGCATCATCTCCTCACCTGACTCTTCGAGCGAGAGGATTTCACGTGCCGCGTCGTCCGTGACGTGGGCCACGGCGGATTCGCCGATTTCCAAATCGAAGACCGAATCTCTATCCTCCCGAATCCCCTGCACGTCTTCAATGGAACGATGGTCCTCGGGTTTGGCAGGGTCCTCAAAGTCCAGTTCGAGATTGCCCGCGTAATCTACCTCTGGCTGGAGACGAGCCCGCCGCCTGCGGAAGGTCTCAACTCGTTCCGACAATTCTTCTCTCCAATCTTGGGGCCGTTCGTCCACCTGCAGGCGTTTGGCCACGGTCAGGTTTTCCTCGGAGGAAGATACCTGCACAGGCGCCGTCTCAGGCGGGAGTGTTTGTTGAGTTGGCAGCTCGGGCTCAGTGCGGGGTGGTTTCTCACTGGGTTCGGGCGGGCGTTCCGGTGGGTGGTCGGAAACCGCGCGCACTTCTTCTGGAAGCAAAGTGGTCAGTGAGGAAGAAGATCCCTTGGGTGCGGCTTTCACGAACGGGTAGCCACACTTTTTACATTGCGCAAGTCCAGCGTAGCTAACGAACCCACATTTTGGGCACTTCACTGCGGCTAATCCGTTCTCCAGGCAGCGTTTCCCTCATCCATAGGCATCTTAGCAAATTCACTCGGAAGAACAAAGTGCTTTCGAGTAGAATGGCCATTCTGCGTGCTCATGGATCTCCTTTGTCCCCTTCCCGGAGGTAATGGCTTGCGGCATCCCGCCGCTCTCGCACTCCTTCTTGCCCTCGCCTCGTATATGCACGCGCAGCAGATTCCGGTGTCTTTGGAATCGAAGGGGCCCGGGAGGGAAGTTACGATCCGCGCCGACTCACAGCAGAAGGATAAGGGCACTTATCACCTGCGCGGCCACGTCCAAATCGTTTACGAACAGATGCGAGTGACAGCAGACGAAGCTTCCTTCGACGACGCGTCGGGCGACATCATGGCGCGCGGGCACGTGGTGTTTGACGACCCCAAGAGTCATCTTGTGGCGGATGAAGTCCATTACAACATCCGCACCCAGAAGGGATGGTTTAGCAATGGGGTGGGGTATGTTCATCCCAAAGGGAATCCTCGGGCGCGTGTCCTGAAGACCGAGAACCCCTTTTACATTTGGGGCGAAACGGTAGACCGCCTGGACGAGGATACTTACCTTGTGGATCACGGCCGCATGACTACTTGCGAGTGCGCGAAAGACGGTTGGTTGCTTTCCGCACGGCAAGCTCGCGTTTCGGTCGGGGATAAATTGGTGGCCCACGACGCCGTTTTCCGCTTCCTCGGGATTCCCATCTTTTATTTTCCCATCGTGGTGGACTCGATTGCGCGCGAGCCCCGGCAGACCGGCTTCTTGCTTCCTCACATTGGCAACTCCACACAGAAAGGCTACATTATTGGCGACGGATTCTTCTGGGCCATCAACCCCAGTGCAGATTTGATGCTGGGTGTTGAAGATTACAGCAAGCGCGGACTTGCGGAACGCGGAGAATTTCGCGCCAAGCCCAGTCCGAACGCCGACTTCACCATCAACTACTTTGGCGTAAATGATAAGGATTCGAACTTGTCGCTGCGCGCCCCCGGCAAGAGTGTCCACGGCTTCGGCAAAGACGATGACATCGGCGATGGCTTCCGCGCCATAGCCAACGTGGACTACGTCAACACCATGGCCTTCCGAATAACGTGGTCGGGCACTTATACGGAAGCAGTCAGTTCGGAAGCCGTGCAATCCGGATTCGTCACCAAGAATTGGGATGCCTACAGTTTCAATGTCTCCGCCGAACGGTATGAGGACTTCCTCTCCACACAAATAGTCCCCGGGAACGCCGTCATCATCCGCCACCTTCCGAGCTTCCAGTTTGCCGGGGAAGACCGGGAAATCGGCGACTCGCCTGTTTACTTTTCCTTCGAGACCTCCGTTGACGCCGTGGGCCGCACCGAGCCGGGACTGACCCTCCCGCTGTTGGAGGATCGCCTGGATTTTCATCCGCAGATCCTGCTGCGGCCGAAGGAGTTCTGGCATTTCCGTTTCATCCCCTCGATTGGATTTCGCGCCACGCGTTACGGCGCCAGCCTGGCGACAGACCACACCCCCGTCGACCGCCTGCTCGCCGAGATCCAGCTTGACCTGCGCCCCCCTTCCCTGGAAAAAGTATTCGCCAACTCCTATCGGGGGTACCTCCTCAAGCATGTGATCGAGCCGGATATCCAGTATCACCTCGTGCGCGCGCACGACCCGGAAGATATCCTGGACCTCATCCGCTTCGATGCCATGGATATTTTCACCGAGACGAACGAGGTCGAGTATTCGCTGACCAATTCCATTCTGGCCCGGAAAGACGTGCCGGATAACTCCCCGGACGTTCCTCAAGCAAGGGATATCTTTTCCTGGCGTATTTCGCAGAAGTATTACTTTGATCCCACCTTTGGCGGCGCATTGGTACCCGGCCAAAACAACGTCTTCGCCTCAACCATCGACCTCACGGGATTCGCTTTCGAGCACGGGCAGCGGTTCTCACCGATCGATTCCGTGTTCAAGTTCGCCCCCTTCTCAAACTACGATACGGAAATCCGCACCGACATGAATCCCAGCGGCGCCGGCGGCGTTCTGGATGTCGGCCTCTCTTCCCACGTGAAACGTGGGTTGCTGGGGGTCGCCTTCACCGACTTCTTTATCAACCATTCCTCCTACTTGGGTTCGCTCCTGGCGTCCGCCACCGCCGGTTTGCCAGCCACCTCGGCGCCGCCCTTGACCGCCTTTAACGTGCTCGGCACGGTGGTGACTTATGGTGACCCGAACCACAGAGGATTGAGCGGTGCATTCGGCATGGATTACAACTTTCAGCAGAAGATAAACCAGCACGTCATCACTCGACTCAGCTATAATTTCGGGTGTTTCGCGATCGATGGCGAGTACCAGTATTACGACCTGGGACCGCTGCGGCGTGAGAGCCAGTTCCGCATCGCGCTGTCACTGGCGAACGTCGGTACCTTCGGAAATCTGAAACCGCGCGAAATAATGATTTATTGATACCATGCCCTTCCCCACCCACCGGCCACGGCGATTACGGCGCACAGAGGCGCTTCGCGGGTTCGTGCGCGAGACCCGCCTGAGCGTTCGCTCCCTCATTTACCCGCTCTTTGTCTGCCCCGGCTCGCAGGTTAAGAGTGAAATCAAATCGATGCCGGGCAACTGCCGGTGGTCAGTGGACGGGCTGGTGGAGGAGTGCCGGAGCGCCTACGACCTCGATATCCCCGCCGTGATTCTATTTGGCATTCCGGAAAGCAAGGATGAAGTGGGCTCGGGCGCATACGATCCGGACGGCATCGTGCAGCGTGCCGTGCGCGCGGTGAAGAAGGCCTTGCCGGACCTGATGGTCATCTGCGATGTCTGCTTGGACGAATACACCAGCCATGGCCATTGCGGTCTGATCAAGGATGGCGAAATCGATAATGACTCCACCCTGCCGCTTTTGGCCAAGACCGCACTGACCCAGGCCGAAGCCGGCGCGGACATCGTTGCGCCGTCCGACATGATGGATGGCCGCGTGGGCGCCATTCGCCAGGAACTGGATGCGCACGGTCATACGCAAGTGCCGATTCTGGCCTATTCCGCAAAGTATGCCTCGGCATTTTACGGCCCTTTCCGCGAGGCAGCGGATTCCGCTCCCAAGTTCGGAGACCGCAAGTCCTATCAAATGGACCCCGCCAATCAGCGCGAGGCGATGCGCGAGATCGCACTGGATTTGGAAGAAGGCGCGGACATCATCATGATCAAACCCGCGCTTCCCTACCTTGATATTATTGCCCTCGCGCGCCGCGAGTTTGATGTGCCCATCGCGGCATATCAGGTCAGCGGAGAGTTCTCGGTCATCGAAGCCGCCGCACGCCTAGGTTGGATTGATCGAGAGCGAATGATCCTGGAAGCATTGACTTCCATAAGGCGCGCCGGGGCTGACATCATCCTTACCTATTACGCCAAGGAAGTGGCCCACCTGCTGGGCTGAAACGATTTTCGCTTTTCGATTTTCGATTAGGAGGCGGGGTGGCGGGGACGGTTCAGAACGAGAACGTTCCGCCCCCGTCATTCTGAGTCTGCCGCGGCGGACGAAGAATCTGTATGGGGTTGCGGCTTCACGGCCCGGCGTTGCCCAATCCAAAATCGCAAATCCAAAACTCAAAATTGACCCGCCACACAAGCACTTTGGTCGTTATGCGCAAGACCCCACATCGCAGTTATCGGACATGGTTTTGTACTCTGATCTTCCTGCTCGTTGCCCTGGTGGCGGAGATCGCGCTGGCGCTTGCTGGCCAAACTCGCCAAGCCGTGAAGTCGGTGATCGTTGATGAGGGAGCCGCGCAACGCCCAGCCGAGCATGTGCATGCGCGCAAGGATTCCGCCCTCGACAAGCAGATCGACAAGATCCTGGCCGCGAGCGATGCCCAGCGCGGTTCATGGGGCATCCAGGTGGCTGAACTGGAGAGCGGTAAACTGCTCTACGAGCGCGATGCGGACCATCTCTTTATCCCCGCCTCCAACATGAAGATGTTTACCACCGCTGCGGCGCTGGAGAAGTTGGGCCCCGACTACTTTTTTCACACCACCGTGGAAAGCGATGCCGCGCCGGATGGGCAGGGGCGCGTGTGGGACCTCTACCTCGTGGGACGGGGCGACCCGAATCTCGGGGTGCGCACATTCCCTTACACCTATCACGGCCCGCAACAGCCTGCGGACAAGTTTCTCGAGGAATTGGCCGACCAAGTCAAAGCCCGCGGCGTGCGCGGGGTCGTGCGCAAGCTCGTGGCTGACGACAGTTACTTCATTTGGGAACCCTTCGCGCCCAACTGGGCGGCCGACGATCTCGATTGGGGCTACGGCGCGCCCGTCTCGGCGCTGGCATTCAACGACAACCTGCTGACGCTGCATGTCAAACCGGGCGAGAAGGCCGGCGACGAAGCCGAGGTCCGCCTGGACCCGGTGACGGATTATTATCTCCTGAGAAATCACATCCAGACGGGTGCGAAAGCCACCGAGAAGCATTACCTTCTGGAGCGCCAGCCCGGTTCGATGGAACTTGACCTTTGGGGGCAGATTCCCCTCGATGGCGCGGAAAATGTTGACACCGTTGCCATCGCGAACCCTCCCCGATTGATGGCGGAACAATTCCGCGCCGCACTCCGAGCGCGGGGAATCTTTGTGCAAGCGCCCATCGAAGTTCGCCACCTCTCGCGCCTGGAGGCCGCTTCCTTGCCGAACCCCGCTCCCCCATCATCACCTCGCGTCGTGCTGGCGGAGCACACTTCCCCCCCGCTGAGCGAGGCGATTAAGGTGGTCAACAAGGAAAGCCAAAACCTGCATGCGGAGATGCTGCTGCGCACCCTCGGCCACGTGCAGAATAACCGTGGAAGTCTGGCCGGCGGGCTGGAGGCGCTCAACGCGTTTGCCGCACAGCAGGTTGGAATCCTACCCGGCGAAACCTATTTTTCCGACGGCTCGGGGCTTTCACGGGAAGACTTGGTGGCGCCGCACGCCGCAGTAAAACTGCTCCTCTACATGGCACGCTCGCCGCATTTCCAGGCGTATTTCGATTCCTTGCCGGTGTCCGGCATCGACGGCACGCTGGCCCACCGTTTCCTAGAGGATGAAATGAAGGGGAAGATTCACGCCAAGACCGGCTCGGTGGAGCACGTCAACACGCTCTCCGGTTACATGGACTTGCCCTCGGGAAAACGTCTGATCTTTTCGATTATGACCAACAATCATCCCCTCGCAAACAAGGTGGGCCAGGATACGCTCGACGCGATTGCCGTGTCGATTTACAAACAATATGCAAGACGTCGATAATCTTGTTTTAACCATCAGGACTCAATTTCTCGTCGTGTCTCCGTGTCCTCTGTGGCCGGAAGCGCTTTAACACATATCACTGAGATGCTCCGTGCGCTCTGTGTTAAAGCTTGAAAGGCACAGAGGACACAGACAGTCTCGCCTCGGTTGCTGCCCACAACGGGTCTGCACCTGCTGCGGCACGGATGGACAGGGCTGCACATTAGGAAAAACATGAAAACGATCACGGTATTTGGAAGCTCGCTGCCCGGGGAAGGAAGTAAAGCCTACGTCGAGGCGGAACGCCTGGGCCGGTTGCTGGCCGAAGCGGGCTATGCGGTTTGCAATGGCGGTTACGGCGGCCTGATGGAAGCCTCGGCGCGGGGCGCACGCGAGGTCGGCGGGCACACCATCGGCATCACCTGCGTCATCTGGCCGCGCCCCGCCAATCCTTACATTGTCGAGGAAGTCCGCACGCAAAACTTCCCCGAGCGCCTGATGACCCTCATCGAACGCGGCGATGCTTACCTGGTTCTTCCTGGCGGCACGGGAACGCTCGCGGAATTGGCTCTCAGTTGGGAGATGATGAATAAGGGCAGCCTCTCAAGAACCGTGGGCGGGCGCAAACCGCTGCTCGTGATGGCTCCCTACTGGCAGCCCGTCATCGATTGTCTGCGGCAGGAAGGTCAATTGAAAAATGGAGAACCCGGCTGGGTAGCCGCCGCCATGGACATCGTTACGCTCATCCCGACACCCGAACAGGCGGTGGAGGAGTTGCGCAAGAATCTGTGATGATCGCGGAAGAGGGGTAACGCAACGCGGCGCAGCCGAAAAGAAAGTCAAAAGGCAAAGCGCAAAACTCAAAGTCGGGTAGCCATGGTTAGTGTCGTGCTGGCTGTGGGCTTTTCGCACGCCCGGTGCCCCGGCCCCTTCCGCACGGGAATCAAGCATTCCAACAGGCCATCCTTTCGCCCTCAAGGGAAGAACCCACGGTCAGCAAAGCACTGACCGTGGTTACGGTCTCGCCTATGAGTGACAGATGCCAGGGTTATCTGGCCGGGCTCTCCACGACAGATTCGGCAAAGGCATTGAGGCTTTCGAACCGGACTCTCAGGTCTCCAGTGCTTCGAGTGAACGCCCGCCCGACATCCTGGGCCACCTCCACATTTTCTCCCTCGGGGTGCTGTTGCCGAAAGGCCCGAAGATTCCTGGGTCGAAGGCGCCTGCCGACCACTTGCACTCAATGGCCAAGGGCTTCCTGCGAAGCCGAGCCCGAAGGAAGCCGACCTCGTGTCCGCGCTTGTCCCGCCAGTAGGCCACGTCCCGGCACTGCAAACGGGGCAGAGGAGATTCGGACCGAAATGCGGTTGCACCATATGCAGGTCGACTTGCGTCTAATGTCACTGAACGCAAGTGTGATTGCATTTGGTTCGCCGGTTGGAGCAGGGGCAGTTATTCCCCCGCCCCGATAGGTGGCTATACTGTGGGTGAAGGCCCAATCCTGTTTGGGCTGTGTGGAGGCTACTTTCGCCGTCTACAAAGACAAGATTTGCCGCCTGCCACCTTGGCTCTCCGATACCGTAGACAGGCCGAAACCAGAATCCGGGCCTGACCCTATGCGCCAGAATCGGCAGGTACTTTTCGAGCGCGCCGTCGCCCGACCAGACCTTCTTATGGCCGCTGCGGATTTGTCGATAAATACTACGCGACTTAGGCATGATCTATTTCCCGCAGTGCCGTCTCGTCCATAGAAGCAGTCTCCAACTGCGGGGAATATTCACGCTGGAATTGCTTTCGCCCGCCTGCTCTGCTAATGTCTCGGCTTATAAAGGGAGGGTTAACTATTTCTGCCCTCGCTCCGTCGTGGATGAGCTCTGGTTACCAAGGAGATCATGGCATTCACAAACGAACACAATCCCACAAAAACGGGGCAGGGCCTCCACCGTTATCTTGTTCCTCTTCTGATGGCTCTCTCCACCCTCAGCAGTCTCTCCGCTGCCCAGCAGGAGAAGGGTAAACCGCCGCAGGTCTTGCCTATCCTGAAAACCATTCGGGAAGTGCGGGAACTTCCTTCCGAAAAAGCGCGGCTTGGGTACCCGATCCGCCTGCGCGCTGTCGTGACCTATGCAAACAGACCGGGGGGGGATCTCTTCGTTCAGGATTCCACCGCCGGCATTTTCGTAAACCCTGGACAAACGACTGTTGATTTTCACTCCGGCCAATACGTGGAGATCGAGGGTATCAGCGGCCCCGGAGATTTTGCTTCCGAGATTGATAATCCGAAGATTCAAATCCTGGGTGAAGCTCCTTTACCAACTCCCCAAAAGGTTTGGGGCGATGAATTCATTACGGGGGCTCTGGACAGCCAGTATGTCGAAGTCGAGGGTATTGTAAAGTGGGCGGGAGAAAACCAGGGCGGGCTGTTGCTGCACCTGGCCTCGGGGACAGCCAACATTCCCGCCTTCGTGCTGGACTACAAGCCCATCCCGCAAGACTTGGTGGGGGCCAAAATCCGGGTGCAGGGTGTTTCCGGGGGGGTTTACAATCCTCGATTCCAGTTTCTTGGCGTACTCCTATTAGTTCCAGCATTGAAGAATCTCATTCTCGAGGCACCTGCCCCCGCTGACCTCTTTTCGATCCCCGTGCGCCCCATTCACAATGTCCTAAGGCTCGGTCCGGTCGGAGCCTATTACCAGCGCGTGCACGTTCAGGGAATTGTTACCCTCCAGCGGCCGGGAGAAGCAATTTACATCCGGGATGCCCAGGAAGGCTTGGAAGCCGAGACACGTCAGATGACCCCCATCCAGGTGGGTGACCGGGTTGATGTGGTGGGGTTCCCTACGGTGGGCGATTTCAGCCCCATCCTGCAAGATGCGGTCTACCGCAAAATCGGGACCGGCGCAACGCCTCCCCCGGTAGTAGTAACTGCGGAGCAGGCACTGTTGGGGAGTTATGATTCTGAGCTTATCCAGATTCAGGGCCGATTGCTGGGCATCTCACGGCGCGCCAACCAACAGTCAATGACGATCTCCACAGGTAGCGTCATTGTCGAGGCCGAGATCAACGGAGCAGCAGGACACGACACGCTCAAGCAGGTGCGGTATGGCAGCCTGGTGCAAGCGACCGGGATCTGCGAGATCAGGGTTGACGAGAACCGCAGTCCCGTGGGTTTCATGGTACTCCTCCGCACGCCGGAGGATATTGTGGTGCTGAAACAGGCGCCCTGGTGGAACTTGCAGCGCGCACTAATACTGCTGGGGTTCACGGGCTTGATGATTGCTGGGATTCTCGTCTGGGTCGGCATGCTGAGGCAGCGGGTGGAACACCAGACCGAGATCATTCGGGCCGCGCTCGAGTCCACAGCGGACGGAATTCTGGTCTTGAATGCCTCAGGGAAGATCGTCACCTACAACGCGAAGTTCGCCGAGCTTTGGCGCATCTCCAAGTCGGATCTTGTCTCGGGCGACGACCGAAAGTTTTTACAGGTCGCTTTGCCCCAATTGAAGGATCCGGAGGCCTTTCTCGGAAGAGTGCGTACCTTGGGCGAGGACTCCGAAGCCCAGTGTCACGATCGGGTTGAGTTTAAGGACGGCAGAGTCTTCGAAAGGCATTCCGAGCCCCAACGAGCCTGGGGGAGAAACATTGGCAGGGTCTGGGGATTCCGCGACATTACTGAGCGGCGGCGTGCGGAGAAGGCTTTGCAGGAAAGCGAAGAACGTTATCGCCTCCTGTTCCAACGCAACATGGCGGGGGTCTACCGCGCTACTCTCGATGGGCATATCCTGGATTGCAACGAAGCCTGCGCACGCATTTTCGGTTTTTCCGACCCACATGACATGCTGGCGCGGAACGCCTCCGAGCTTTATCTCAGCCCGGCTGGCCGATCAGGGTTCATCTCCCTCCTCCAGGAACGTGGCTCGCTTTCGAATTTTGAACAATGCCTGAGGCGGAAGGACGGCAGCCCCGTATGGGTACTGGAAAACGCCGCTTTAGTCCAGGATGGTGAGCAACTGATCGAAGGCAGTATGATTGACATCACCGCGCGCAAGCAAGGCGAGGAGGAATTGCGGAAGGCCAAGGAGTCTGCGGAGGCCGCCAACCGTGCTAAGAGCGAATTCCTGGCGAATATGAGCCACGAAATCCGTACCCCCATGAACGGCATCCTGGGCATGACGGAACTCGTACTCGGCACCAACCTGACCGAAGAGCAACGGGAATTCCTCACCATGGTCAGGTCTTCGGCCGATTCCCTGCTGACCGTGATCAATGAGGTTTTGGATTTCGCCAAAATCGAAGCGGGGAAATTGGACTTCGATTTGATCGAATTTAATCTGCGCGACAGCCTGGAGGAAACCACCCGGATATTCGCTTTCCCGGCCGACAGGAAGGGCATCGAACTGATCTGTGACGTTGCCCCGGAGGTGCCGGATGTTGTGGTTGGGGATCCGACGCGTCTGCGACAGATCGTTGTGAACCTCCTCGCCAATGCCCTCAAATTCACGGAGCGCGGTGAAGTCGTGCTGCGGGTCGAAGGAGAGGTCCTCAGCCGGGATGATTCTTTGCTCCACTTCGCGGTCCGTGACACCGGGATCGGGGTTCCCTGGGATAAGCAGCAAGTTATCTTCGAGGCTTTTACGCAGGCCGATAGTTCCACCACTCGGCGGTTCGGAGGCACCGGCCTGGGGTTGACGATTTCGTCGCGGTTGGTAGCCATGATGCGGGGGCGAATGTGGGTGGAGAGCCAGCCCGGCAAGGGAAGCACTTTCCACTTCACGGCGCGATTTGGACGGGCCAAGCCCGGAGCGCAGCCGAAGCGAACCGCCCCCGTGACCCTACAGGGTGTGCCGGTTCTGATTGTGGATGACAATGCCACAAATCGGCGGGTGCTGGAAGAGACGCTTTCCGCCTGGGGCATGAAGACCTGCGCGGCGGCGGATGGCTTTCAAGCGCTCATGGCGCTGAAGCACGCCCGCGAGAGCCAAGAGCCCATTCATCTTGTCCTGACCGACGCCCACATGCCCAACCTGGACGGCTTCCATCTGGCGGAGCGGATCAAGAGCGATCCGGAGCTGGCAGGCACCCTAGTTGCCATTGTGACCTCGGGCGGCCAGCGGGGAGACGCGGCCCGCTGCCGCGAACTGGGGATATCCGCTTACCTGACCAAGCCCGTCCGCCGAGTGGACCTGCTGGAAGCCATCGTCAACGTTCTCAGCTCGAAGGTGCAGGTACTGGAGAGTCCTTCCGTAGTGACCCGCCATTCCCTGCGCGAGACACGGAGGGGCTTGCAGATCCTGCTGGCCGAGGACAACGTTGTGAATCAACGCTTGGCGGCGCACCTTCTCGAGAGTCGGGGTCACCACGTGACCATTGCCAACAACGGGCGCGAAGCATTGGAGATGATGGAGAAACAGCCCTTCGACCTGGCCCTGGTGGATGTCCAGATGCCCGAGATGGACGGGCTGCAGCTTACGAGCGCCATCCGGGAGAAGGAAAAGAACACCCCTACTCATTTACCGATCATCGCCATGACTGCATACGCCATGAAGGGCGACCGCGAGCGTTGCCTGGAAGCGGGCATGGACGACTATGTTGCCAAGCCGATTAATCCCAGCCAGCTTTTTGAAACGGTCGACGGAGTGTCTCGCGCCGAGCTCAAAGCGCACCCGGAGACAGCGTCAGGGACCCGGGAGGAAATCCTCGACGAGGCGACGCTTTTGGCGCGCTTCGAAGGGGAGCCAGAATTGCTGAAAGATGTGGTGCGGCTCTTCTTGGATGACTATCCGAACATGTTAAATGGGATCCGCGGAGCTGCGGAGCGCGGCGATGCGGAAGCAATGGAGCGGGCGGCGCACAAGTTGAAGGGAGCGGTGGCGAATTTCGCCGCTCCCGCCGCTTACGATGCAGCGTTGCGCTTGGAAGTGATGGGCCGCGGCGGCCATCTTGACCAGGCTGCGGAAGCCCTGGGTGGACTCGAGTCAGCCCTGGAGGAATTGAAGCCCATGTTGCTTAACTTGGGCGTCGACATGAAACCATGAAAATCATGGTTGCGGAAGACGATGTTGTAACCAGACGGGTTCTGGAGGCCTACCTCGCGAAGTGGGGTTATGAGGCGGTGTTGGTGGCAGACGGCCAGAAAGCTTGGCAGCTTCTCCAGCAGGACGACGCGCCCCGCCTCGCCATCCTGGATTGGATGATGCCGGGACTCGATGGGACGTCGATCTGCCGGGAGGTGAGGAAACACAATCTTCAGCCTTACGTCTACCTGATTCTTCTAACCGCTCGGGGCTGCAAACAAGATGTCATCGAGGGACTGGAAGCCGGCGCGGACGATTATCTCACCAAGCCTTTCGATCCTTACGTGCTGAAGGCGCGGCTCCGTTCCGGAGCCCGCATTGTGGAATTGCAGGATAGCCTGATTCAGGCGCGAGAAGCCCTCCGCGACCAGGCGATGCATGACCCTTTGACCCATCTGTTGAATCGGCGGGCCACCGTGGATTTCTTGCTGCCGGAATTGAGCCGCTCTGACCGCGAACAGAATCCCCTCTCTGTGATGATAGTAGACATCGACCATTTCAAGTCGGTTAACGACAGGTTCGGGCACCTGGCTGGGGATGATGTCCTGTGCGAGGTGGCCCTGCGGTTAAGGAATTCCGTACGTACCTATGACCTTGTCGGGCGCTTTGGGGGAGAGGAGTTTCTGGTCGTGGCGCCGGGCTGCCGCACTGCGCCGGGGCTGATCCTGGCGGAGAAGCTTCGTGAAGTGGTTTGCTCCCAGCCCATAACACTCAAGGACCTTTCCGTTAAGGTCACCATCAGCGTGGGAGTAGCGACCACCCTCGATCCCAACCGGCAGGATATGGAGGCGTTGCTCACTGCGGCCGACAACGCCCTCTATCGCGCTAAGTCAGAAGGCCGCAATCGGGTCGAAGGACAAACCTCCGCCGCCCGTGCTTTTCCCGAGTCCGACCCGCGCAAAGGCTCCGTCTCTGGGTAAGTAATCGGCTCATTGGTCCACGAAGTGATCGGGGGGTTGACTGATCGAGCGCTTGGGGGCAAGGAAAACTTGCAGATCGAAATTCGAAATTGCGATCTCGACTCTGACTCTCGCCGACACCTACCCCCAAGTGTAAAGGATCACTCTTTGCGCATTTTCTTTCCATCCCAAGCAGCATGCGTCCCAATTGCCAAGTCTTGGGCGGTGGAGCGGCTGTTTCGGCGCTGCTAGGAATTCGGCCTGTCGCCTTATCGTCCCCCGCAGAATCTTGAAAGCATAAGCGGGACGAAAGTGCCTGCCACGCCTCCGATGTTTTTAGTCCTAAATCCTGAATCCTAAAACCTAACGCCGACTCTGCTACAATGACCCTCCCACTATGGCCGACTCGGACTTGACGCGCAGAACGATTGATCCCTTCTCCCGCGAGGTGCTGGAATTCCCTGCCGTTATTGACCTGTTGCACGGCTATCTTTCCGGCCCGATCAGCGAGCCGCTTTTGGAACGCATTGAACCGCACACCCGTCTGGAACAGATTCGGCGCGATTTGGAATTGGCAGGCGAGGCGCGCGAGTACTTGCGAGAGAGTTCTCGCCCCAGTCTGGCGGCGTTGTGCGAGCCGAGCCCGTTGCTCGAAAAACTGCGTGTGGAAGGGCTGGCGCTCGCGGCGCTCGAGATCCTGGCGTTGGTCAAAGTGGCGCGGGCGGGGCTGGATATGTACCGCACGTTTGCGAAGGCCGATGCACCGCACCCGGCGGGAGGAGGCCGAACGCCGCTCGGCCCCTTCGCTCCGCTCAGGGCAGGCTCTACCGCACCGTCGGCCGCGCCGCGCCTGGCGGAGTTGGCGCGCGCACTGCCGGATTTCCGCAACCTGGTGACGGAGTTGGCCGGCAAGATTAATCCCGACGGCGCCGTGGACTCTTCCGCCAGCGCGGAGTTGGGGCGAGTTCGCCGGGCCATCGAGCGGGCCAAGCTCGAAATCCAGTCGAGCCTGGAGCGGATGCTGCGGCGCTTTTCCCAGGATAACGTGCTTCAGGACGCCGTGGTGACCCTCCGCAACGATCGCTTCGTCATCCCCGTCCGCGTGGAGGAAAAACGGCGCGTGCAGGGCGTGGTGCATGGAACGAGTTCCTCCGGCGCCACGGTTTATATCGAGCCCCTCGAGACGCTGGCGCTCAACAATGATCTGGTGGAATTACAGGACCGGGAATTCGCGGAAGTTCAGCGCATCCTGGGCGAGTTCACGCGCAAGCTGCAAGAGCGTCGCGAGGACCTGCGCAGCGCGGCGGAAATCCTGGCTGAAATCGACTGGGCCTTCGCCAAGGGCGAATTCAGCCGACAATACGATTGTTGCACTCCCGAAATCCGGCCAGAGCGCGCGCTGCGGTTGCACGAGGTTCGTCATCCCCTGCTGGAAAGATCCCTGCGCGGATGGAATCGCCGCCCCATTCCCCTGAGCCTGGCACTCGATGCGCCCAAAACCCTGATGATCATCAGCGGGCCTAACACCGGCGGCAAGACCGTAGCCCTGAAAGCGCTGGGCATCGTGGTGCTGATGGCGCAGGCAGGAATTCCTGTGCCTGCCGGCGAAGTCAAGCTGCCGCTGTTCGGGCGCGTGCTGGCGGACATCGGCGACCAGCAATCCATTGCGGCGAATCTCAGCACCTTTTCCGCGCACGTGACTAACATCGAGGCCATGGCAGATGTGGTAGGGCAAGACGACCTGGTGCTGCTGGACGAAATTGGCGCGAGCACGGAGCCCAACGAAGGCGCGGCACTGGCCGTCGCCATTCTCGAACACTTTCGCCAGCGCGGCGCCATGACGGTAGTGACCACCCACCATTCGCGCCTGAAAGCCTACGCCGCCGAAACCGTGGAAGCTGTAAACGCCGCGATGGAGTTTGATGAAGCGACGCTGGAACCTACCTTTCGCCTGCTCGTCGGCTTACCCGGAAAGTCGAGCGCCCTTGACATCGCCGCGCGACTGGGCTTGGAACCCAGCATCGTGGAGAAGGCGCGGTCCCTGCTCCATCCGGCCGACGCCGAAGCCGCTGCGCTGGTCGCGGGCTTGCACCAGCAACGCATCGAGATGGAGCGCAAGCTACAGGAAATAGAAACCCAAAATCGGGATTTGGAAAAGCGCCGGGAACAATTGGAGCACCAATTTCAGCAAGACCGCCGTACCCAGCTGCGCGAGCTTGATTCCCGCTTGGACGACACCTTACGGCAATATGCAAAGACGTGGGAACAATCACTGGAGGAGTTGCGCAGACAAGCCGCGCCCGCCAAGGTCGTGACGCGCGGCGAGCGGAAAGCCACGGGCTTGGTGCGGGAGGCGCGGGAGGAATGGAACACCCAGGTTCTGGAATCGCTGGGCGAGCCCGCGCCCACGCCCCAAGAGCCTCCGGTCGTACGGCTCATGGCGGTCGGTGATCGCGTGCAGGTGATGAATGTTTCAACACCGGGCATTGTCACGGCACTGCTTCAGGACGATCAAGTGGAAGTGGCCGTGGGACGATTGAAAATGCGCGTCGGCAAGGAAGAGCTCCGGCCTCTGATGTCGGGAGGCACGGTGGTTCCGGATGCGGCGGTGGCCACATCGCGGCGCGAAGAAGTTCCGGAGGAGTTCAACGTCATCGGGGATACGGCCGAGGAGGCCCGCGAGCGCGTGGACAAGTTCCTCGACCAAGCTTTTTTGGGTGGACGCTCCAGGCTGCGTATTATTCATGGCCACGGCAAGGGCATCCTGCGCAAGACCTTGCATGAGATGTTTACTCATCATCCCCATGTTGAAAAATTCTACTTAGCCCCACCCCAAGAAGGCGGTGGCGGAGCGACGATCGTTGAGCTAAAGACTTGACCCTTGGCAGGGAAAGTTCTTTTGGTGAAGAACCGTTGTGCGGAAACGGTCAGACCCGTCCCCTGAGGGCCATTGCAGGTACAAGAAATGCCATCGGGGATGTCAGGCAGCGGCTCCCCTGCCAGCCTCATTCCCATCAATACGCTCAGTTCCGTGCGTCTTCACCCAGAGAGTGTGGGTGGAACTACGATTTGCTTGGAAAGCCGGATCTCAAAAGGGAGGCAATTTAGGCGCTATTCGATCGCTTGGAATTGCGGCGGTGGTTGCCTTTACGGAGGCAGTCGCGGACAACCTGGACGAGTTCATCTGACTTAATGGGCTTGTTCAGATACTCGGTTGCCCCGGCATTCATGGCTTCCAAGTATGTATCCACCTCACCATACGCGGTGAGAATAACAACCGGAATTTCGTTCCCACCGCTGCGAATGGCCTGGAGCAGGTTCAGCCCGTCGCAATCAGGCATGCGTAAATCGCAAATGATCAAATCAAAATTGTTGGAACGCAGAAGTCCGATGGCATCGCAAGGATTTGAGGTCGCCGTGACCACAAATTTCTCACCGGACAAGATCCGTTGAAGGACACGCAGGAAATGCGGGTCGTCATCAATAATCAGGATCCGCCCGCTGACTTCCTCGCTAACGGACCCTCCCGTCCCCAGACTTCCCTCCGGCTCGGAATGTCCGACTGCGTCCCACATGACAGAAACACCCCTTCAGCGTGGTTTTCGTCTTGTCCACGCTCATGCAAGCTTGGAGCACGTAAAGCACCAATTTTAGGGGGACATCATGGGGATTAGCGCAATCCTAGGCACGTGACACTCTGTCACGAGCGGAAACCGCACCCCTTGGGATTAAGCTTAGGGTGCGGGTTTCTTAAGAGGAATTGCGAGGGGGCCCTCCTCGCAAGGCAGGGCGCGAGCCGTCATTTCGAGAACGAAAGGATATTAGGCCGCTCGTGAAGTGGAACCAGCCCCGTCCTTCTTGCCCAAACGACGACGGATTGTCCGGGGATTGATCTGCAGCAGTTGGGCAGCGCGCAGACGATTACTACGCGTATACGACAACACCGTACGGATCACCGTGTCATGAATTTCCCGCATTGAGGTTCCAATCGAGAAAGTCAGGGTGAAGGTTGGTTGCATTTCCATGGGAGTAACCTCCTTAAAGGGAGTTACCGGCCTTGGACCAGCAACGAATTCCTTCACGTCCGCTGGGCCACGAACAGTAGTAAAAGGTTTCATCATAACCTCCTGCGATATGAAAGCCACTTTCGTACCAGCCCTTTTGTCAGCATTTTGAGTTCCTTTCTGTCCGTCTGAATGTTGTTCAAAGTCAGTGGGCGGGGATATCCGGTAAACGAAAAACGGACAAATTGAGTATCCACACGCAATTCCATGTGGGTTTTGCCCCAAACTTCGGCTTGGAGAAGTTCCCAGTTGCCCTCTAGGGAGGGAAGCTGTTGCCAATTTCCCATCCATTATCAAGGGATTATGGAGCCCGGACATTTTTTCCGGGCTGGCATCAGAGATGCCGAATAAAGGGTATTAAGGGTTTTAGGGCCAGTAAGGCTCGGGGGGACGCCTTCGGACGAGGAGCACTTAATGGGTCGTCATTCCATTTTCGATAGGTTTCTGGAATTCTTCAGCTCGCTGAAGTGCGGGTTATTGTTACTCGGCTTGTTAGGAATATCAATGATTTTGGGTACGTTCATTCTGCAAAGACCCATGGCCCAGGAAGGCCAAATCGAACAGGTTTACGCTCCCCAGATCGTCCGTCTTTTGAATGCGGTAGGGCTGTTCGACGTCTTTCACACGTGGTGGTTCATACTTCTCTTAGGTCTCCTGGGAGCCAACATCACGCTGGCGTCCATCGAGCGCTTCCCCCAAGCGTGGCGGCTGTATGCGCGGCCGCATTTTCTGGCCGACGCGGCTTTCGTCCGGGCGCTGCCCTTCCAGCGGGAGATTCCCTTAGGTCCGCACACCCCCAAGGAAGCGATGGCGCTGGCCGCCCTCAAGCTTGAAAACCTGGGCTACCCGCCCCGACCGGATGTCCTTTCGAAGGGTACGCTTTACGTGGAAAAACATCGGCTCGTGCGTCTTGCTCCTTACGTGGTCCACGCAAGCCTGTTAATTATCTTTGCGGGGGCGATCTTTGATGGGACGCACGGCTACAGAGGGTACATCAGCCTCCGGCCGGGGATGAGCACTGACGCCGTTGAACCTCTGACCATGCCGGGACCCCGTCGGCACCTCGATTTTACCCTGCGTTGCGATGCGGCGGGCATGGATGCTTACCCTGACGGCTCCCCTCGGCAATACTGGAGCCAATTGACGGTGTTGGAAAACGGCCGCGAAGTGGAGCGGAAGAAGATCTATGTGAACGAGCCTCTCACTTACAAGGGAGTGCGGTTTTTCCAGGCAAGCTACACTCCCACGGGGGCGCCCCGCACGCTCGTCATGGGGGCGAGTTGGCTAGAAAACGGCGGGGAGAAGCATCAATTGCTGACCTTGGTTCCGGGGACGCCGGTGCCTCTGGGTGAGCAGGGCTCGACCGTCGCACTGATCGATTTCCTTCCCGACTACGTCTTGCAGGGCAACCAAATCACCTCGCGGTCGGAGGAGCCTCGTAATCCCGCCATTCACCTGCAAGTGGTGCGGCCCGGCAGCGGCGTCACGAATGCCTGGGTATTGGCGAAATTGCCAGAATCGCACCCACCGAACGACACCGGCATCAGTTTCCGGTATGTGAGCGTGGAAATGGAATCCATGACGGGTTTGGAGGTCGCGCGCGAACCCGGGCAATGGCTGATCTGGGCCGGGTGCCTGCTCCTGACCACTGGATTGATGATGGCTCTGTACCTCTCGCACATCCGCATTTGGGGCATCGTGGCCGCAGATAAAGTGGGACGACCGTCGCTTCTGCTGGGCGGGCAGCCAAGCAAATATCGCGAGAATTTTGAGCGCAAACTCAACGAATTGACGGATGAAGTCGAAGCCGCCTTAGTGCAAGTGCCCGGAGAGAAAAGAGAGATCGCCCCAGCGGCCTAAAGTGGATAAAGCCCTACTATCCGGTAATATGGGCTAATAACGGGTTAGCCGCAAGCAGGGGCGATGGACAAAATGGCCATCGCGAGGGGCGAATACCCCGCAGGCAGCACGGACAAAATAACCAAGCGAGCTCGCGCTTCGCAGGTGCGCGCATTCCGGGCAAAGTAAGGAGGAGAAGCAAATCATGGCGAAAGCGATAACCCACACCACGGAGCGCAGCCAGCTCAGCGCCGCAAATTGGATCTTGCTGGTGGTGGCCGTGGCGTCATTCACAGTGCTGGCGATCTCCGTCCCACATCTGATCAGCGATCAGGGGTGGTTCGCGGGCGCCAGAGCGGGCGAGAAATTCCTGTTCGTGGCACTTATAGCTTATCTGGGCGCATCGGTGTTGTATGGCTCTTCCGTCGCCTTGCGGCAGGCGGAATTGTTGCAGGGCGCCGTGTTGCTTTCCCGCGGCGGCCTGTTGCTGCACACGATGGCCATCCTGGCACGCTGGTCGAGTTCGGGGCACGCGCCGCTTTCAGATATTTATGAGATGGTGTTGGTGTTCTCTTGGGCCGTTGTCGCCCTACATGTCCTGGCGGAATGGAAGCTTAAACTGCCCTTCCTGGGAGCGATCACCCTTCCCCTTGCCGCTCTGGCGCTCATCCTGATGCAAGTGTTGCCGGGAGAGATTCGTCCGCTGGTGCCGGCCTTGCAATCCACTTGGCTGCAAGTTCACGTGACGCTGGCCATGCTGAGCTACGCGGGCTTTACGATTTCGTTTGCGGTGGCGCTCCTCTACCTGATCAAGGACGGCGTTACCCCTCGGAATTTCCTGACTTGGTGTGCGGCGCTGGTGGTGGGTGTGTACGGAACAATTGTGGCCACGTGCGTGAATGGCAGCATGGCGCTGACGATTGCCGCCTGGGATCCCATCGCGCGGCAGAAAGTGATGCTCGCTCCCCGGCAGGCGTTGTTAGTGCCGCTGGAATCGCTGGGCTGGCCATTCGTCATGGCGTTGGCACTGGCCGCTGCCACCCTGGTTCTGAACCTTCTGGCAACATTCTCCGACCGGCCGGAACGCTGGGGTAAAATCGTGCGCTGGGCCTTCCTGGCGGCGCTTGGCGCTCAGGCGCTGGCCCTGGTGCTCCTGCTCGTGAAGGTGAATGGCGGTCCCCATTTCCTCGCGGAATACGCCCAGGGCTTCGAAGTGCGACTTGTGGATAGCCCGTTCCTGCTGGCGGGCGTGGCGACGGCTTTGTTCGCTTCCCTCGCCTGGAAAGTCCTGGACTGGAAATATGATTCCATTGTTGGCTACCTGCCCAGCCGTGACTCCCTCGACAATCTAATTTACAAAACCGTAGCGATTTCCTTCCCTCTGCTCACGTTCATGATTATTGCCGGCGCTTACTGGGCCAATCGCACTTGGGGCGCGTATTGGAGCTGGGACCCGAAAGAAGATTGGGCGCTTATCACCTGGCTCACCTATGCGGGTTACATCCATATGCGCCTCACTCGCGGCTGGCGCGGAAGGCGCTCAGCATACTTCGCCATCATCGGTTTCGGCGTCGTGATGTTCACCTTCTTCGGCGTCACCTACTTGCTGCCTGGATTGCACGCGTACGCATGAGCGAGGCCGAGTCAGGGGGCAGAAGTTAGGAGCCAAGGGCAGAAGTTAGGATTTAGGAGTTAGGAGCCAGGCGGCAGAGGATTACAATTTGCGTTGGCGACCCTTAGCGCCTTGGCGTCTCTGCGCGAGATTGTTTATTTGTCGCAACTTCTTACGCGGTTGAGGCAAGGAGGTATTGACATTTTGTCGTTAACTGAGCACTATTGACCGGAATATACGACGTCATACCGGGACGCTATTTCATCTTTCCCGGACCACACCGCTCACCGCGGCTCATTGCGGTGAGCGGTTTTTCTTGGGCCATGCTCCAGTCGGATGAAGCCCGCCATTCCGCCACGTGCCACCGATGGTATCTTAAAGACAATACTTGAAAATATAAGCGAAGGGGCGCATACTCCGCGCGACGGGACGGCGAACGTTTCACGAAATCAAAGCATCTCTCCGCGAACTCTACCTTGAGGACAAGCGACCCTGGCTGGTCGGTTTTAGCGGCGGCTAGGACAGCACCATGCTGGCGTCGCTGATATTCGACGCTGTTCTGTCCATTCCGGCTGACCAGAGAAAAAAGCCCATCTCGGTCCTTTGCACGGAAAGGGATTCAGGAAACAGGTGTGCCAGGCGAGGTATCGGGTGCTAGGGGCGGGGACAGGGCGAATCCCATTCCCGGTGGGGCTCGTGGTACACTCAATCCAGGGGTGAGTCCGTTGGCGCAGCACACTGTCGGGGTTAGGGGCTCGGGATTAGGGGTTAGGGAAAAGCACTTCAAGAAACAAGGAATTGTACGGGGAGAGTGTCCTGTGCAGGTCGTGAAGACAAAAAGTGAGGTGGGGCTGGACGGGCGGTTGCGGCTGGATGTGCCCGTAGAACTTCCGGCTGGCGCCGTAGAGCTCGTCCTGGTGGTGGGGAGCACGCCACAGCCTAACGGTTCCAAATACAATTTCGCCGACGTTGTCGGAAAGCTTCAATGGCAGGGTGACGCCCTCGCAGAGCAGAGAAAGCTGCGCGATGAGCAATCGTCCTGATTATGCTCCTCCAGGCCGCCGTGCTTTCCGAATAGTCATTTGCGGTGTACCGGATAAACAAAAGGCGCTCGCGGGGTGATTGATTGGCGAATAAAAGGCGAATATTATATACTGGAGACATTTGAAGGTGATAGATATGCGAGCAAGGCGGTTAACGGCAAACCCGGACCTCGACAGAAGAGAAATTCCAGCCTATGGGATTATCGAGGTCGCGGATTATCTTCGCGTCCCGCGCAAGACGGTCGAGTATTGGGTAGCAGGGGGGAAATCGCCCTTGGTTCACGCCCCCTCGACCTCGCCCCCGCGTTTTACCTTCATGAATCTGTTGGAGTGCCACATTTTGAGTGCGATGCGGTGGAAGGGAGTGAAGGTCGAAAAGGTCAGGCGGGCGCTCGAATACATCGAGCGCCAGTGGCCGTCGAAGCATCCGCTGCTGGACCAGTTATTTCAGACGGATGGGGTTGATCTGTTCATATCAAAACTCCCGGACGAAATCATCAACGTGTCCCGACAGGGCCAGTTGGGGTTCAAAGGGATCCTCGAAGCCTTCCTGGAGCGGATCGAGTTGGATACGTCGCGCATCGCCGCGAAATTCTTCCCATTCGTGGAAGAAAAAAAATCGGGCGAGCCCAAGATTATCGAGATCAACCCATCGGTAGCGTTTGGAAGGCCGGTAATCGCGGGGCCGGGAATCACCGCCGACCTTATTGCCGGCAGATTCGCAGCGCGGGAATCGGTGGCGGCACTCGCGGAAGAGTATGGACGACCGCCAGGAGAAATTGAGGAAGCCATCAGGTGGGCGCGGAACACCCTCTAAGTTCGACGTTTACCTTGATGAAAACCTATGCAACTGTAAGCCCATACTCGAGGTGTTGGCTGGCCACGGAATTCAAGTTCATCGGCACTTGGAATTCTTCCAGCGCGGCACGCCGGATGACGCGTGGCTTCCGTTTGTTGGCCAGAAGGGCTGGGCGCTGCTGACCACCGATCGCCGCTTTCGGTACAACGAACTGGAGCGGATCGCGCTTCAGAATCACAACGTACAGGCGTTCGAGTTTACAGACAATCAAATCGGCGCTTCGGGAATGGCCGGGCATTGAACATCGCGTTGCCGGCGATGCAAACGGTGTTAAGGCATCGCAGACGGTACTTCGTGGCTGCGATTTCAAAGTCTGGGCAGGTGAAAGTTCGATGGGATTCGCGGTGGAGAAAAAAGAGATGAACTTAATATAGGCGTTGCCGACGATGCGTTTGCGGTGGGACATCAATCGGTCCCACGATCAGCGGCACGCTCTCCGTGCCACCTCGCTGGTTGCGCCCTTAATGCCCGCCGTAGACCAATGGCGAGAATGGCGATTTGCGCCAGACGTACAGCGCTTCAATCCCTTTCAGGGCATGAAATATGTGGCCGGTCAGCGAAAGGTAGTCCGGTGGAACCTTTCGTACGTCAATTTCCACTTTGCCTGCCGCCTGCACCGCATCGCAATGGTACAGCACGCCTCGCGACCGGCCAATTTCCGCGATCTGCTCCATTCACCACAGATTCCCATGAGCCTTCGGCTCGCCACTGTACATGAAAATGTGCGAAGCACCTTGGAGTGCGGCGGCTCGACGCCGCCTTCGTCATCGTCCTCGGCGTAAATTCAAGGCGGCGTCGAGCCGCCGCACTCCAAGGTGCCTTCGGCACATTCATTTTTCATAGCAGAGGGCACAGTGACAGACTGGGGATCTGTTCTCTGTGACCTCTGTGAGCTCTGTGGTGAATCTTGGCTCTGCTTTTCCAGCGCCATGCAGTAATTCAACACGGAGGAATGTTGGGAAAAAGTTCACAGTCCACAGTTTATAGTTCACAGTAAGAATCGAAAACGCCTTAACTGTTGACTGTCGACTTTCTTCAACGGCATCATCGCCTCCAGCTCCTCGGGCAGGACGGGCGTGGTCGCGTAGTGGTCGAGGTAGATCACGAAGCCCATCCTAGCCGCAGCTTCGCAAAGTGCATGGAGCTTCTGGGGAATTGGGGCGCAGGGGCGGCGATTTTGCATCGCCCCGTGGCAGCGTGAGCCCGCCGCCACGGAGTGCCAAGGTCACAAGAGCGGTGACGAGTGGCGACTGACGAGGTCCGGAGTGCGAAGTGGGAAGCGGGATACAGGGGCAAAGTCGAAGCCCCATTCCCCCGCGTGAGACGCTCCCCCGTGTCGATTATCGGCAGTTTTCTTGGAGGGGATGAATCCATTCTTTGACGAACAAGGCCGGGGGGATTTAGTGGGATTTTCAACCTGGGCAACCCTCGACGTCTCGGCGGGGAACGAACAGACCTCTCATCCGCTTCGTACCTCAGCACCTTCTCCCCTGGGAGAAGGTGGGGATTCCCTTTCTTGCCCTGCGGAACAACGGCGGCGGTCGCAACAGCAAGTGCTGACCTCCCGGCTACGGGACAGGTGGCGGTCGGCGCCGCAGACCCGGCCGTGCACAGCTAGGAGTGGCTGTGCCACCCTCTCTCACGCCCCCTCGCTGTGCCCCCGACACTTCCCCACATCGGTAATCGGCAGTGGCAGGTGAGAGGATGAATCAATTTGCTGACGTCGAAAATCGCAAATCACAAATCTCAAATCACCCGATGGCCCGATGAGCCGATGAGCCGATGAGCCCCAAGAACGGTTTGCGTTTTCCGCGGCGGGCGGCATATGATGAGGTGAGAATCTGGTTCCAGGGCCAATTGCTTCTCGCAAGGGAAAGTAGGAAATATGGGCGTTCGCACCAGCGTTGATTTGCGGCTTGATCTATTGTCGGCCTTCGAGGCGTTTGTTGAGGAATTGTCGACTGCGTTGTCAAGACTCGGGATGCAGTTCCAACCCGGAGTCAACGGTCGTGTGATGGAAGGTGCCGTCGAAGTGGGGCGGGTAGTCCGCTGGCAACCGCCAGAAGAAATCGTACTCGAGTGGCATGCGGCTGATTGGAAGCCCGCGGAAGTAACATCGTTGGGGATGCGGTTTGAGCCTGCCGGGGGTGGCACTCGGGTAACACTGGAGCACCCGGAGTGGGGCAAACTGTTGGGAGACGAAGGGGATGAGCTGGCCGGCTGGTTCGCGAGCGAGGTTGCCGCCCCTCTGCTCAGCGCGATGGGACCGAGTCACTTGGGCGATTGGATCACCGATCGGCGGGCGCGGCGTCCGTCGGGGCCACAGGGACGGGCATACTATCGCGACCCCATGTACCATCGCCCCAACTTCAAGGCCATCCTGGCGGTACTGGGGCTAAGACCTGACGATTACTTACTCGAGGTCGGTTGTGGAGGCGGGGCATTCTTGCGGGACGCTCTAAAAAGTGGCTGCAAAGCGGCGGCCATCGATCACAGTTCCGACATGGTAAGAGTGGCTCGCGAGGTTAACCCTGAGGCGATCCAACAGAAGCGGCTGGAGGTTCGCGAGGGTGACGCCGCTTCCCTGCCCTTCCCTGATGGGGTCTTCACCTGCGCCGTGATGACCGGGGTATTTGGTTTCATCGCGAATCCTCTGAAAGCGCTCTCCGAGGTTCGACGAGTTCTCGCGCCGGGCGGGCGCTTTGTACTCTTTACCGGCTCGAAGGAACTGCGCGGGACACCCGCCGCGCCTGAGCCCGTGGCATCGCGCTTGTATTTTTACGAAGACCGCGAACTGGTAGAGCTCGTGCGAAAGGCAGGATTTGGTGAAGCCCACCTGGAGTGGCCGGACTTTGAGCCTCTCGCGCGCGAGGTAGGAATACCCGAGGAAGCTTTGGAACTTTTCAAGGGCCGCGGCGGGCAGCTCCTGCTTGCACGCAAGGAATAACGAATGGCAGGTCGTAGGTGGGGTATTTGTAATACCCGGCCGGAGCAAAGCGTCCCCACCTGCTAACTGCCACCTATGGCCTACCTCAGATTCACATTGGACAGGAGGAAAGAGATGGACCTGCAATATCCGATCGGGAAGTTCGCGTGGAATCGCCGTGGCGAAGGATTGCTGGCCGACGAGGCAGAGCGGCAACAGTGGCTTGCCGACATCGATGAGACGCCGGCGCGGCTGTGGGCCGCCGTGACGGGGCTGACGGAAGCGCAGCTTGACACGCCTTACCGGCCCGGTGGCTGGACCGTCCGCCAGCTGGTGCATCACCTCGCCGACAGCCACCTGAACTCCTATGTGCGCTTTCGTCTGGCGCTCACCGAGGACGAACCCACCATCAAGCCCTACGACCAGGAGCTCTGGGCGAATTTGAGCGACGCGCGCACGGCGCCCGCCGGGCTTTCCTTAACCCTGCTCGACACACTGCATCAACGCTGGGTGTTGCTGCTCCGCTCGCTGAAGCCCGAGGATTTTACTCGGGCCCTGAAGCATCCGGAGCTGGGGCGGGTGACGCTGGAGAAATATCTGGCGCTCTATGCCTGGCACGGAAAGCATCATGTGGCCCACATCACCGGCCTGCGCCAGCGCTCCGGTTGGAAGGCGGCCAGCGCGTAAGGCCCTTGGGCACGCCGCTATTTCTGCATCACCAGGAGAGTGGGGTACGACGTCGCAGAAGTGGAGGGGCTGAACATGACGAATTTCGCATTGGAAATGATAATGCCGGCTACGGCGCCGCCGGATAAATTGACGCTGAAGGTCCCGTCGGAATTGACCGTGTAGGTAGCGGCGAGGAAGGATGAACCCGCGTCTTGCGAACTCGTCGAACTGATGTCCGTGACGCCAGAAATGCTCCCGCTGCCGTTAGGTGCGACGGGATCCACCTCCGCCTGCGCGCTTTGGATGACAACCTCCGCCGTCCCTCCGAAGAAGCTTCCCGACAGGGAAGCGTTGTTGAAGGGTCCCGCCGACTGCGGTTCGAAAGATCCCGTGTCCACGCCCGGGAAGGCATCCACAATGAAGCCCGTGTTCAGCCCCGTCAAATAGAACGTAGGAGGAGTGCCTCCGCAACTTTGCGCGTTGCTGCTGAGGGTCACACGGCCGCTCGGCTCGACGGCATAGGTGCACGTGTAAGTGCCGGAAATCATCATCATGCCCGCACGATCCTCATAAAACGTGATCGCCATGGAACTGCTCCCATCGGCGCTCGCCGTCTCCATGGAGACGGTCGACGCGGTACCGACCAAGCTCAGCCCGTCGAGATAGAAAACCAGGTTCCCCTTCAGCCCTGCCTGAGTAAAGCCCGAATCTCCCGCCGGCACGCTTTGCTGGTCCCATTCCCCGCTTGCGGCGGGGCCGGAGTCGGCATTCACCACTAGCAGTTGCGAACTGGACACCGCATAGAAGGTGATGTTGAAATTGCTTTCTCCCAGGGCGATGATGCCCGTGCCACGGCCATTCGCATTGAGGGTGGTGTAAGTCCCAATAGCGCCGGGGGCCGCCGTGTAGGAGACGGTCCACGCGTCGTTGCAGTCCTGCTCCAAGCCGTTGAACGTGTCGCCGCTCGCACTGAGCACGCCCACGCAGACGTCACGCCCGCTTTGGGGAGAGGGATCCCATCCGACGGTGTGGAAAACGTAACTGCCGCTCATTCCACCGGCAAAGGCGCTGGAGGCTTGGAGCAGGAGCTGGCCCGCTGCGGTATAGGCGCTGGCGCTGGGGCTATCCCACTCGATCAATCGGCCGCCGGTGGCGCTGTTGGAAGACATCGACCCGAGAGCGAAGTGCGTAACAAAAGTTCCGAACGGGGTCGCCAGGGTGGCGCAACCGCGATTGTCCGATCCCACCGAATAGGAACTGGCGCTGGTAATGAGGCTACCGTTTTGGGCGCCCAGGACCCCGTTCGTGTCAGCTTCGCCCGCGGTGATTTTGCCGGTTCCATCCGCAGTGAAGGAACCCACAACGGTCAGGAAGCCGACGTCATTGAACCCGCTCAGGCTAAAGGCATAGTGCCCGCTGAGGACCCCGTTGTTGCCCGAACTGGTGCACGCTTCCGCAGGATTGTCGACCGTCATGCTGAGCTCTTGCGTTTGGGTTTCGGGCGTCGAACTCGAATCCGTTACCATGATGGTGAAATTTGCCGTGCCCGTAAATGGCGGCGTCCCCGAAATCGCGCCCGTCGAGACGTTGAGTGACAAACTCGTGGGCAGTGCTCCGGCGGGGATACTCCAAGTATAGGGGGGTGTGCCGCCCATCGCCGCCACCTTGGCGTTGTAAGGCGTGTTCAGCGTGCCGTCGAGCAGAGAGGACGTGGTGATGGCCAGCGGCCCCGGAGCGCCAATGGCGATCGTCAGGGACTGGGTTTGGGTCTGCTGCGTCGGGCTCGAATCTTGTGCGGCGACCGTAAAGGTGAAGGTCCCCTGCGACTTCGGGCTCCCCGAAATCACTCCTGAGCTCGGCTGTATCGTCAGCCCCGCAGGGAGCGAACCCGTCGTCAAGCTCCAAGTGTATGGAGGCGTGCCGCCGCTGGCGTCAATTCCTGCAAGGTAGGTGATGCCCTCGGACCCTGCCGGCAACGACGTGGTGGAGATGCTCACCGCCGTAACGACGGTGAGGCTGAGCTGCGCTTGCACCGAAACCGGACCGCCCTGCGCGGCTGAAGAATCGGTCACTTGCGCCGCGAAGGTTGAAGTCCCGGAAACGGCGGGGTCTCCGGTGATTACCCCGGAACTGGTCAAGGACAGGCCGGTCGGCAAAGCGCCGCTGGCCACGCTCCACGTGAGCGTCCCCACACCGCCCGTGGCTTGCAGAGCGGCGCTGTAGGTCGCATTGGGGGTGGCATTGGTAAGGGCGGTGGTCGTAATGCTCGGCGGCGGAGAAACCATGACCACCGCTGAACCTGTCTTGGTGGCATCGGCGACGGAGGTCGCCGTAATCGTAATACTGAGGTTGGCCGAAACCGAGGCCGGGGCATTGTACGTTGCCGTGCTCGTCGTTGTGTTGGTGAAGGTCCCACAGGCCGTGCCCGTAACTCCCGTCCCGGAACAGCTCCAAGTCACTCCCTTGCCGCTCGAGTCGTTCTCCACGGTCGCGGTGAATTTCACGGTTTGTCCCTGATCGATATTGGTCTGAGTCGAAGGAGAAAGGGAAACAGAGAGAGTGGGGGGAGCGGGAACCTCGCCTACGCTGCCCCCACCGCCGCACGCGCAGGTGACCACCAAACCGCAGGTTGCAAGCAAAAGTTTCTTCATTGGGGCGATACCTCCTGAGGCCCTGGTTAGGTGGTTCGCAGAGCGCTTGCGAACGCCGCGAGAAATTCAAGGTTGCATCGCGGGTATAAGGCTTCCCCGATCCCCTCCGATTGCGCTCGCTTGCGCTGAACCATTCCTTGCATCTGCCTTTTCCGTGCCTGTGGGAAGGCCTGAACCGTACTGCCCCCGCATTAGAATTCCTTCATGATTGGTTATCGGCGGATGCCGGTCCCGGGATGAGGAAATTCGGCGGGTACCGCCAGCCTGCGGCAATGGAGCCCGCACAGTCATCAGCCGCCGATCGACTTCGTTGAAAGATTAGTGGTGTGGAAAGGAGAGTTGAATCGAATTCACACCCTTTTCCCTCAGGCGCAAGCCCGGTTGGAAATGAGATTGGGAAAGGTCGCGTCCCGCCTGCCTGTGCTTGTTCCCCAGGAGTGCCAAGCCCGTATGGGGTTGAATCCTATTGCTGTCCGATCTGTAGGGTCGGAAAGGTCAAGGTCGAATTGTTGACGATGACGAACTTGGTGCCGGAAATGGCGATGCCCACCGTGGTTCCGCCGGAAGAAGCCGCGCTGAAGGTCCCGTCAGAATTCAAAGAGTATGTGTCCGAGCTGGCAGCACCTGCGCTCTGGCTGAGGGTCGACGTGGAGTCACTGGTACTCGTCACAGTTCCGTTGCTCGCCAGAGTCAAAATGCCCACCTCAGCCTGCACAGCTTGGTTGACTATTTCCGAAGTACCCACAAAGTAAGTTCCGGCCCAGGAGGCGCTGTTGAGGCCCGTGGTCTGGGGTTCAAAGGATCCCAGCTCAATCGCGGAGTCCGTACCGAGCACGAAGGCAAAATTAAGGGAATTCAGGTATGAAATGGGGGAATTGGCGCCGCAAGCGCTGCCCAGCGTCAACCGGCCAATCTTGACGACTGAATAGGAGCAAGTGGAAGTGTCAGGATTGGGAGTTTGCCAAGTGCCCGCTACATCCCGATAAAGATGAGTCGTGACGGAACTGATTCCATCGGCCGTCTCGGTCGCAATCGACACATCCCCGCCTGCCCCAGATAGTCCTAACCCACTCGAGTAAGAGGCGACGGTAGTGTTGAAGGAAGCTTGGTTAAAGCCCGCGCTGCCGAGCGGGACGTTTTCCTGCTGCCAATCCCCACTAAAAGTAGGGCCGGGATCGGAGTTGATAATAAAGAGTTGCGTGCTGGATACCCAATAGAACGTGAGGTCGGAGAGGTTTCCCGCCACCAAAAGAATCCCGGTGCCACGCCCATTCGTGTCAGCAATAGTATAGGTGTTGACCGTTGTGTTGGTCGTCGTGAGGGTATTGGTCGTGTTGGAGACCGTCCCGTTATCGTTGCAGTCTTGTTCCAGGTAACTAAACTCAAATTTGGCGCCCGTCACAATCCCGACGCAGGCGACGCGGCCGGAGGTGGACGGATCCCAGCCAGCCGTCCGTAACGCGTAAGCTCCTGTGAGGGGAGAGGTAAATGTGGAAGAGCTTTGCTGAAGGATCTGGCCGGCGGAAATATAGGCGCTGGCGCCGGGGTTGTCAAACTCGATGAGGCGGCCTTGGGTCGCGACCCCTGCGGATACGGCTCCCAGAGCGAACCGGGTGAAAAACGTCCCGAACGGAGTCGCGAGGGTGGCGCAACCCCGGTTGTCGGGTCCCACCGAGTACGAACTGGCACTGATGATGAGGTTACCGTTTTGGGCACCCAGGACGCCGTTGGTGTCAGCTTCGCCTGCCGCAATATTACCGCTACCGTCGGCGGTGAAGGAGCCCACCAAAGCAAGAAACCCTACCCCATTATATCCGCGCAAGCTGAAGGCGTATTGTCCCACGAGGAGAGAATCGTTCCCCGAACTCGAGCAAGCCGGCGCCACGGCATTGATGGTGATGCTCAGTTGTTGGGAGGAGGTCTGCTGCGGCACGCTTGAATCTGAAACTGTCGCGGTGAAGGAATATGTACCGGGACCGGGCGTGGCCGTGGGAATGCCCGAAATCGCCCCCGTCGTTGGGCTGAGCGCCAACCCCGACGGCAGCTCCTCCGCGGTGACGGTCCAATTAAGGGGCGGTGCGCCGCCGGTCGCCACCAGTTGCCCCTGGTATACCGTATCCACCGTGCCGTCCAACAGCGAGGTCGTCCTAATGGTCAGCGGTCCCGAGGGGTTTACGGTGATGCTAAAGGTTGAGCTTATATAATACTGCTCTATGGGGCTGGAATCGAACACCTCCACAGTAAAGGAGGAGGTACCCGGTATTGTAGGCGTACCGGAAATCACCCCCGTGCTTGCCTGCAACACCAGCCCCGAAGGCAGACTGCCGCTGTAAATCTTCCAGGTCAAAGGAACCATTCCCCCCGTATAGGGGAGGGTCGCGCTGTAAGGGATGCCCACAGTGGCGTCCGTGAACGAGGCGGCGGGGATGGTGAGGACGCCCAAGACGGTCAGGCTAAACGCTTGTTGCGTTGAGAGCGAACCACCCGGCGCCCCCGATGAATCCGTCACCTTGAGAGTGAAAGTGGAAGTGCCCCCGGTGGTGGGCGTTCCATAAATTGTTCCCGCGCTGTTCAAGGACAACCCTGCCGGTAGCGCTCCGCTGGCCAGGCTCCATTTCAGGGGCTGCACACCGCCGGCGGCCGACAGAGTGGCGTTGTAGATATAAGTTGGCGTGGCGACGGGCAGATTAGTGGTAACGAAACTCGGCGGCGGCATGACGAAGAATGTCGACGAAGCAGTCTGGGTTGTTTGGACCACGGAGGTGGCGGTCACCGTAACGCTCAAGCTGGCTGAAATCGACGCAGGAGCGATGTACGTTGCTGAGGTGGCGGTAACGTTGGTAAATGTTCCGCACGCCGTGCCCGCGCACCCCGGCCCGGTGGCGCTCCACGCCACGCCCTTGTTCGTAGTGTCGTCGGCCAAGCTCGCGGTGAACTGCAAGGACTGGCCTTGGTCGATGCTGGGCGGAGCGGAGGGAGTAATGGTCACGACAATCAGCGTGGAGGGCGGGTTGCCACCGCATCCGCACATCAACACCAGGAGCGAGAGTGCCAGCGCGAGCTTCTTCATTATTTGTGCCTTCCCTCTACCGTAACACATCCCTCAGGGCTTTGGGTATATCGGGATTTACAACCCGTTGAAGCAACGCCGGCTCGTGGCTATCGGCGGAAAGCCTCTAGGGAAAGATGATGAAACTCCACCAAACGCTGCCTCGCAGCTCGCCGAAATCGGGGAGTGCGGCCCTCCGGCCGGGGTGCCCTCAGCAACACCCGTCGCCCCACCGTCTGCGCGATCAGGAAGAGGTGTGATCGGTTGACGTGGAAGTGAACGAAACCTGAAGCACCCCCGCTAAAACGGGCGATCTAAAGTGGCGAGTACAGCCGTTCTTGCAGAACGCAAAAGTAAAACCTAACCTTCGCCAGGATTGCCATCCAAGCCCCCCAGCAAAGGGGACATATATTTCTACCTGCGTCTAAAAGTAATGTCAATTCTTCTTGATCGCATCTTTCAGTCATCGGGTGATCCGGTGATCGGGTGATAGGGTGATTTAGCGATTGGCGATTGGTCCATCGGTTCATCGCGTAATCGGGCGATTTGAGATTTGCAATTTGCGATCTGCGATTTGCGAAGTCAGCAAATTGTTTCATTTCCTCACCTGACATTGCCGATAACCGATGGGGGGAAGTGTCATGCGCGGGGTTTGCCCGTCGGCGCTGCCTGTTTGTGCCCCGTCCGCAGTAGCCTACTTCATCGCCCTGAGCCTCTCGCCGTCATCCTGAGCAGCAGCGAAGGATCTCGCCCTGCCCGCCTTTTCGCCCTTGGGTTTGCCTATTCTCGTCACCCGCCACTGAGCCTGCCCTGAGCCTGTCGAAGTGGCACTTGGCACTTCTATTTTGAATAACTCCCTTTCTTTTCATCAACATCGTGGAGAGAATGGTTTAACCCGCTTGTTTTCATCAACATCGTGGAGAGGCGGAAAACAGACATTTTTTCTATACTTGTTTTCAATAACTTAATTCAGCTTACCTCCATTTTTCGCCCCCCTTTTTTTCACGACCTAGCTACCGAGGATAGACTAACTACTTTATTTTCAATAATATAGATTTTTGCATGATTCTCGCAATTCATTGCTAACCCATTTTGTTTCTAACACATCGTGGAGAGCCGCGCCCCTTTTTTCGCCGCGGCTCTCGACTTTCAAGCTAACTCTCTGTATTTGAATGAGATAAAGCGCTTCGACATTTTGACGCTAAAGGGGAACCCCTTTTGTTTCTAGTACATCGTGGAGAGCCGCGGTCTTTTCTAAAGCCTCCATCTGACGATCCTACGTTCAATCTTCAGCAGCAAACTTGGTGACCCGCTGGACTTCCCGGAAGTTGGAATCTTGCATTCTCCGCCACCTACCCTACTGCGCGATTTCACCCCGAGCCTACTCTCCAGGCTGTAGCCTAGCATTTTGATGGCCATTTTCAATACCGCGGTTTACAAATTTCCTTGCGGTGGGAAAAAAGCAAAGGTAGCGCGACCTGTTCGCTAGGTCCGCGGCTTTTTGTCGTGAATAGGGGGGCGAACTGCAAACCCTCACAACAGGTCTGCATTGCGATACCGTAAATTCTTGTTTTTTTGGCAAGAATTTTCGCGCACTTCGTAGGGCCGAACGGCGTTCGGCCCAGGGCCAGCGCCGCTGGCCCCTACACGTTTGGTTGCGGCTCCGCCGCGCTGCGCTACACCTGCCCTGCTTGTCTCAGGTCACTCCTCACTTGTCCCTGCCTTTGCGCGGTTGTACCCTTCCTGATGGCTATAGTATTATCCACGGCACCGGGCAGTTAAACTTGCCAAGGAGCCCGATGCGCGCCTGCCCCCAATGCCAGAGAACGTATCCGGACGACACGGATTTCTGTCCGCGCGACGGCGCTCCGCTTCGTAAGGGCAACCCTCGTGGTTGCCCTAGGACGGCCACAAGGGCCGCCCCCTGTAGCGGCGGTCTCCGATCGCCGCTACAATCGCCGCGCGAAGGATTTCCCGCTGTGACTGAGATCGACGCCCATCTCGCTGCGAGTCTTTCGCGCCGCTTCCGGCTCGTTCGCCAATTGGGCGCGGGCGGCATGGGTGCGGTCTTCCTCGCCGAGCAGATCGCGGTGGGCAACCGTCCGGTGGCGCTCAAGGTCCTGAGCCGCAAGCTGCTGGACGACCCCAACTTCCTGCTACGTTTTCAGAATGAAGCAGCTTCCACGGGACGCATTCATCACTCCAATGTCGTCACCATTTACGAATCCGGCCAGGCCGATGACGGCACGCCCTATATCGCCATGGAGTTTCTGGAAGGCGAATCCCTCCGCCAAGCCCTCACACGGCGGGGTCAACTTCCCGTACCCGAGGTTGCGGAAATCCTCCAACAAGCGGCGCGAGGGCTGAACGCCGCGCACAAGCTGGGCATCATTCATCGCGACCTCAAACCCGACAACATCTTTCTGACGTATCCCGACGACGCAGCGGCGCCCCTCGCGGGCGCCCACGACGCGGCGGCATTTGCCCAGGACGTAGGGGCGCCCCTCGTGGGCGCCCTCCCCGTCGGCATTGCCGACAGTGGGCGGGCACAAGACCCGCCCCTACGACCCGTGGTAGTCAAAATCGTCGATTTCGGCATTGCCAAGCTGCGCGAATCCGGCGCCCACACGCAGACCGGCATGGTGCTCGGCACGCCCGCATATATGTCGTTCGAGCAGGCCTCCGGCATGAGAAGCGATGAACTCGACGTGCGCTCAGATGTCTACTCGCTGGGCGTGGTAGTGTACGAGATGCTCACCGGGCGCGTGCCCTTCCAATCCGACACGCCCCTCGGCTATGTGCGCAAGCACATGATGGAGGAGCCGCCACCCTTCCGAGCCATCGCCCCGGCCTTAGGTGTGCCTCCTGCGGTTGAGAGCGCCGTCATGAAGGCGCTCGTGAAAGACCGCGACCAGCGTTATATGTCCGCGCTCGACTTTGCGCGGGAACTGACTGGCCCAACCCAGGCTTCGCCCCGAGCCCACGCTCCCCTGCCGCTCCAGCCCGCCCTGGTTGTGTCGCTGCCCCCTGCGGGGGTCAGTGAGCCGCTCGTATCAACGAGGATCGTGGGGCCGATAGAGGAACCACTACCTGACAGCAAGCGTGAAGCGAAGGTCAATCCCAAAGACGGGCTAAAGTACGTGTGGATTCCGCCCGGGACCTTTATGATGGGTTGCTCGCCGGAAGACGCCGATGGTGTGTATGATGAGAAACCGCCGCATCTGG
>Ga0326728_10002550_pt1 | contig 59951 bp, 53 predicted proteins | sample MB3enrmetagenome_FD_207602 | JGI IMG/M metagenome (GOLD analysis project Ga0326728, IMG submission 207602) | Lab enriched peat soil microbial communities from McLean, Ithaca, NY, United States - MB31MN | ecosystem: Environmental > Terrestrial > Soil > Wetlands > Peat | place: USA: New York... | reverse complement strand
TTTTATCCAAGACATTACCCATGTCAACCGAGGCTAAATTCCCCGGTTGCAGTTCATGTCTCAGGTCTTTCTCTATGGCCGGTTTTGAGCTGACCCTCTATGGCCGGATTTGGGTGTCCCCCAAGGCCACGAACCCCGATTCTCCGTTTCCAGCCGCAAGCCGTCTCCTTCGGGGCGGCTTGCGGGGGTCTGGGGCCGGGTGCTCTATTCTTATCGCAGTCTTATCGCGCAAGGATGGGAAACCTTGCAGATCATTTCCAGGATCCTGCTACCCTGAAGTCGGATTGGCCCTCTCGGATGGGCCGGTTTGTACCTCCACCACCAAGCCCCCCCACCCCCCTAGCCCTGTGGAGGCCATCTTTCGGCCCTTAAATCACTCGTAACTTGCACAAAATAAACAACATGAAATTATTGCCTGTTGACTGATCGGTAACCTCAAACCCCGAATTTTGCCCATTTTTTAGCCCGAAATGACGCCGTTTTAACCCGAAAAACAAGCGGCCGGGTGGCGCAGGTCCCCAGGGTGCCCCATGTCCGGATTTTCGGACATGGGAGACCACGAACCTCGACCGACCTCTCTCCCCTGATGAGTTCCGACTCGGTCATGGGCGACTGGCTTTTCAGCTACGACACGCTCAACCGTCTCACCAGCAGCCTCGCGATGGTCGGGCCGTATACCAGCCAGAGCGGCTGCTGGGCCTACGACAGTTTCGGTAATCGCACGGCGGAGAGCTGGCAGACCGCTGCCTGCCCCACGCCGGAGACGAGCGTCCCCGCCACTGCGAGCTACAATGGCAGCAACCAGGTGACCTGGACCTCGGTCAACGCGGCGGCCAGCGGGTGTCTTGCTGACAAACTCGTTGACACGTTCCGGTCATGCCCGGTAACTCTTTGTAAGGTTCAACGTATTATGTAAGGTGAATCAGATGTGTTGAGCGTCACAAGCCGCCCGGTACGCACACCACGCACCAGATGAATAATCATGTAAATGATTTATTTTGAGCTAATTGCATTTAGAACGAGCAATTTGTATAGATCTATGGTGCCGAAGAAGGGACTCGAACCCCCACACCCTTGCGAGTACGTGGACCTGAACCACGCGCGTCTGCCAATTCCGCCACTTCGGCACAAGACACAGATTCAGCGCTCGTGCGCTGAACCGGCAGCAACTCTGAGTCTCGCAAATACGGCTCCCGGTGTCAAATCTGCATGAAGCCGGATGGGGCAATGCGCCGGGGAGGTTCCGGCGTCGGACCCTTGGCTAGCGAAGCATGCATTACCCTTATTCGCGGAGTTCGCGCCACTTCCTGTCCACCAGGACAACGGACGTTTCGATCTGGCGTTCAGGCACATTCCAATACTTTTTGAGCAACCGGTCTTTTTCCTGGGGATCGACCGCTTGAAATCCGTATTGCTCATAAAACCGGATCGCCCAGAAGGCATCCGCCCACGTGCCGATCAGCACCGGACTGCTCGCCAGCACCCGCAGATGAGAGAGCAGGCTTGCTCCAATGCCGCGCCTCTGGCAGGCGGTGCGAACATAGGCGTGCCGGATCAGTGTCACATCCCGCACCGCCTGAATCCCCATTACGCCTGCCAGTTTCCCATTCTCTTCAGAGCCCCAGAACTCAACCCCTTCGCCGATTTCATGCCGCAATTCGGTCCGGGACATGTACGGCTCTGTCCAACGATCCGCGGGAATGATGCCCTTGTAAGCCTGTGCGCCATCGTTGACGATGGTCCATATCTGCTCAAAATCGCGCTCGTTGCATCTGCGGATCATCAGCCCTCAACCTCACGGCGCGGCCCTGCCTCGTTGTTCGCAACCCTGCCTTTGTGCTCTGCGCCTTGCCTCACTGCCCCACCGTAATCGTTCCTACCGTGGTCAGGCTGGCAGCGCTCGACGAGTTGCCCAGATAAACGGTGTAGGTTCCCGGCGCCACCGTCCAACTGCTTGTGCTGGTCTCCCAATACGACATGGGATGCGAAGAATCGTTCTGATCCACTTCGATAGTCACGGCCTGCGAAGCTCCAGGCTGCAGCAGCACCTTCTGCCAGCCCACCAGCCGTTTGGGCGGCTCGTTCGTACTGGCCGGCAGTCCCAGGTAAATCTGCGCCACCTCCGCGCCAGCCACCGCACCCGTATTGGCCAGATTCAAGGTCACCTGGAAGTTCGGCTTGCTTGTTGAAGAGAGATTGTTCACGATGGCTGCGTTGGTCATGGAAAACGTCGTGTAGGAGAGGCCGTAGCCGAAGGGAAACAGCGGTGTGAATCCGTTTACGTCGTACCACTTGTAGCCCACGTTGTAGCCCTCTGTGTAGTTCACGGCAAAAGGCGTCACGTCGTCCGGCGGTTGTGGGATTGCCGGCCGCGGCAATTGCGCCTCGCTGGCCGGGAAGGTGATGGGCAGCTTGCCGGAGGGATTAGCCAAGCCAAACAGCAGGTCGGCAATCGCCGGGCCGCCGTTCTGGCCGGGGTACCAGGCCTCCAGAACCGCTCCCACCTGGCTCAGCCAGGGCATCAGGATGGCGCTGCCGCTCTCCACCACCACAATGGTGTGCGGATTCGCCGCAGCCACCGCGGCCACCAGAGCATCCTGGTCGATCGGCGTCGTGCTGGTCAGGTCGGTCAGGCTCAGGCTCGGCTCATCCATGCCCTCGCTGGCCCACTGGCTCACAAACACAATGGCCACCTGAGATGAAGCCGCCAGCGTGGCGGCAGCCGCGGCGTCGGAACCGTCAGCAAACTGTACCTTTGCGTTGGGGGCCTTGGCTTGAATGGCGCTCAACGGCGACGACAGATCCCAGGTCACCGTCGCCCAGCAGGGCGGGCACGGCTGCGGCCCTGTCAGCGTGCCTCCGATGGGCTGCACCTGCGCCGAGCCTCCGCCGGAGAGCACGGCAGTATCGGCGTGCGACCCGATTATGGCGATCGATTGCAGGCTGGACCCGTTCAGCGGAAGCTGGCTGTTCGCGTTTTTCAGCAGCACCGCTCCCTGTTCCTCAATGTCTTGCGCCACGGCGGCATCGGCCGCGGCCGGAATCGCCTGAATTTTCTGCGGATAATCGAAGATCCCCACCTCGTACATGGCGCGCAGAATGCGATGCACCATGTTGTCCAGGCGCGATTGCGGCACCATTCCACTGGTGATGGCATCGCCCAGCGTAGAGAAGTACTGCTGGTTCGGCTGCTCCTGATCCAGACCATTTACAGCCGCCGTGGCGGTGCTGTGCGTCCCCCACCAGTCGGACATGACGAATCCCGGGAAGCTCCAGCCCGTCTTCAGCACATCGTTCAGCAGATGGTCGTTCTCGCAGTCGTACTGGCCGTTGGTCAGGTTATAGGAGCACATCACCGACTGCACATTCGAGTCCTTCACGCCAATCTCGAAGGCCAGCAGATCGCTCTCCCGCCCGCTCCGTTCATCGATGATGGCATTGGCTGTCGTGCGTCCTGTCTCCTGGTCGTTGAAGGCAAAGTGCTTGATGCCGGCCATCACATGCTGGGTCTGGATCGCGTTCAGATGCGCAGCCGTAATCTTGCCGGCCAGGATGGGATCTTCGCCCTTGGTCTCAAAGGTGCGGCCGTCGCGCGGCTCGCGGCCAATCAGATTGATGTTGCCGCCCAGGTTGACGTTGATTCCGTAGTCGCTCAACTCGGAACCAATGATCGTGCCGTACTTTGTGGCTTCGTTCGTGTCCCAACTGGCCGCGCTGGCGATCGACGAGGGCAGGGCAGTCGCCGGCCCCACCGCATTGCCCACTCCCACGCTGCCATCGGCCAGATACAGCTCCGGAATTGCCAACGCCTGGATTCCCGGTACCCATCCCGCCGCGCCCAGCGGTACAGTGTATCCATAAGTAAGGTTGGTCGTGACTCCGCCCTGCACCATTTGCAGTTTGTCCGCCTGCGTCATCTGCGCCAGCATCGCATCGGCCCGTGTGTCGGGGGTCGTCGGCGGGGGCGGGGCCGTTCCGGTTCCGCTGAGCGCCGTGGTTTGCGGCGCCCCGGCGGCGTTGTCGGCCACTGAGAGTGTCGCCGAATAGCTGGCAATCGCAGCCGGAGTGAAGGTCACGTCGATCGAGCAACTGGCTCCGGCCGCCAGCGTTGTACCGCAGGCATTCGTGCCAGTGCTGAGCGCGAAGTCGCCGGGGTTAGTCCCGGCGATGCTGGCGGCAATGCCAGTCAGCGGCGCATTGCCGGTATTGCTCAGCGTGGCTGCCTGCGCTGCGGAGGTTGCGCCTGTATTGGCGGTGAAGGTCAGCGAGGGCGTCAGCGTGGCAATCGGCGCAGGTGTGGGTGTTGGCGTGGAGCCTCCGCTGCCGCCGCACCCGGCCAGCTCCAGAAAAATCGGAAGAATCAGCGCCAAAGCGAGAGGCGCCTTTGCGCTTTTGCGCCCGTGCCTGGACGGCTTACCGGAAACCCATTCGCAAAAATCGAACATAAACGCCCCCAAAATTGCGAGATTCAAATCGCCGCCATCATACACCCGCCCCCTGCCGGAAACCCAATCGCCACGTCAGCCCGGCCGGACCGTTCTCCCGCTTCCCGCGCGCCGGTCTCTCAAACTGCCCGCCCGCATCCAAAGAGTGAACATTTTTCATCGATCTTTACACGCCTGGCATTGACTCCTGTCTCCGCTGGCGCTACTCTCAGCCCAGATACCGAAGTCTGACACCGGATTTGGTAGCCTTCTCCAACCCGCGGCCTTGCACCTCAGCTCAGAGCTTCGGCTCAGCAGTGCTCCGTGTCCGCCGGTCCCACGCAAAATCGTCCGACGGCCTGCAGCCTGCCCGTTACGCAGCGCGCCGGCCCTGCGCCCCGTCCATCACCTCATTCCGGTTCAATTCAACCGAACGTCCTCTTGGAGGCCATCGAAACCTTTGAAGATCGCTTTGGAGATCACGCCCAACCTGGAGCCCCTCTTCGGGACTCGCGATGAAAACCTCAGACTCATGGAAGATTCGCTCGGCGTCCGCATCGATCTTCGCTCTGACGCCGTGCATGTCGAGGGACCGGAAGCGGGTGTGGCGTGCGTCCATCGCGTCTTCCAGGACTTCGAGGCGCTGCGCCGCCAGGGCGTCAACCCCCACAACGGGGAACTGAACGGAATGTTACGCTTGGTCGTCGCTGATCCCGCCACCACGCTGCGCTCACTGGCCGACTCCGGCAAGCAGCGCTCGGCAGGCGTCAAGCGCACCGTCCAGCCGCGCTCCATCAATCAGCGCAAATACGTCGAAGCCATCGAGCAGAACGACATGGTCTTCGGCGTCGGACCCGCCGGAACCGGCAAGACCTACCTCGCCGTCGCTATGGCCGTAGCCGCCATGAACGCTAAAAAAGTCAGCCGCATCGTTCTCGTTCGCCCCGCGGTTGAGGCCGGCGAGCGTCTTGGCTTCCTCCCCGGCACGCTTCAAGACAAGGTGGACCCCTACCTGCGCCCCCTCTACGACGCCCTCTACGACCTGCTCGACCCCGAAAAAGTCGACAAGATGCTGGAGAAGAACGTCATCGAGGTTGCGCCCCTGGCCTTTATGCGCGGCCGCACCCTCAACGACGCCTTCATAATCATGGACGAGGCCCAGAACACCACCATCGAGCAGATGAAGATGTTCCTCACCCGCATGGGCAACAACTCCAAGGCCGTTATCACCGGCGATATTACCCAAATTGACTTGCCCAACCCGCGCAAGTCCGGCCTCTTGGACGCCATCAACATTCTCGACGGCGTCGAGGGCATCCACTTCTGCCACTTCGAGGATTGCGACGTAGTCCGCCACGCCCTGGTCCAGCGCATCGTGCGGGCTTATGAGTCAGTCAAGTCGCAGCAGCAGGAGCTCCCGTTGGCCCTCGGCGAAGCCATTCAAGTCGGTGCCCAGACCCGCGAAGACCGGTCGCAGACCCAGCCGTTGCATCCGGCCAAGCCGCAGTAGATCGTGCAACATTGAAACGTCGGTGCCCTACCCTCGCCGCGTCTTTGTTTTTGCGGCGGAGCCTGCCCTGAGCGAAGTCGAAGGGATGGGATACCACGAACCCGCGTAGAATGAAAGTTACCGGTTCCGCACTCATTGCGCCTCCGAGCAAGATGATCCTCCTCGACCCAGATTTGGACCCCGACCCCGCGCTGGCATTGAATCCAGCGAAGCAAACGGCTGCGTCCGTCCATGACAAATCCAGGAAAATGCCCTCCGCCCGCACCCTGGCCCGTTTCTTGGCCGAGGCCCAAGCAGCCGTCCGCCTCAAGGGCGAGGTTACCGTTCTTCTCACCACCGACGACGCCATTCGCAAGCTCAACCGCCAATTCCGCGGCAAAAACAAGCCCACCGACGTGCTCTCCTTTCCCGCCGAGGGAATCGGCGCCGAAGAGATCGCCGGCGATCTGGCCATCTCTGTGCCCACCGCGCTCCGTCAGGCCATTGAACAAGGCCATCCCCTTGCCACCGAGATCAAGGTGCTCATTCTCCACGGCCTGCTCCATCTGGCCGGCTACGACCACGAAGCCGACACCGGCAAGATGGCCCGCCGCGAGCGCTTCCTCCGCGCCCGCCTCGGCTTGCCCCAGGGCCTCATCGAACGCGCCGTTGCAAGACCGGAAACCAAGGGAATGAGGCGATTGAAGGGCACGGGCTTCAGCCCGTACATTGCCCCGGCCAAATCAAAGCGGACTTTCGCCCCCGAGGGAAAGCTCGATTTCGGCTCACAATCGTGTCAGGGCACGACTTCAGTCGTGCCGATAAGGCTGCAAAATGAAGCACGGGCTTTAGCCCCTGAGGGATGCTCTTCGGAGATCTCGCGGCGGCCTGCGAAACCACGAACCCAAACCCACAGCCGGGGCCTTAAGCCATGACCCCGCTCTTCATCCTCCTCATCCTCTTCCTGGCCGCAATCGAGATGCTAGCCTCCTACATCAGCCGCGTTTACGCTGAGTTCGGCAAGATTCTGGCTCGCGAGGAACAGGACAACCTCGACTCCTGGGAGGAACTGGTTGAGCCGCAACTCGGCCTCAGCCGCGAACACGCCGCCCTCTCCGCCGCAGTCCTGCAACAACTCGTTCTGGGCATCATCGCCCTTGAGTTCGGCGCCGTCCTCTTCGATCGTGCCCCGCGCCTGGCCCGGCCCACCCCCGCCGAAATCGTCCAGGCCGTTCTTGCCGTGGTGCTGGTCGTCGTCTTCTGCAACCAGCTTCTGCCCACCCTGCTCTTCAACCGCACCCGTGGCCGCTGGGCTGCGCGGCTGGTTTGGCCCATCCGCCTGCTGCTCTGGCTCGTCACCCCCATCACCGTCTTCGTCCGCTTCTTCTTCTCCGTGGCCTCGCTGGCCGAGGAGCCTGCCACTCCAGAGGAAGAGACCGCCGTCGATGTCGAGGCGCTGCTTGAAGCCGGAGAAGAGGAAGGAATCCTGGAAGAGAGCGACCGCGACCTGGTCCGCTCTGCCGTCGAGTTTGGTGACAAGCTTGTTCGCGAAGTCATGACGCCGCGCCCCGAGGTCTTTGCCGTGCCCGAGGCTACCACCCTCGAAAAGTTTCTCGAACTGCTGCGCGAGCACAACTTCTCCCGCGTCCCGGTCTATTCCGGCTCCATCGACAACATCACCGGCATCGCCTTCGCCCACGACCTGCTTCAAATATCCGACACCGAAGCCCGCACCCGCACCGTCTCCAGCATCGAGCATCCTGCCGTCTTCGTCCCTGAAACCAAGCGCGGCTACGAGCTGCTGCGCGAGATGCAGCGCGAAAAACAGCACATGCGCATCGTCATCGACGAGTACGGCGGCGTCTCCGGCCTGGTCACAATCGAAGATTTACTGGAGCAGATCGTCGGCAACATCCGCGACGAGCACGAGGTAGAAACGCCCATCGAGACCCCGCAGCGCGAGACCGGCGGCGTCTGGCTTGTTCCCGGCAACTTTCCCGTCGATCAGTTGCCGGACCTCTTCGGCGAGTCGGCCGACCTGGACGAAACCTACGAAGCCACCACCCTCGGCGGCCTGGTCAGCGAGATCGAAGGCCGCATTCCGCTGCCCGGCGAGGTCGTCCTGCTCGAATCCGTGGGCATGAGAATGGAGATTGTCGCCTCCACCGACCGCCGCGTCGAACGGCTCCGCGTCTTTCCGCCTGCGGAAGCATCTGAAACTGTTTCCTCTTGAGACGTATTTCTTTGAGATTAGGGGCAGGTGTTCGGAAGTCGATGGTGTAAAACATCTGGTGAGGTTACGGATGAAAGCGGTTAAGGCCTTGATTGCATGGATCGTGGCATTCGTTGCAATTTCATGCACCGCTCAAGCAACAAGCCAGGAGCCCACGGGACGCCTGGAACTTCCATTTGGGAACGTAACGCAACTCGTTTCACCGAACGGACGCTTCATTCTCGTCGGCACCAGCAAGCGGATCGACCTTAGCCAGAAGTGCGCAAAGAGTTTCTCCGTTTCGTCGAAACTCTGGTTTGAAGACAGCCTCTCCCATACGCGGAAGTTGATACTCGAAGTAAGTTCCACTGCCTCCGCTGGCTGATCTCCGGAGGGGAGTGCCTTTTATGTAGAGGACCATGTTGGAAGCAACATTACAGAGGCTTATATCTACGAAGCCGCAAGTTTGAACAAGTTGGACATTGCAGATCGGGTCTTTGCAGCAGACTCTGAGGCAAAACGCCTCAGCACCGGCCATGCCTATTTCAATCCGGAACATTGGCAGGACAACGAGAACCTGCTGGTTCAATTCACAGGACATACCGATGAATCACCAGGAATCTACTTTGACATTAGCTATCTTGTAAGTCGCTCTGGAGCGGTAAAGAAGCTCTCAGAGCATATCGGAGCGCCGACTGAGCCTTGGTGCCAATTCTGAGGCATGGCAGCAGAGTACTCTGCTCCTCACGCAGCCCGCACTCGTTCGACAGCCAGGCGCAAGCCCATGGCTTTGAGAATCGCCGAAAGGCTGCGCAGCTCCGGGTTACCCGCTTCCGACAATGTGCGGTAGAGCTGAGTCGGATTCAGGTTGGCCTTTTCAGCCACGGATTGCACGCCACCAAAGGCTTTGGTCATCTGGCGCAAGACGACCAGCAGTTCGCCCTGTTCGCCTTCTTCGAGAATGCTGTTCAGCAGTTCCAGCGCGTAGGCAGGATCTTCCCGAAGCAACTCCGCCATGGCCTCGTCGTGGCTTCTGTCTCTCATTGCTTTGCCCTCCCTTGCCAATCCAGCCAGTATTCACAGGCGCGATCAATGTCCGCATCCTGCGCTCGCTTGTCGCCGCCTGAGAGCAACAGGACCAGTTGCTTTCCGTCGATAGCGTAATAAACTCTGTATCCCGGGCCAGCGTCGATACGTAGTTCCCAGACCCCGTTGCGGCAGAACTTGTGATCGCCGAAGTTGCCCAACTCCATACGGTTGATTCTGCGATCAACCGCGATCTTCGCCTTTGCGTCGCGAAGTTGGCGACGCCATTCCATAAAGACATCTTTCTCGCTTCGCGTCAGGTAGTGGCGAATCTCGTACACAAACGCAGTATCGTTTATAAACGAAATCATGTCAAGAGATTTGTTCTACCTATGTCCCATCCCAAAATGCCGTAAACTCAATCAGGAGCGTTTCCCCCTTTGAAATCTGGATTTGTCGCCATCCTGGGCCGGCCCAACGCCGGCAAAAGCACGCTGCTCAACGCCCTCACCGGCGAAAAGGTAGCCATCGTCTCCGCCAAGCCGCAAACCACCCGCAACCGCATCGCCGGAGTGGTTGAGGTCCCGGCGCGCAAGGGCGTAAATCCCGCGGCGCAGATTGTTTTTGTGGATACACCTGGCGTTCACAAGCCCGGCTCGCATCTCGACCGCCGCATGTTGCAGGAGGTCTACGAAGCCCTCGAAACCCGCGACCTGGTGTTAGTGCTGATGGACGCCACCCGCCGCGTGCAACTGGAAGCCGCGGCAGAACCCCCCGCGAATCTGGGTGCCCCAGGTCCCGACTCTGGGATATGGGATTCCACGACCCCTGGTGCGCCCCAAGTCCCGATTATGGGACCTGGGATTCCGGCCCCAGCCCCCAAGCGCGAGCGTACCAACTGGGCCAGCGAGGACGAGTTCCTCTTCGGCCTCATTCGCAAGCTCGACTGCCCGGTCTTCCTGCTGCTCACCAAAATCGATCTCGTCGGCAAGGATCAGCTATTGCCGCTGATCGACACGCTCACCCGCCACTTCGGCTTTGCCCAGGTCATCCCCATCAGCGCCCGCAAGCATGACGGCATGGACATTCTGGTCAACAAGATCGTCGAGGCCCTGCCCACCGGCGAGCGCTACTACCCCAAGGACCAGTACACCGACCAGCCCCAGCGCTTCATGGTCGCTGAACTGATCCGCGAAAGCATTCTGGTGGCGACTGGCGAGGAAGTCCCCTACGCTTCGGCCGTGGTCATCGAGCGCTTCGAAGAGCCAGAACCGCCCGCCCCGCCGCGCAAAAAAGGCCAGGCGCCGGCCCGTCTGCCGCTCACCCGCATCGCGGCGGCGGTTTATTGCGAACGCGACGGCCAGAAAGCGATCTTGATCGGCAAAGGCGGCTCTAAATTGAAAGAAATCGGCACCGCCGCCCGCGTCAAAATCGAGTCCCTGCTCGGTACCCGCGTCTATCTTGAGTTGCACGTTATCGTCGAGCCCAACTGGCGCGAGTCGAAAGCCTTCGTAGAATCCCTCGATTGGCGCAACCAGCTTGAACGCCTCGCCGGCGAGCAGATTACGGAAAATCCTGGGCACGAAGACGAATAGAAGAGGGTGCCACGGAATTCGCTGAAAAAAACCTGATGCGCAGTCTTGGACGGCCGAGCCGCGAATTGGTCCACGAGGTGTACTTCTATGCCCCTCTTACCGCCCCGCGCCCGTTGGCCTTTACCCAGTACATGCGCGTGTCGGCGGCGCCGATGATGGCGTGAACGGCGGCGGCGTCAGCAGGCGCGGTGGCCACGCCCACACTGGCGCTTACCCGCAGTTCCTGCCCGTTCTTCATGTGGAATTCAGTCTCCATCAGCGCCCGGTTCAGCGCGGTGGCTTGCGTCAGCGCGGCTTCCGTGCCGGTCTCCGGCATCAGAATCACAAACTCGTCGCCGCCGTAGCGGAAGCACCAGTCCTGTTTGCGGCTCAGCTCTTGGAGGCGCTGCCCGGTGCGCGCCAGCAACTCGCTGCCCACCAGGTGGCCGTGCACATCGTTCACCAGTTTGAAGTGGTCCAGATCCAGGAACGCCAAGCCCACCGGCAGCCCCAGTTGGCCGCACCGTTCCATCTCCCGGCCCAGCACCTCGTAGAGATAGCGCACGTTGTAGAGCCCCGTGGTGTCGTCCGTAATGGTCAACTGCTGGATGCGCGCCACGTCGTGCGCGTTCTCGATTGCGATGGCCGCGTAGTCGGCCAGGATGTGCAGAAAGGCGATCGTGTAGTCGGTGAGCTGTTCGGCGCGCGGATTGAAGATCTCGATAACGCCGTGCGTTCCTTTGCGTCCCCGCAAGGGAAGGGCTATCACTGAGCGCACAGTCTTCGGCCTGGCGCCGTGCTCCTCCTTCACCCGCGGATCGTTCTCGGCCTCGGGAACCAGAAGCGTCTCGCCGTGCTGGACCACCCAGCCGGCCACGCCCTCGCCTACCTTCACGCGCAGATCCCGCAGTGACGCCTCTTCTCCGCTCGCGGCAATCGCGTAATAGAGATCCTGCCGCGCTTCGTCCAGCATCAGAAGCGTCCACAGTTCCGCCTCGATAAACCGCTCCATGTGCTCGATAATGGTGCGGAGAATCGTGTCCAGGTCGAAGCTCGAGGTCAGCGAGCGCGCTATCTGGTGGAAAACGAGAAGGTCGTCGAGCGGGATGCGGCTTTCTGCCTTTTTAGTCATTCAGGGGCCCGGTTGTAAGGAGTCTTTTTGCAATTCTTTCACACAGCGGTAGCCAGGCGGCTGCAAACCGCCCTCCGCCTCCGCCGTGCGCGCATCGCACAGGCTCCTTCACTCTTTCTTGGGGGAGTGATTATGATTTTCAAGCCAGCGGCACACACTGCACAAGCAAATAAGAATCTCCTCCCAGGAAGGAATTCACCCGGCCGCTGCGACTGCTCCAACGTCCTCGGCGCAATCCCTCAGTTCCGATGTGATGACGTTCCCCCTTTCAATCGCCCTGGGCCTCAGTCGATCCGCGGCGCGCCCCGCCGCAGCAAAGCCCCGGCAACGCCGCAGACGGCGATAATCGCCAGCGCCACGGCGAAGTAGTAGGCGATCGGGTGCGCCCAGCCCGGCGACCAGGCCAGGTCCTGGCCCACCCACAAAAGCAGAATGGTCGCGATCACCGCAAATTGACCGGCGATTACCAGCAAGGTATGGCCCAGGTCGCGCCGTTTATCCAGCGCCTCCACTTGGTCGGGGGTCAGATGCCGCTCTTCAGGGGGGAGTAGGGAATTTGCCATGTCTTTTCTCCAGTCCAGGGGCAGGCGCATCCCACCCCGGCCAGCCGAGCCATCTCCTGATGACCTCCTGGCATGCCGCTCACACTCTCGATTCAATCACATGCCCCAGAGCCCGCGCCAGTGCTCCGCCCCTTCGCGCATCGGCCGCTCTCGTCAGGTGAGGCATGGACGCTGGCATTCCAGCAACGGTGTCCGGTCTGCGGTATCGATCCGAGCCATAGGAAGTCTTGAATGGAATGAAGAGCTGGAACGTAGCGCTCGGCAATTCAACAGGAAAATCAGAAAAAATCAGGCGATTGCGGGAAAGGTTTGGAAAGTTTCCTTATACCATCCTTATTTCATGCTCATCGCGCTCGTGTTATGATTCGTGCAATTCCCTAGAAAAACTTTAAGGAGCATTGCCCCCATGAGAAGCCGCTCGATCACCATTTCAGGTGCGATTGCTGTCCTCTTTGCTTTCCTGGCCTGCGTTTGCGCGCCTGCAGCCGTGGCGCAGACCTTCCGGGGAAGCATTCAGGGCACCATCACGGACTCTACCGGAGCGGCTGTACCCGGAGCGCAGGTAAAGGTCTTCAGCACGGCCACTGGCTTGTCGCGCACAGTAGCCGCCAATGATCGGGGTGAGTATGTGGCCTCGGAACTGCCCCTCGGCACTTATAGCATCACGGTCGAGAAGCAGGGCTTCCGCACCACTACGCTGACGCAGATTCCGGTGAACGTGGGGTCGCCGACGCGTGCCGATGCCAAGCTTGCCACCGGCGCGGTTGAAGAGGTGGTCGAGGTCAGCGCCGATGTGCCGCTGGTGGAAACCGCTTCCAACACGACGGGTGGCGCAATCGAAGCCACCGAGGCCTCTGAACTGCCGGTGAATGGACGCGACTTTACCAAGCTCTTGGAACTGGTTCCAGGCTCGACCAGCGATCCAGTAGGATCGACCGAATCGGCCGGCTCCTACGGACTGTTCAGCCTGAACGGCAATCGCGGCCGCTCTAACAACTATCTGCTCGACGGTACCGATATGAATGATGGCTACCGCAACCTGCCGTCGGTCAACCAGGCCGGCGTGTGGGGCTGCCCCTCCACCATTCTCCCTGTTGACGCACTTGCCGAGATTCCAGTCACCGGAAACCCGGAGGCTGAGTTTGGCCGCAGCTCGGGAGCTACCGTCAACATCGTGACCAAGAGCGGCACCAACCGGATCCACGGCAGCGCATTTGAATACTTCCGCGACGGATCGATGAGTGCGCGCAACTACTTCAATACCGATGCCCAGCCCAAGAACTCGTTCACTAACAATCAGTTTGGCGGTTCGGCGGATGGCCCAATCGTAACGGACAAGGCGTTTTGGTTTGTCGCTTATGAAGGGCAGAGAGAGAACGGCGGCTTGCCCCAGTTGGGCCTGGTGCCCGACCAGGCAGACATCGACGCCTATACAGCCGGGGGCAACACCATCAATCCGGTGATACAAAAGCTGCTGGACAGCAAGCCGTGGGGGACTTTGCCGGCTACGGGCGGCAGCGAGACCTTCACCACGCCCTTCAGCAACAATAGCGATAATCTGATCGTCAAGGCCGATCAGCATCTGCATTTGTTCAGCTCCGGCGACCTGTTGACCGGACGCTACTTTTACTCGCACGGCATGCAGAGCTTCCCCTTGGGCATGCTTTACACAGGTAGCAGCGCGCCGGGGTTCAATACCTCGACGCCGACGCATGTGAATCTTGTCTCGCTGTCCTATACCTCTGTTCCTAGGTCGAACCTGATCTTCGAGATTCGCGGCGGATATAACCGCTTCCTGCAGCAATTCATCCCGCAGGACATCAACCTGAATCCGGACGAGGCGTTTGGCCTGAACACGCTTCCACCGGACCCCAGCACACGCGATATGGGATTGCCGACGATCGTCGTTGGCGCGTATAGCCCGATTGGCGCAACAGCCAGCGACTCGCGCGGCCGCGTCGATACCAACTATCAGCTCTTCGGAAACGTTTCGCTGAGCAAAGGCCGGCATAGTTACAAGGCTGGTTATGAGTGGCGGCGCACGTTTATCGATAGCTTCATCAATTCCGGACACCGCGGCAAGCTGGTTTTTTCCGACCAGTTAGATGCAAATGGCAATGTCATCTCTACCGCCCTCGAACAATTCCTGTCCGGCACCATCGACGGCGGCAGCTCCGCTGCCGGCGACGGCACGCGCTACTCCTACCAGAACGGCGGCGGGGCCTACTTGCTGGATTCCTGGCGCGTGAGCAACCGGATCACCCTCAATTACGGCTTGCGCTGGGATTACTACGGCGTGATTGGCGCCGAGAACCAGGCTTTCAGCATCTTCAACGTAAAGACCGGCGGACTGGAAACGGTGGGAGCCCCTGGCGGACCCGCCTCGCTCTACCCGAAAGACTGGACTGACTTCGCGCCGCGCTTCAGCATTGCCGATGATCTGATGGGCAACGGCAAGCTGGTAATCAGGGCCGGCGGCGGCATCTTCTACGATGGTCCATCGCAGGACTTCTTCGTGGGCAACCAGGCATACAACACCAACGCCGGACAGGCCGGGCCTGCATTCAACGGCATCGGCTTCGCATCGCCGGTAGTCTCGACAATTTCTGCGGGCACTCCGATCTTTGGCGGCTATTCGCCGAGTAGCGTCTTCACCGTTGCTCAGAACCTGGTGACGCCCAGGTATGGTGCCTACAACTTCAACATCGAATCGCAGCTCGCAAAGAAGGTTGCCCTCCAGATCGGATACGTGGGATCGCAAGGACGCCACCTCTTCCACTTCCGCGATCTCAATCAGTTCAATAATGTTGCAGGCAGCACAGACAGTTGCGGAAACGGCCAGACAATCAGCTATGGTCAGCAGTGCTTCCCCACTTACTCAACGGGATCGTTCGTGAACATCCCGCTCTACTACGTCAACCAGATCGAGACCAGCGCGATTTCCAACTACAATTCCTTGCAAGCGTCGTTGAAGGTGAACGGCTGGCGCGGCCTGACCTCCACGCTGAACTTCACCTGGGCTCATTCGATTGACGATGCCAGCGACGGACTGGACTTTGTTCCCAACGCGTCACAGCCCGACAACAGCTTCAATCCCCACGCCGACCGCGCCAGCTCCAACTTCGACGTGCGGCAGCGCCTGCAGTGGTACTGGACCTACAATCTTCCCAAGTTCGAGCAAGCTCAATGGATCGCCAACGGCTGGGCGCTCGACGGCATGTTCAACTTCGCCACCGGCCAGCCCTACACGGTCAGTTATCTCTTTGAAGGCGATTTCAACGGCAGTGGCGAATACTTTGGACGGCCGGACATCATCAGTAATCCGCACGCCGGCACAGGCGGCACCAACTTGCTGAACGTGGCCGCGTTCGCATTGCCATGCACTGTGGACAACAACCCGCAAGACTCTACCTACGGGGAATGTCTCGGGCATCCCGGCAACGAAGGCCGCAACGCATTCAATGCGCCGAACTATACGAACTTCGATTTCTCCCTGACCAAGACCTCCCACCTCACCGAAACGGTGACCATGGAACTTCGTACCGATTTTTTCAACATCCTCAATCACCCGAACTTTAGCAACCCGCTGTTGCCGGGCTTTGGCATCGACTTCTTGAGCACCAACGGATCGAAGTTTATTCAAACCACGGCGACGCCGGATGTGGGCAGCGGCAACCCATACCTGGGTGGCGGAGGTCCGCGCAGCGCACAGTTGGCGGTTCACTTCAAGTTCTAGATGTGAACTTTCACGAGGTTTTCCATTCCAGTCAAGGCCGGGAAATCGACCAGCCAGCTTGCCGGACATTATCGCCTCTCCGGGACCGATGATGTCCGGCAACATAGCACTTTGATGTCAGGCAACATAGCACTTTCGGAAATGCTGTAGACCGAATCCATGACATGGGAAGGCTCTGCACAAGCTGTTGCTTTGACAGGGCACGGCTTTTAGCTTGCCCTGAGCGAAGTCGAAGGGTGCCGCAAACGCTAAATGATCTCGGACTTTACGGTTGCGGAAAAACTCAATCGGAGTCGCCACAAGTGTCAGGGCACGGCTTCAGTCGTGCCGCCAACGCAATCAAATCAGCGTGGGCTTTAGCCCCTGCGGGAATGCTCGATGTGGAATAGAACTTAATCAGAGATTCCTTGGAATTTGGTCCCCTGAAACGCCGGCGTCGCCAGGAGAAAATCTCGGCATACGCCCAATCCCCATTCGCCCCGCCAGACGCTTTCTCTTACACTGAAAAGAGGAGTGGGTTATGAGCGATGGCCGCGAGGAGCGCGAAGAGCGTGAAAAGCGCCGCGAACAGGAAGAGCGAGAAGATCGCGAGGACCGGATCGACCGCTACCGGGCCGATCAGTGGGAGCCGGAGCGGGTTGACTCCTGAAAAGTGCAACGCAGTTGAACCGCGGCGCTACTTCGGCGGGTAACCGGCGGACTCCGCGTAAAGTGCCTGCCGTCCCGCGGGCAGCTTTAGAGCCGCTGCTACATCTTGCCGGTGGATCGTGTAGAACCAGGCATTCAGTCCCTCTGAAGCCGCAAACAGATATACGTTCTGGCCGATAAAGCCCGTGTCCACTTGTGCGTACTCGTCCCTGGCGTCGGCCACATAAACAATGGTCACAGCCGCGTGTGCCGCCGCCGCCGGGCTGACCTGCCCGCGCAGGTCGCCGGCCACCACCGGACGCAACCGGTTCGCTTCGGCTTCGTAGATGTAAACTCCGCTGGCCAGCACGACGTCGAGTTCGACATCCTGCCTGTTCATGGCCGAGGGCGCCGTGCGGCCCAGTCCCGGCTTCACCTCGCGCGGCCGGTTGACCCCAAAAGCCGCCCACAAAAGGTTCGAGAGGGTTTGCAACGGCAGCGGCTTGTCCAGGAAGGAGCGCGTCGTCCTGCGCTGGGCCAGAGCCTGCATCAGAGGCATGCCGGCCGTGATCTCCGGCTTTGGAAGCTGGATGGGCTTCAGTTCCCCAGCGAGCACAGGCGTGGCGCCCTGGCCATGACAGGCCACAAGCTGCGCGCCCCACGGCAGCGCAATCAGCGCTAGCAGGCAGACCTGCCGCCCGGAGGCGAAAAAGTCGCAAATGCGCATGATTCCTCCTCGAAGGACACGGGACGCACATCCCCTCATCGCGTGTGCGGGACCGGAGGGAACGGGCTGCGCCACCCGCTGCGGGCCGTTCTCACTCGTTCAAAAACGCTACCGACTGCAGCGAGCTGATCTCGAAGGGCTTGCGGCAGCGAATGTTGGCGCAAGACAATTTTTCATCGCGTCTTACCATGTAAGACTGCGCCTTGGCGAACTTGGCCCGGTCCCGCTCGTCGGCCCCCCGCGGCAACTGCGCACGCTTGCGCCGCACCACCCAGGTCACCTTGTATTCACCCGCCTGCCCGCACTTGGGACAGGTCAGCGTGTGCGTCCGCTGTTCCGTCGTTTCATTGAAGAATTCCCGCTCTTCCATCGTCTCCCAGCTCCCCATCCCGGCAACAAAAAACCCGCCGCCGGGGACACAAATCTCCCACCTGCGACAAACCCTCTCACCTGAAACCCCGGAGGGGGCTTTCATTCCGGCGGAATCTATTCCATACTCGTCTTTGCCATGACGAAACGCAAGCCAGGAAAGTTCTCTGCCGCCAAGGCGGTCAAAGCCAACGCTCGCGAACGCGTCGGCCAGCCCAGGCCCGTGCATGTAATCGATACCGAGCCGCGCACCGGCCGCGCTGCCAAGCACAAACCCAAACTCGAAGAGGTCATTCGTCAGGAGGAGTAACCATGGCCAAAGTTGTAGGCGTCGGCGGCATTTTCTTGAAGGCGCGGGACCCGAAAGCCCTCTCCGCCTGGTATGCCACCCATCTTGGCATCAAGCCGTCAGAGGATGGATCGCTGATCTTTGACGGCCCGGAGTCGGCAGGAATGACGGTCTTTGCCCACTTTCCGCAAGACTCAACTTACTTCGGCGACGGACCGCAGCACTTCATGGTGAATCTCCGGGTGGACGACCTGGACCAGTTGATGGCCCAACTGGCTGCCGCCGGAGTGCGCATTGACCCTCGCCGCGAGGAATACTCCTACGGGCGTTTTGCCTGGATATGGGATATGGAGGGCAACCGCGTCGAGCTGTGGCAGCCCTTGCCGGCATCGTAGGACGGCGCAGCGTCCGGTTCTCTGCTGGCTTTGGCCAACAAACAGACGTAAGACGCGCGTAAGACGAATTCTGGTAGAAAAATCCCTTGTCTTACGCCGTCTTACAAATGCAAGACCTGCGCCGGACGCGCGGTTGACACCCGCAGGACACCCGTAAGACACCTGCAGGTCAAGCCTCCTCAACCCCAAATCCGCAAAATGCTTGTCTCGCAGCAGGACCCCACCGGAACGGCCATCAGGGAGCGACAGCCCAAGATGCAGCAATGATGTTCACACTTTTCCGAAAATGCTCTGATTCCGCCTACCGCGCCTTCTTCTTCGCCGCGTCGGCAGTCTTGGGCTTTGCGCCCTCCAGGTGACCCACGGGAATCGGACCCAGATCGGAGCCCGTGCGGCGGACCTGCGTATCGAGCAACATGTAGGTAATGGTCCGCGGAGCCGACGGCCGTGTCACGCCTGTTGCCGGATCGGTCGTCAGGTTCGGTCCGCTGGCGATCTGGAAGTTGAAGACCGGCGCACCGCCACCGGACGCGCTCATGATCCGCACCGGCAGATAGCCCTGGATGGGATGCAGCCGGAAGGCCGTCTCATAGCGATGGCGTTTCATGCTCCAGGTAAAGACGCGCACCTGGTCAAAGTCGAAGGGCAGTCCGGCCTTGGCTGGCGAGAGCACGGTCACGTACTCCGGAACCTCGTGGTCCGGCGTCGAAGCCTCGGGGTCCAGAACCTTGTTGATCACGTAGGCGCCCACGTACCGCTGTCCCTCGGCATAGGTGGCAATCTCGTCGGGCACATCCACATCCAGGCGGCCGGCCAGCAGCCATCCCGCGCGGCCCTGGCTGTCGCGCACCAGCCACCAGTCCTCTAGCGCCGGCGGCTCGGCCTCGGGCTCGCCGGAATTCGGCGCGGCGGCCGCTGGGGCAGCCGGCTTTGCGGCCGATTTTGAACCGGGCCCTGCATTGGGAGCCGTTGCCGCTGGACCAGGCTTCGGCGTCCCCGGATTGAGAGCCTGTCCCGAGCCCGGAGCGGCCGTCTTGGGCACCGTGGCCCTGACCAGAAGCTGAACCTTTGCGTTGGCGGTCAGCAGATAGAACCGCTCCGTCTCCCGGCCGGGCGTCAGGTGCAGGTAGATGTCGTCGCGGAGAACGCCGGTGGCCACCACCGGGTCCTCTTTGTGCCGGCTTGCAAGCTGGTCGAAGGCCTGGTAGGTCTGGCCGTCGATCACCGCCCGCTCTTCAATCCAGCCGATCTCGTTCTTCTCGGTCTTCACCTTGAGAAAGCGGCGGCCGTGTTCAAGCACCTCCAGCGGCTGGCCATTCACCACCTCGGCCACGCGGTTGGAGACGGCGGCCACGCGGTCATGCAGGTACATTTGCCGCGCCGAGACGTACACCGTGTCGTGGTGCTCGTGCCGGAAGCGGCTGCATCCAGAGGAAAACACAAGAAAACACGCAAGAAGCAGCGAGAGGGCGGCAGCCTTCGAGGGCCGCGCGGAAGAGACAAATGGAATTGGAGCTTGCGTGTGCACAGCCAGTGGCGATCACCCTGAGAATAGCACTATCGAGCAGGGGCAGGGATTGGCAGGGAACAGGGGCCCTTCCAACCTCGGCCCCCGCAACCGGTTGCTGCTCTGCCCCCTGTTCCCTTACCCCCTGCCCTTTATGGCGCGGCTACGATGGCGATGGCGCTGGTCGCGTTGCCGGATGTGATCTGGGAATCCAACTGGCCTGTCGTAGTCGAGTCGAATGTGTAGGAGTCGAAGTAGGGGCTAAACGAACCTACAACGAACACGAAAGAGTCGGTCGAGTCCTCGGCCAGGCCTAGCGGCTGATCGCCGGTCGCAACGCTGCTGCCCGTCGCTATCGAATAGGGAGACGCGCTTCCTGAGATCGCAAATCCGGTGATGTTGCCCGCATTGCCGGAGCCGGCCCCGTTGGCGACATAAACATAATCGGGGTTGGCGACAGGCAGGATGAAATTGGGTGCCAGTCCGCCGCTGGCGATCGGGGAGTTGGTTGCCGGAACCAGCGTAACCGGCGATGTGCTCAAAGAGGCATAGGTAAAAGCCCGCACCGCGCCAGAGGTGCCTGCGGAGTTGGCAAAGGTCTCGCCGATATAGAACAGACGCGGGGTTGTGCTGGGGTCCACGGCCACTGAAAGGGCAGAGCCGTTGGAATTCACCACCGGAATCGTGATGTAGCTGACTCCACTACTCGGCAAGGGATTGCTCTTGTTAAACGGAACCACGATCGTGCCGCCCGCGCCGAGAGGGACGAAGATGTTGCTGTTATCCGGCGAAATCACCATCCTGTTCTTCTGCAATGTGGCGCTTGCGACTGAGAAAAATGCCGTTGGCACCGTGTCTCCGATAATAAAAGCGCCGGTGGTGGAATTGATCGGGATAGCGTTCAACTGTACTCTGCCATTGCCCTGGATGGCCTCGATCAGCCACGAATTGCTCTTGTCCACCTGAATGGCATAAGCCTGATCCGGAGAAACCAGCACGCCGGTTCCCAGCACGCCGCTCTTTATCGGAAATGCATAAACACCGGCCGTCTCTGTGCTGACGACCAGGAAATTGCCGTTCGGCGCGATGGCCATCGAGTAGGGTGTGCTGGACAATGTCCAGGGGCTTCCTGAAATCGATGTGATGGAGCCGGAAGAGATGGACTCGCCGACAATCTCGGGGGTCGTTCCTCCGTTCAGAATATAGAAGTTGCCGCTTGTGCTGGCGCTGGTGCAACTGCCCGTGGAGGACGTCGTCACGTCAACACAAACTTGTGTAGTCTCTGCAACACTGCCTGAAACGCCCGTCACCGTAATCTCGTAAGTTCCTGTGGTCGTAGTCGCCGTGGTGGTCGCTGTCAGCGTGGCCGTTTGCGCCGACGTGCCGGTAATCGAAACCGATGTCGGAGAAAGGGTGCACGTTGTGGGACTGGCGGCGCTTGAAGGCGCACTGGTAATCGCGCAACTCAGCGAAACCGTCCCGGTAAACGAATTCGCCGGCGTCACAGTAATCGTCGAGGCGTTGTTGGTGGTCGCACCGGGGCTAACGGTAATGCTGCCGCTATTGGTAAGGCTGAAGTCCGTGTTCGTGCCGGTGCCCGGCGCCTGCCAGAAATCTCCGCAACCTGCCAGAAGCGGCGCCGCCGCAAGCAACAACTGTGCCCACTTTCCAATCCTCATCGCTGCTCCTTTTACGCCATCTTCAGGCTGCACTGTCTCTGAAATCCCGCTCTCAGGGTACCGCCTCGGCGCTCATCCTGTCTTGCCGCCCGGCCGCTCCGCAAACTCGCAGCCCCGCATTCTTCTAGACGCAGGCCGGCTGGTATTCGCTTGAGCCTTCCCAGCAGTCGTTCTCTTGCGCCCCAGGCTGATAGATTCTTAAGAGGATTGCGTCGATCTGGATGACCTGAGACCACGGCGCGCCCCAAGGAAAATGAGCTATGTTCCACACCACTGAAGACCTTCGCATCAAATGGACAAAAGTAGTCCTTCCCCCGGTATTCCTTGAGGAAGAGCGCCCCGTCACGGAGACCGCTTCGGATACCATCTTCGATGCCCGCAACGAGATCTCCGCCATTCTCAACGGCAGAGACGCGCGCCTGCTGGTCCTTGTCGGCCCCTGCTCCATTCACGACCCCAAGGCCGCGCGCGAGTATGCGGCTCTGCTCAAAAGCGCCATTCAGGAGTTCTCCGCGGACTTGCGCATCGTCATGCGCGTCTACTTTGAGAAGCCTCGCACAACCATCGGATGGAAGGGCCTCATCAACGACCCCTACCTCGATCAGTCTTACAAGATCAACGACGGACTGCGCCTGGCACGGCATCTGCTCCTCGACCTGGCCATGATGGGCGTGCCCACCGGAACCGAATTCCTTGACATGATCTCGCCCCAGTACATCGCCGGCCTGGTCAGTTGGGGCGCCATCGGCGCGCGGACCACCGAGAGCCAGGTCCATCGCCAACTGGTCTCCGGCGTCTCCTGCCCGGTGGGCTTCAAAAACGGCACCTCCGGCGACGTACAGGTAGCCATCGACGCGGTTCTCTCCGCCGCTCACTCCCACACCTTCCTGGGCCACACCAAATTCGGTCAATCGGCTATCTTTGTCACCACGGGAAATCCGGACTGCCACATCATCCTGCGCGGCGGCAGAAAAACCGTGAATTACACGGCCGAGAGCGTTGAACAGACCGCGGCGCTGATGAAAAAAGCCGGCCTTCCTCCCCGCATCATGATCGACTTTTCCCACGCCAACAGCAGCAAGGACTATCGCCGCCAGGCCGTTGTCTGCCACGATGTCGCCGGCCAGATCGCCTCGGGCGACAAGCGCATCATGGGCGCAATGATCGAGAGCAGTCTCGTCGCCGGAGCGCAGAAGCTCGTCAAGGGAGCGCAGCTCGTCTACGGCCAAAGCATCACCGACGGCTGCATCGACTGGGCAGAAACCCACGCCCTGCTAGCCGAGTTAGCCGCCGCCGTCCGTGTCAGGCGAGGCGCTTAGTTCTCATCCTGGGGGTCCCACCTTGGCCGCGCTTTTGTTTCTGCGGCTATAGCATTATCGATTCCGGTGTTTACAGAATCCATGCTCTCCTGATGTAAAGATGTGAAACGACAATGCTTTAGGGTTGGATAGCACGATGTCCGCATGAAAGAATCTTGAAGAATCTCTAGGCCTTGCTCGATAGCGAAGACGGTGGCTTCCTCGCGGATGGTCTGAGGGCGGATTTCGAGGGATGGGCTTAAAGCTTGAAGCGCCGGCGCGTTTGCCCTTCTTTATCTAGAGAAGCAGATCCTCGCCATAGATCATCTCCAACTCACGCACATGGTCGCGCGCTAGCCTCAACTCGCACTCCATCTCGAAACTCGGTCCGCCCGTGCCGCCTCCGAACTGGTGAAAGGCAGCCGAACAGGCCGTCTCGCGGTACTGCCGCCAGCTTTGCTCCACGCGCTCGAACTCCTCGATGAGATGTTTCGGTGTGAGTCTGGTCCCTGCCACTCCAGTCGTATCGGTATCAGGCTCGACCAGCGGCTGCGGCGACGGTGCGATCAGCTCCCGGATGATCCCTTCGTAGTCCTTCAGGTTTTGCTCCGTGATGGCCATCTGCTTGCCGTAACAAACATTGAAGTCATATGTGGTGTTGGCTTCCGTGCAGTCTCCGGCTTTTTCGCGAGCCATCTCCGCAGCCAATATCTGCTTGCCTTGGGCTTGTAGCCTCTGCCGTTTCACCATGTACTCTGCCCGTTGCTGTTGATACTCCTTCTGTTCGGGCGCGTGAATCTCCTTCGGCGTTGCAGAGCTTTGTGGGGTTGAGGTCTGTTGACTGAAAAGGAAGGGCAGAAAGACAATACTGCCGCACAGCATAACTGCTAGCAAGCGATTGTGCCTCGTATGCATCGAAAACTCCTTTTGAGTGTCGATTGCCTCGAATTGTGCCGCGCAGTTTTGGCTCCATCCATTCGGTTTGGGTCAATTCCGGCTCGCTTACTGTTTCGATTCGTGCTTCGCCCCAAACTCCCGCAGCTTGGCCAGCGTTGCTGCCGCCTGGCCGCTGTCGATGGCCTCAGCGCCCAGCTTGACACCTTCCTTCAGATCTGCGGCCAGTCCCGCAGCCACCAGCGTCGCGGCGGCGTTCAGCAGCACAATGTCGCGGCGTGCGCCGGGAATGCCGGTCAGCACGTCGTAGAGCATCGCCTTGTTGGTCTTTACATCGCCGCCAATGAACTGATCCAGCGTGGTGCGCGGCAGACCGGCCATCTCCGGAGTGATGCGGGCGGCCTTCAAGGTGGCTTGGCCCGTCTCAGACTCCTCGATGCGCGCCACCACCGACTCGCCTGTGGTCGTCAGTTCGTCGATGCCGTCGGTACCATGCACCACGAAGGCCCGCCGGGCCCCGAGAGCCGCTAGCGTCCGCCCAACCAGCAGCACCTTGCTGGGCGCAAGCACGCCGATCACCTGCGCCCGCGCCCCGGCCGGGTTGGTGAGCGGGCCGCACAGGTTAAAGATTGTCCTGAAGCCGAGCGCGCGGCGCAGCGGCCCCACAGCCTTCATCGCCGGGTGATAGAGCGGTGCAAAGAGGAACATGAATCCGGTCTCGCGCAGGCACTCAACAGCCAGTTCCGGCCCCAGCGAAATGGGCACGCCCAGCGCCTCCAGCACGTCTGCCGCGCCGCAGAGCGAGGTGACCGCGCGGTTGCCGTGCTTGGCCACTTTGGCGCCCGCCGCCGCCGCCACCAGCGCCGCGCCGGAGGAGATGTTAAAGGTCAGCGGACCTCCGCCGCCGGTGCCGACCACGTCCACCAGTTCGTTCCGCTCCTCGGGGGTGAGCGGCAGCGGCGTGACCCGTTCGCGCATTACCTGCACAAAGCCGGCCAGCTCTGGCGCCTGTTCGCCGCGGGTTGCCATCACAGTTAGCAGCGCGGCAGTCTCCACCTCCGGCACACTGCCGGAGAGAATCTCTTCGAGCGCGTGGGCCGCCTGCTCGCGAGTCAGTGCCGCGCCGTCTTCGGCCAGCGGCTTCAAAAGCTCTTTCAAAGAGGCCATATTGTTCTATGATAGCGGCCCCAGGCCCGACCAACTGTTCCAGAGGATTGGGCGCTCCCTGCCGTTTGCCCCACCTTTGGCGGGCGAGATAGTATGTCAACACCGCTGGCGCGGCGCAGCCAAGGCCGATTTCCAGTCCCCCAAACAGCGGAGCGGAGGTCTCTTCCGACGATGAAGATCCACGAGTACCAGGCGAAAGAAATCCTGGCAAGATACGGCGTGGCCGTGCCCAGAGGCGAAGTGGCCAACACCCTGGAAGAAGCCTCGACAGTGGCCCGCAAACTGTTCGCGGAGGGTGCAAAGGGCGTTGTGGTCAAGGCGCAGATTCACGCCGGAGGCCGCGGCAAGGGCGGCGGCGTAAAAGTGGCCCGCACGCGCGAGGACGCCGAGCTTTACGCCAAAAACATCCTCGGCATGACGCTGGTGACCCACCAGACAGGCCCGGCGGGCCAGAAGGTGCAGCGGCTGCTGATCGAGGAGACCGCGGCCATCGACCGGGAGCTTTATCTGGGCATTGTTCTAGATCGGGCGACAGGCAGGTTGGTGTTCATGGCCTCGCAGGCTGGTGGTATGGAGATTGAAGAAGTGGCCGCCAAGACGCCCGAGGCCATCTTCAAAGAGACCATCGACCCAGCCGTCGGTTTTGGCGCATGGCAGGCGCGCAAGCTGGCCTTTGCTCTAGGCCTCAAGCCCATGCAGATCAATGCAGCGGTCGCCTTTTTTCAGAGTTTGTATAGGGCCTTCATCGAGACCGACGCCTCGCTCGTCGAGATCAATCCCTTCATCACCACCAAAGACGACAAGCTCTTTGCTCTCGACGCCAAGATCACCTTCGACGATAACGCCATCTTTCGCCATCCTGAGATCAAGGCGTTGCGCGACACTGCTGAAGAAGACCCGCTTGAAGTCGAGGCCAGCAAGTATGCGCTCAACTACATCAAACTCGACGGCACGATTGCCTGCATGGTGAACGGCGCCGGCTTGGCGATGGCGACGATGGATATTATCCAGTACGCCGGCGGCAGCCCTGCCAATTTTCTTGACGTAGGCGGCGGCGCGACCCAGGAGCAGATCGAACACGCCTTCGAGATACTGCTCTCCGACTCCAACGTCAGAGCCATCTTCATCAACATCTTCGGTGGCATTCTGCGCGTGGACCGCCTGGCCACCGGCGTTGTCGCTGCGGCGCGCAAACTCAAGGTCAAGTTGCCCATCGTTCTTCGCCTTGAAGGCACCAACGTAGAGGAAGGCCGCAGAATTCTGAAGGAATCCAGCCTCAACTTCCAGGTGGGCGAAACAATGAAAGAAGCAGCGGAACTGGTTGTGAAGGCAGCTTCTAGCTGCTAGCCTCTAGCTTCTAGCTTCTGGTCTTTTTGGCGGACGGCAACATGAAAGAGGTTGCAAATTGGCGCAAGCATTTCAGGATCTCAACGTTTGGCAGCGGGCCATGGAGATGACGGTTTGCATCTATGGACTCACCAAGAGCTTCCCCAAAGAGGAGATGTACGGGCTGACATCGCAACTACGCCGCGCGGCTGTTTCCGTAGCGAGCAATATCGCCGAGGGAAGAGGAAGAATGACCGATGGCGAATTCCGGCAATTCCTGGGGATCGCACAGGGTTCAACTTATGAAGTACAAACGCAACTTCTAGTGGCACGAAGCTTGAAGATGGGGGATGAAGAATCGCTGAGCAAAGCAGATGCGCTTTGCATCGAGACTTCGAAGATGCTCGGCGCATTCATCCAGTCTTTAGGAGCTAGAGGCTAGAGGCTAGAAGCTAGGAGCTGTTCTTGATGGCTGTTCTGGTTAACAAGGAAACTCGTCTCATCGTGCAGGGAATTACCGGCAAAGAAGGCACATTCCATGCGATGAGCTGCGCGGAGTATGGCACTAAAGTTGTCGGCGGCGTGACTCCCGGCAAGGGCGGCAGCACGCATGAGGGTTGGCCGGTGTTCAACACCGTGGCCGAGGCCGTGGAGAAGACAGGCGCCAGTGCGACCATGATCTTTGTGCCCCCGCCCTTTGCCGCCGACGCCATTCTCGAAGCCGAGGATGCGGGGATTCCGCTGATCGTCTGCATCACCGAGGGCATTCCCACGCTCGATATGGTGAAGGTCTGGGCCAAGCTCAAGACCTCGAAGTCGCGGCTCATCGGGCCCAACTGCCCTGGTGTCATCTCGCCTGGCAAGGCGAAGATCGGCATTATGCCAGGGCGCATTCATGAGGAAGGCTCGGTGGGCATCGTCTCCCGCTCGGGCACGCTGACTTATGAGGCCGTGCATCAGTTGACCCAGCGCGGTATCGGCCAGTCGACCGCGATTGGAATTGGCGGCGATCCGATCATCGGTACCACGCACATCGACGCGCTGCGCCTCTTCAACGACGATCCCGAGACCGAAGCCATCATTCTGATTGGAGAGATCGGCGGCTCAGCCGAAGAAGCGGCGGCGGAGTTCGTGAAAAAGCACGTGAAGAAGCCGGTGGTCGGCTTCATCGCCGGGCAGACCGCGCCTCCTGGCCGCCGCATGGGCCACGCTGGTGCCATCATCTCTGGCGGCCAGGGCACCGCTTCCGACAAGATGAAGGCCATGACCGCGGCGGGTATTCACGTGGTAGTATCGCCAGCCGAGATCGGGGATGCTCTTGCCCGCGCCATCGGTAAGAGCTAGAGAATCTCTGAACAATATCTTTGATCTTCGCGAGATTGGTATTCCCATGGGAATACCAAATTGGCCTGCTTGTTATCAGGGCACGACTTCAAAGCCTGCCCTGAGCTTGTCGAAGGGTGCCAAATAATCAACAATATCAACGGGGCTTCTGCCCTTGCGGGAGCTACTTCTCCGGTCGCCGGACGCTTGGCAGATTCACCAAACACTGCCTGGCCCCCGTGCGACATGCCTTCCATCCGCTAAGATCAGCTAAGATTGGGAGACCAGTATGATCATTCATCGTGGACGCGGCGGACTCGTCTTCGTCATTACATTTGCTTGCCTGTTCATTACTGAACTATTCACCAGAAACCATTTCCACGACGATCGCTATTACCAACAGCACAAATGGCCTGCTTTGATAGGATTCCTTGCCGCGGCAGCGATCATTCAAATGCTCATTCAACGCAAGCCGCAAGTTCCAGCCGCTCAAGAGAAGGATTGGCTCGTCTCCAGCAGCATCGATCCAAATCCGGAAGGTTTGGATACTGAATCCAACATGGCCAAGTGGCGAATTTTCCGGAAATCCGATTCGTTTTTCGTCATTCCAATAAGATTCTGGCCCTGGATTCTTTGCGCCCTGGGAATTCTGATGTACGTTCTTCCCTTATCCCTCCTGGAATAATGCGAGCCTTGAGTAAAGCGAGTTACTGTTGCCTCTCCGCGCAGAGTGCTTCCAGACTTCGAAGGTGCTTGAGCATCTCGCCCAGCGCCGTCTTTCCAATCTTCTGCTCGAACTCCCGCTGTAACTTGTCGAGTGCTCCAATGACACGCACGGCGCACCTCTTCCCTTGCGGCTTCAGCGTTAGCTGGTAGGCGCGCGCGTCCTCGGGATCGATCTTTCTCTGCAACAGTCCCTTGGCCTCCAGCGATGAGACGCAGTGGCTCACATTTCCCCGCGTCGTTCCGAAGGTTTCTGCCAGTTGCGATGGCTTGACCGGCCGTGGCGCCTCAAAAAACATGGCCGCCAAAACCAGCCCTTCCAGAAAATTAAGGCTGTCGGCCGCAAGAACCTGGGTTCCCAGCGATTCAAATCGCCGCGCTGCCCGATTCACCGCGAACATGGGACTTTCCTGGAGGAACACATCGATGCGCATGGCCTTTTCCTGATGGTTTACTGGATCAACTATTCAAAACAATATCAAATCATCCTTGCGAAACGGTCCACTGGCGCTCAGAATTACTGAGAAAACCAGAATATGTCTGCTTCGAGATCGGTTCGTTTTGCGGGCTTCATCTTGCTGGCAGCCTGCGCGCCATGGGCTTCCGCGCAAACGGTTCCTGCCGCTCAACCCGCCCCGCTTCCCCACCCCTCCGAGACCATGGTGGTTCTTGGTTCAGCCACTCCTGTGCCTCTGGCTGAGTCTCCCGCTTCCGTCGTGGTGCTGCCGGTCGAGGACCAAACTCTCACGCTGGAGTCGCCGCAAGACCTGCTGCGCCAGGACTCGTCGGTCTATCTCGAAGAGCGCGGCGCGGGCGGCGGACAGGCGGACCTGGTTCTGCGCGGAGGAACCTTTGAGCAGGCCCTGGTTCTGCTGAATGGCTTCCGCATCAACGATAGCCAGACCGCGCATCACAATCTTGACCTGCCCATCCCTCTCGACGCCATGGACTCGATTGAAGTGCTCCATGGCGCAGGTTCCACTCTGCATGGCGCGGACGCCTTGAGCGGCGTTGCTGACTTTCTCACCTCCGCGCCCTCCGCGTCCTCGCTGCGTCTTCGCCTGGGAGACGGCAGCTTTGGCTCGAACGAGGAGTCCTTGCTGGCTGCTCTGGCGCGCAAGCGATGGAGCAGCCGATTGACTGCAAGCCGCAATTTTTCTACCGGCTTCATGACCGACCGCGATTACCGCAATGAAGATGCATCCTCTGAGAGCTGGATAAGTTCCCGCCTCGGTATCTCGGACCTGCTGTTCGCGGCCAGCGACCGTTCATTCGGCGCGAACCAGTTTTATGGGCCTTATAACTCATGGGAACGGACCAAAGGCTGGTTTGCCTCCGGCCGCCAGGAGTTAGGCAGCCGCACTGTTGCAGCCTTCGGCTATCGCCGTCACACGGACGAGTTCGTTCTGCTACGCGACGACCCGTCAATCTACGAAAACAACCACATCGATGGCTCCTGGCAGGCCTCCGTGAGCCACACCCTTCCAGTCGCCGCGTCCTCCGTGCTCTTGTTCGGGCTGGAGTCGGACGGCGACAGCATCCGCAGCTACAATCTGTCGGGTGGTGTACTCTCGTATGCGCTCGGCCTTCATGCCCGTAATCGCGGCGCGGGTTATCTGGACCTGGACCTGCGCCCTGCGAAAAGCCGATGGAACTTATCCGCAGGCCTGCGCGAGGAGTTATTCTCGGGCGGCTTGCAGTCGACGTTTGCGCCGCACCTGGCAGGCAGCCTGCGCCTGACCAATCAACTCAAGCTCCGGGCCAATGGAGGTTACGGGTTCAGACTTCCGACTTATACCGACCTTTACTACTCCGATCCAACCACCGTAGGCAATCCGAATCTGAAGCCTGAGTCGGCCTGGTCCGGCGAGGCAGGAGCCGATTGGGTTCCGTCCAGCCGCCTTTCGCTTTCGGCCACCGGGTTTTATAACCGCCAGCATGACACCATTGACTATCTGCGCGCCGCGTCTCTCCCTCACTCGCTTCTCCCTGCATGGTGTCCGGTCAGCACATGGTGCGCGGCGAACCTCAGCGGCCTGCATTTTGCGGGAGTGGAATCTTCCGCCACTTGGGTTCCCGCAAGGGACCAAAAGGTGCAGATCGCATGGACTCACCTCGTTGGCGGGCAGCCGCCCTTGAACGGTCTGCAATCGGAGTATGCCCTCAACTATCCAGTCGAGAACCTCCATGCGACCTGGACGGCCGCGCTGGGACACGCCCTTATAATGACCAATTCGGTCGCACTCGCAAAGCCCTATCAGCAGCCTGGCATTGCTCCTTGGAACACAACCGCCTATCCCGTGTGGAACGCCGCGTTGACGCATGACTCAGGGAAACTTCGTCCCTATCTCCGCCTGGGAAACCTGAGTAATACCGGCTATCAGGAGATTCGAGGCGTCGCCATGCCGGGCCGTTCCATCACCGGCGGCGTTTCTCTCTGGCTCGGGCGCTGATTTCTTGATGAAAATCATTACAGTTGATGCAGGATTCTGGTAACCTGTCCTCGTACCTCGCGAGTCCGCGTTCCCGAAAAAATTGGCGGGCTCTACCTGCACTCTCCGGCTCTTGAGGGACTGTGGATGGGGGCGCTTCAGGAGCACACCGGGAAAGGTGTGCCTGCGCCTTGCGTCTGCGCCGCCTTTCCCTCGACTCCACGCAATCCTACGCAAAGGAGAACAGACATGAGCAATCCCGCACTGCACCACAAGATCACTTATATTGAGTTCACTACCACCGGCATCGAGCGGACCAAGCAGTTCTACTCGACCGTCTTCGGCTGGAGCTTCAAGGATTGGGGCCCGGAGTATATCGACTGCAACGCGGCCGATTCCGGAATCGCCATCGGCTTTGCCAAGAGCGCGCCCCAGCAGGAGCAGCCCAAGTCCGCGCCATTGGTGGTGCTTTACTCCGCGGATTTGAAAGCCACTGAAGCTGCAATCATAGCCGCCGGCGGCAGCATTGTCGTGCCCATCTTCGAGTTTCCCGGAGGGCGTCGCTTTCACTTCTCCGATGGCGCGGGTAACCTGCTCGGCGTCTGGTCGGAGTAGGTGCATTGCTTCGGAAACAACCAAATGAAATAAAGCTGGACGCCCATCCTTTCTCCTCTTTTCTGGCGAAAGGATGGGCGTCGCTGTTCAATCCCTCAATAGCCAAATCAGGAATGCGCGGCAACAGCTTCCAGCTCGGCCAGGCGCTTGCCAAGCAGCGTCTCCAGCTTGACCAGTGCGGCCGAGAAGCCTTCAATGCCTTCCTTCAGTTTGTCTGTGGCCATGCGGTCGCCGTCGTGCATGAACTCAAAGACATCCTTGTCCACCACGATCCGCTCCATGGGCATCGCCCTTGCGGCTTCGGGCGAGAGCTTGCGCGGCAACTCATCCACGGTGGCTTCGAGTTCGGCCAGCAGTTGCGGTGAAATGGTCAGCAGGTCGCAGCCTGCCAGCTCGCGAATCTCGCCAATGTTGCGGAAGCTCGCGCCCATCACCTGCGTCTTGTAGCCGAACTTCTTGTAGTAGTTATAGACATGGGTCACGGAGATGACGCCGGGATCGTTGGCGCCCTGGTAATCCATGCCGGTTTCCACCTTGTACCAGTCCAGGATGCGGCCGACGAAGGGCGAGACCAGCGTGACGCCGGCCTCGGCCGCCGCGATGGCCTGGTGCAGCCCAAAGAGCAAGGTCAGGTTGCAGTGGATGCCTTCGCGCTCCAGCACTTCGGCGGCGCGGATGCCCTCCCACGTCGAAGCAATCTTCACCAGCACGCGCTCGCGGCCGATACCGGCGGCATCGTACTGCGCGATGATCTTGCGGGCCTGCGCGATGGTGGCTTCGGTGTCATAGGAGAGGCGTGCGTCCACTTCCGTCGAGACGCGCCCTGGAACGATGTCCAGAATCTTCTTGCCAAAGGCGATGGCCAGCCGCTGGAATGCGAGGTTGGCGATGGCCGCATCGGCCGCGCTGCTCCCAAGTTCCTTGCGGGCTTCCAGCAGCACTCCGTCCACAATGGGCTGATACTGCGGCAACTGCGCCGCGGCGGTAATCAGCGAAGGGTTCGTGGTTGCATCCTGCGGGCGAAACTTCTCCATCGCCTCGATGTCGCCTGTGTCGGCGACCACCACGGTGTAAGTGCGTAACTGTTCAAGCAGATTCTGCGGCATAATTCCTCCTGGGACGGGGATTCCCGGCTGCAAGCACATTCGGCTTCAGTGTATCGCTGTTCAGATTCACCTGCGGTGCCAAAACTGCACACAGCGTTAAGTCTTGTTTAATCGGCAGAGTCGATTCGAGAGAGCCATGAGGCCTTCGCCTCCGCGGGAAGGAAGCTGGCGCGAATGGAGTGGGCGGCCAGTTGGCGGAGTTCCTCGCGGGTAAAGCCTTGCTCGGTATGGGCCAGCAGATACTCATTCGCCACATCAGACCCGAAAAAAGCAGGATCGTCGGAGTTCAGCGTGACTACCAGACCGTCGTCGAAGTATTTCCGCAGCGGGTGTTCAGCAAACGAAGGGCAGACGCCGGTACGAACGTTCGAGGTTGGATTCAACTCCAGAGGGATGCGCCAATCCTTCAGATCCTGGAGCAGATAGAAGTCCTTTACGGCCGAGAGCGCGTGCCCGATGCGCTCGGAACCGATGGAAAGCGCCTCGCGGATGGCCTCGGGGCCGGTGGTTTCTCCGGCGTGATTGGTCAGCCGCAATCCGGCTTGCGCGGCCCGCGCATAGAGAGTGCGGAAAGGCTCTGAGCCGGCCTGGCGCTCGTCGCCCCCCAGGCCAATGCCGATGATTGACGGGTACGCTGGTTTGAGCTCGATGGCCTTAAGAAAGACCCTCTCGGCCTCCGCCACGGTGAAGTGGCGCACGGCGTCGAAGATCCAGTAGAGCGACAGGCCAAGTTCGCTCTCCCCGCGCTTGCGCGCCCGCTCGAGGCCTTCGAAGATGGGCTCGAAGGCCGCGGGGTCGTGGTTGCGCCACAGGTAGATGACGCCGACGGAGATGAAGACCTCGGCGTGAACCACGCCCTGGGCGGCCAAGTGCTCCATCATGCGCCAGGCGGCCAGCTCGTAATCGTCCGGGCCCAGCAGCAGGCGCGTGACGGCCTTGAATGCCTCCAGAAAGCCCGTGAAGTCGGAGAAACGGTAGAGCGCCTCGGCTTCGGGCAGCGTGAGCGGACGGGCATCGTGGCGGGCGCTCAGTTCCACCAGCGTGGAAGGCAGAATCGTGCCTTCGAGATGCAAATGCAGCTCGGCCTTGGGAAGCCGGCGAATGAAGCCTTCCATCTCCGTCATCACCAGAGTCTACTTTAACCCCGCGAATTCCGACCGATGGCGGCTGTAGAAGAAGTAAATCAGCAGGCCGATCACCAGCCATGCGAAAAAGGCCATCCAGGTCATCACTTCCAGGCCCATCATCAGCACGATGCAGAAGATGATGCTCAGCACCGGGAAAACCGGACCCAGCGGGGTGCGGAAGGCGCGAGGCCGCTCCGGTTCACGAAAGCGCAGGATGATAACGGCGATCGAAACCAGGACGAAGGCGAAGAGCGTCCCGATGTTGGAGAGATTGGAGACGGTGCCGATGTCCAGCAGGCCGGCCGGAATGCCCACCACAAAGCCGGCCACCCAGGTGGCCACAGCAGGGGTGCGGAACTTTGGATGAATGCGGCTGAAGATGGTGGGCAGCAGTCCATCGCGGGACATGGCGAACCAGACGCGCGCCTGGCCAAGCTGGAAGACCAGAATCGACGAGATCATGCCCAGCATGGCGCCGATGAGCACAAAGAGCCGCACCCAGGGAAGATGTTCGCCTCCGGGCAGCAGGGAGAGCTTTTTAATGGCGTTGACAACGGGCGCCGCATCGCCCATGACCGACTGCCAGGGGACGATGCCGCTGAGGACGATGGCCACTCCGCCATAGAGCAGGGTACAGGCCACCAGCGTCATCAGGATGCCGAAGGGCAGGTCGCGCTGCGGATTCTTGCACTCCTCGGCGGCCGTCGAGACCGAATCGAAGCCGATGTAAGTGAAGAAGATGATGGAGCCGCCGGTGAGCACGCCGGTCCAGCCGTTGGGCATGAAGGGATGCCAGTAGTGAGGCTTGACAAAGCTGGCGCAGGCAACGATGAAGACCAGGATGGCGGCCATCTTGACCATCACCATCACGTTGTTGGCGCGGGCCGACTCGCGGATACCGCGCACCAGGAGAACGGTCAGAAGCATGACCACCAGAAACGCGGGGATGTTGAAGCCGAAGTGCCAGCCGGATTGGTAGATATCGTTGCCCGCGAAATCCTGAAGACCGGTGGGAAGGTAGGCGGGGGAAATCCACTGCGCGGGAAAGTGAACGCCGAACCAGTCGAAGAGATCGACAAGATGGGCGGAGAGACCAACGCTCACGCTCATGTTGCTGAAGGCGTATTCGAGGATCAGGTCCCAGCCGATGATCCAGGCCACCAGTTCGCCCAGGGTGGCGTAGGTGTACGTATAAGCCGAGCCGGCGATGGGAATCATGGACGCCAGTTCGGCGTAACACAGCCCGGTGAAGACGCAGACAATGGCCACCAGCACCAGCGAAAGCGCCAGCGCCGGACCCGCACCAGGCCGTCCCGCCATGGCGGCGTGGTGCATCAGGTAGTGCAGTAGCGGCGTATCCCGGATATTGGGTGCATCGAACTTCTGGCCGGCCATGGCTGTGCCGATGACCGTGAAGATGCCTGAGCCGATCACCGCGCCAATGCCGAGAGCGGTCAGGGACCAGGGCCCGAGGGTCTTCCTGAGCGCGTGCTCGGGTTCCTCCGAGTCCAGGATCAGCTTATCGATCGACTTGCGGGCGCCAAGTTGCCTGAGCAGGGCAGTTCTCCTCGTCCCGCCACCGGCGGGGACATGTCGATTCAGGATCCTGCCGGTCCAGGGCGACTCCCCGGTTCAGGATGCCTTCCTCGCATTGCTAAAGAATGAGGCTTTCCCCACGCAACTCCTCGCTGATCCGGTCTGGTCCGTGCGGGCGGCAAGCGAGAAAAGCCGTTGTGGGAGAAGGTAAAGCTGAGTTCCGGGCCTGGCGCGCCCTCGCGGATGGCCCGGAACTCTTTCGTTCTTGCGGGGCAAGCGGTTACCGCTTCGAGATGCCGCGGGCCAGCTTCTTGACCTTCTTCTTCTTCGATCCGCGCGGCTCTGTCCGCTTCGCCTTGGGAGCGGCACTCTTGCGTGCGGCGCGTTTGATCTTCTTCCGTTCCTGCTTGTCTTCGATCTTGGTGGTGTCTGCCACTGGTAACCTCTTTCGCTGCAATCTCTTCAGGGTTTCCCGTTAATCGGGTGAGTAGACCTATATGTTAACAGGGATTTCACGGCGGCGAAAGCGCCGCCTGCGCGTGAAAAGCCGCGGCGCGACTGTTTCAAGCGTACAATGAGAATAGAACTGAATCATGGGACTCGAATCTTTGAAATACAAATAGCCTGCTCGGCTCTTGCCTTCCTTCCGCTCCTGACGGGCTCCGCACCGCACGCAACAATCACCTGTTTGCCGGAGTTAAGTCATGCGTTCCGATAAGATACACCGCGCGCTCGCGCAGGGAATGAACCGCTTTGAAGTCTGCCAATTAGTTGCCAAAGGGGTCAAGGCTACCCACAAAACCGGCGGGCGCTTTGAAGATTCGATTAACGACGTGCTGCAATATTTAGGCACCCACGAAACACTCAGGGAGAACCTTCACCCTGCCATTCCGCAGGTCAGCGTCAAGAGCCTCAAGCCGGCAGCGTAGCCGGACAAGGATCAGGGGTCAGTCGGAGTCCTGATCCCGGCCGGCTCGATAGCCGCCAAATGCATGGATCGTCCTGGTCCCGGCAAGAACTTCGCTGCTATGCTGCACGCCGCGTGGAATCAGATATTCCTCCCCGGCCTTCACCGGGATCCGTTCTCCATTGACGATCAAGATATAGCAACCCTGCACAACGAGCATGTATTCGTCGTAAGCGTGCGCATGTGCCGCCGATGCCGCCGGCTCCCGGCAGGTCCAAAACGCCATCTGGCTTCCGTTTTTGCCGTCGAAGACGTAACCCTCAACGCCTGGAGTCGCTTGATCGGATAGCGCAATTCTGTTCGCGGAATGTTTCATGAATTCCGGGAAATCGTCCATAATGCAAGGTATTATCGCACTTGACTAGGCGGAAAAACCCGTCCAAACGCACGAGAGGGACGGCAGCTTCGCCGTCCCTCTCTTCTTGAATTCGAACCGATTGGAAGGGGGTAACCCTTAGACAACCTGGACGTTCTCAGCCTGCCAGCCCTTGGGGCCTTTGGTCACGTTGAACTGGACGCGCTGGCCTTCCTGCAGTGAACGGAATCCGTTCGACTGGATAGCGGTGTGATGGACGAAGACGTCCTCGCCGTTTTCACGGCTCAAAAATCCAAAACCCTTGGCGTCATTAAACCACTTGACTGTGCCTGTTTCCATTGTGTGTTACTCCTTCGATACTGATTTACCGCGAACGCAATGTGGAAGTTTGCGAGTAGGCGGTTACCGGAACAGGCAAGAACTTCAGATCGAATTCTACGATTGAACTGAGTGTAGCACGGTTTTGGCATCGGACTGGAAATATATTAATGGACCGGCTGGAGACAGCCGGCAAGCTTCCATCAGGACAGAAAGTTGCGCTGCTCCTCCCCTAAAGTGCGTGATAAGTGCAGCGGGCAGGGTAAACTCTTTCTGTCATTGGAGGGATGCTCATGGCCAGCGAAAACAGCCGCGTGCTTGTCCTCAATCCCGGAGGAACCTCCACCAAGTTTGGCATCTACACCAAGGATGGCGCCGAGTGGGTGCGCACCATCTGGCATGGGGATGAAGAAATAGCGCGCTTCCGCGGGAAGTCGATGCTAGACCGGCTCGACTATCGCGCGGAGTTGATCGAGCGAGCCCTCGAAGAAGCCGGATACGGCAACGCCGGCTTTGCCGCGGCCGCCGGCCGGGGCGGATTGTTGCCGCCGCTGCCCTGCGGCACATATCTGGTGAATGACGCGATGGTGGAAGAGCTGCGTCTGGCGCCACGTGGCCAGCACGCATCCAATCTTGGCGCCTTGCTGGCGCTCAAGTTTGCCCAGGTGGCCGGGGTGAACGCCTACATCGTGGACCCGGTAACGGTGGACGAGTGGCAGCCGTGCGCCCGTCTCTCCGGTTCGCCGCTGGTGGAGCGCACTTCGATCGGCCATGCTCTGAACGCCAAGGCCGTGGCCCGCCGGTTCGCGCGCGAGCAGGCGCGCCCCTATCCGGCGCTACGCCTGATCGTGGCGCACTTGGGCAGCGGTATCACCGTCTCGGCACACCAGGACGGACGAATGATCGACAGCAACACCATCGAAGAAGGCCCTTTCGGCGGCGACCGTACTGGGGGGCTGCCGGTGCGGGCGCTCATCAGGCTCTGCTTCAGCGGCCAGTACACCCAGGCTCAGCTTGACCGCCATGTCTTCGGTGACGGCGGACTCTTCGCATACCTCGGTACCCGCAACCTGATCGAGGTGGAACAGAGGATTGACGCGGGAGACCACGATGCCGAATTGGTTTTTAACTCGATGATCTACCAGATCGGGAAAGAAGTCGGAGCGATGGCAGCGGTGCTCAAAGGAAAGGTGAACGCCATCCTTCTTACAGGAGGAATGGCGTATTCGGAAAGAGTGGTAGGGATGTTGCGCGCCTCTCTCGAATGGATTGCGCCCATCCGGGTCTATCCCGGTGAAGATGAACTGCAGGCCCTGGCCGAGGGAGTTTTCCGCGTGTTAAGCGGGGAGGAGCAGCCAAAGAGGATGGGAGCGTAAGCGGCGGACACGAACACGAAGACGATTTGAGCCGGACCGATACGGAATTTTCGATTCTTGTGATGCGATCATGCTCTGACTAGCTAAAGCGCTGCCGCATCTTCCGCACTGCGATGGCCTTGGCGTAAATCTCCTTCAATAGGGTGTAGTTGATTTCAGCCGTGTATTTGCTCAGAAACAGATTCCGGCAATTGCTGCGCATCCGCTCATAATCTTCGCCATCGGAGAAGCGAAGCGCCCCAGCTGCCAGCGCATCGGCATCACCTGGTGAAAAGCGGTAGCCTGTCACGCCGTTCTCCACCAGCTCTCGCACCGCGCCAAGATCGGCTGCCAGGATTGGCGTGCCCTGTGCAAGTGCTTCGACAACTGCGCGCGAGAATCCCTCGAACCACTCCGACGGAAAGACCAGAAACTTCGCCTTCGCCATCTCGCGATAGACCGTGTCCGGCGGCTGCTGCCCAAGATACTCCACGTCAGAATTCGCAGCCGCGCATAAACGCACTTCGTCTGCCATGGGGCCGTCGCCGATGATCCTGAGGCGAAGCGGCATTCTTCCCGTATTCCACGCGGAGAGCAATGTCTTTATCCCTTTTTCCGATGATAGCCGCCCGGCAAACAGCGCAAAATCTTCCCTTTTCCCATCAGCCTTCCAGGTGCCGGAGCCGGCGAAGTTCGGTTTTACCACTACTTTCTCCCCTGGCAAACCGCCACCGACCAGAACCTCGCGCTGGAAGTTGGAGACCGCAATAAAAAGATCGACAGCATCCCACGTGTGCGCCAGGCGATGAATTGCATAAGCTGCCGTGACGATTGCGCTGCCCGCCCGGCTGCCGCGATAGCACCCATGAACGATTCCATCCACAGGAAACGCCTTGCCGGCACAGTCCGTGCATCGAGATCCATCGCGATAGAGCAGCGCGTTTGCGCAGATCATCCTGAAGTTGTGCAGCGTCTGCACCGTGGGAATTTCTGATGAGTCGGCTTCCAGAATGATCGACGGCGACAGCATCGGGAACCAGTTGTGAACATGCACAATCTCCGGCCGGAAGTCACGGATCGCATGGTTCATCCGTCTGCGCGAACGCGCCGAATAGAAGGCCGACGCAGCGGCAATCATCTTTCCGCAAAGACCCTGAATCGCGTCGTTATCCTGCTCCAGAAGCTCCACGCTGTGGCCATGGCTCCGAAGCAGCTCGATCTCATCCCGCACAACCGCGTCTTCGCCGCCGCCGGTCTGATACCGATTATGTGCTACAAGGATGCGCATACGCTGACTCTCGAAAATCGAACCGGAACATTCCCTTCAGGCCATGCGATCCATGGCGGACTTTCCAGAAGCATTCAAAACCTCTTCAATATACGCGTAGGCGCTGGACACAACATTTCTCCAAGTGCTTGCCCTGGCCGCTTCCAAAGCGCAGCGCCCCATCTCGGCGCGAAGCTCTCGCTTGCCGGCCAGTTCTTGCATCGCGGCCGCCAGATCTGCAATCACTTCCTTCTCGTTCCGCTTTTCTACGGGAATCTTGATCCCGCACGCCCGCGAAACAATTGCGCCGGGCCCGCCGGTGTCCAGGCAGATCGCAGGAAGCCCTTGCGACAAAGCCTCAAGAAGCACATTCCCGCTTGAGTCGTGCAGGCTAGGAAATACAAAGGCCGTGTAGCTGCTGTAGTGCGCCCGCATCTCCTCGTGCGGAATCGCGCCGAGCCACCGCACCGAGTCTTGAAGTCTCAGCGTCGCGGAGAGCTTTTTGAGCCGCGCTTCATCCCTCCCCGCTCCAATCACTGTGAGAGTGGCATCCGGCCGCTCCCTTCTCAGTTCGAAAAGCGCCTTCAGCGCCAGATGCAACCCCTTCCAATAGACCAGGCGCCCCGCATAAAGGAAGTTGGCGCCTGCATTCTGGGCCGCGGTCTCTTGCCTTATGCTTTCAGCTTCCAGTCCGATTTCGACCACCACCCGGCTCTTCTTCCGGCACTCAGCCGGGACAATCGCAAGCGTTTCCGGGGTCTTGCACAGAATCACCGTGGCCTGCCTGAACATTGCGCGAACGGACGGATTCCAGCAGGCCAGTCTGTTGCTTGCCTCGCGCATCTTCTCCTTCAACCTGTTCCTTGCCGGAAAGCCGCTGCGCAGCAGCACGGGCGTCATCTCGCCGCCGCCCAGAGGCCCAACAGCAAAAGGCAGCCCCAGGCGGCCCATGTACGAAGGCTGGCGGTACATTCCAAAGGTCACATGGTGAACCAGATCGAACTGCGTCTTATCCGTTAGCCGCTTGGCCAGGCGATATGCGCCGTGCTGCCATAGCCAATAGTAGAGATCGATGCCGCGGCTCCCGCGCTTCCACCATCTCCCCCACGATGGAAGATCGTAATAATGGAATTGCAGGCCGGCGATTGGAGCATCCGCCATAGCCTTGTCGATTGCATCCCGATTGTTCGATCGCGTGATTACTGAGACCTCGTGGCCGAGACGGGCCAGTTCCGTTGCCCAGTGCCAGCCGACGCCAGGCTCCGAGCCTGTTGCCGGTTCGCATGCGTAGGCTGAAAGCAGAACCCTCATGCCTTCTCCGTTTTTTCCAGATGCCTGCAATAGCCCCAGCCGTAGCACCCGGTCAGCAATTTCCATAAGATGCGCAGACCCTGGGCAATCGTGCGGCGTAAATAGATCGTCCGTGGCGCCGTCTGATTCTTCCAGTAACGCGACCGGATAAGCATATCTTCCTGGTTGCTCTGTTCACGCAAACGCCGGTTCTTTTGCTCCGCATAAAAACGCATGCGTGACCACTGCCGCGCTACATGCTCAATCCTTCCGTGATCGCTGAATCGTATCCAAAGATCCGCATCGAAGGCTAACTGAAACTCTGGATTCAGTCCTCCGGCCCTGTCATAAAGCTCCCGGCGCCAGAACATGGACATGCCCGGAATATAGTTATAGGTATAAAGCCAAATGAACCGGTTGAACGGTATTTCCCTCTGCGGACGCAGGACTTTTCCTTCGGCGTCGATCCACAGCGCATCGCCGTAAACCGCATCGGCATCGGGATGCGTTGAGAAAAACTCTCCAACCTCCTTCAGCGCGCCGGGCTCAAACAGGTCGTCGCTGTTCAGAAAACAGAGCACCTCTCCCGTGGCATGGAAGAAACCCTTGATGATCCCCTTCACTTGTCCACCGTCCGGCTCGCTGCACCAATATTTCAGATGTGGCTCATACTTGCGGATGATTTTTGGACTTTCGTCCTTTGAGCCGCCGTCAATCACAATCAGCTCAAGGTCCGGATATTCCTGGTCGAGAATCGAGCGAAGGGCCAGATCCAGATACTTTGCCTGATTGAAAGATGGGACCACAACGCTGATCCTGGGCAACGTATTCATTGCATCTTTCCTTCTCTGCTAACGGTCGTTCTCACAAGCGACATAGGTGGTCGATGATCTCAGCATAGCTATCCAGAACGGGATGCGATTCCGATGCTCCCCGGTCAGACCACAGATAGAAAGTGCAAAGATTTGTCAGGTAGGCGAGAGCCTGCGTCTGCGCCTCATAGCAGGACTCCTTCCCAAGCAACTGTTGGCAGTGTTGCAGCGTTTTTTGCATCTCTTTTGCCATCCTGCACGTCGGCCGGCGCTTCAATGCCATCGGCATAAGGACAAAATGAAGCGGGTCGATCAAGGGAAGCTGCCCATCGTCCGCATACTCCCAGTCGAATACTCGCGCTACGACGCCCTCCACGCGAATATTCCATGGAGTAAAGTCATTGTGCGCAGCCGTCAATAACAGCGGTGAATCTGAAAGCTTCTGCTCGATTCGCCGCATGGCCCTATCGAGACGCGCAGACCACGCTTCGGAAAGCAGGCCGTCAAGATCCTTCAGGCGCGAGCGAATATTCCGGTAGAATCTTGACTCTTGAAGCCGCGCTGCCTGACGCGTATGTTCTTGCAATTTCCTCAAAAATAAAATGTGCGGCTCTCCAAATCTGAAGTCTAGTTTTCCCGCAAGCGCGCGTTCCGCCACGAGGCAGAGATCTGCCGCAAAGCTGTGCGCAACCAATTGTGGAATGTGATCGGCAAGCGCCGTCTGATCTCCCAGGGTCCGTAGCCAATTGGCTTCGTTCTGAAGCAGCCGGCCCACTGCTTCTCCCGCGCCAGCCTTCACGATATACAGTGGCTCAGCCGTCCTCTTTTTTAGAAATAGGATCGTGTCCTTTGACCAGACTCCTGCAGTCCCCGTGCGGCAGCAGGACTGCCCTGCCTCTCTTCCGGCGGCTTCTCTGATCGATGCCAGTTGATCGGTCTCGACGCAACTCAGCGCGCCTGAAAGGCGCGGCAAGCGAGCCTTTGCACGCAGAGGAAACTCCAGCCACCCAGGACGAAAGGTCTTCCAACATGCAGTCTGCGCAGCGTCATCGCGCGGAACGGTAAAGCGCACGCGGCCATTCCAGCGCAACGCAAGATGCGTTCCGCCGGCTTGGTTCTCTGCTCTATAGAAGCGGCCTGTATTATCCACGATAGCCTTCGTCTTTGATCGCTGCCCTTGCAATGGCGTCTTCCACATCCGCGATCACTCTGTCCAGCGATTGCGAAGCGTCCACAATCGCATAGTTGCTCTGCTCCCGGACGAAAGCCAGATATGCTTGCCGCTGCCGCGCGGTTTCTTCCTGAGGAACCTCCCGCTTGCGCCCCTGCAGAACTTCTGCCGGAGCATCCAATAGGACCCACAGCTTCGGCCGCGGCATCAGCTTCCCGGCCAGCCTGGCTGTCCATAGCGGCGCTCCGAAGCGATACCGCTTTGGATCAACCAAAAGATCGTGATAGTAGCGGTCGCAGATCAGCAGCGTCTCTTTCTTTTCCTTGAAGAGATTGAAATACCACTCTTCCAAAAGCCAAACGAAGATCTTTGCAAGAGAAACCAGCGCTGACCGCGGCGGCTTCCCGTGAGGATCGGCAATCGTTGCCGCCTCTGCGCCTCGCCGCAAAGCAAAAAGACACGGCTTCAGGTGGCGCGTCTTCGCATCGCGTCCTGCTCGATCTAATCCGCGCATCAATCCCTGAATGACGGAACTCTTGCCCGCTCCGTCGGGACCGAGAATAACTACTTTCAATCTCTTCCTGTCCTTTGATCGAGAAGTCTGGGATGCCGTTCAATGATAAGTTTCAAGAGCGCATTCATTGCACTCTGCTCATCCGCCTCGCAGCCCATGATAATATTCGCGCGCTTCGCCGGAGCCCAGTCCACTGTGATGCCGCCTCGCTCCCGCGCCCTTTGCCTCTCCTTGAAGCCGCGGCTCAAGGTGAAGCTGGTGATGACATTTGCTCGAGTGAGCTTCTCCAGCGTTTCCTTCAGGCGTTTGCGCTGCCCCTCATCGCTGGCGAATGCGCGGATATCGAAACCGCACGGCCGCAACCAGAACAGGCGCAGGCAATCCACAACCCGGTCGAAGATCATCCTGCCTGTGCGAATAGGCTCGGAATGCACTCTTCCAAGCAGCCAGGCGCGCTTTTGCCGGTCCAGTTCACTTTTGAACCGCTCAAAATCGCCGGACCGTAGATGATCGAAAGCTGTCCATATATACGGAAAACCGGCAGCTTCCGCGAATGCCGTCAGATCCGGCGTCTCCTCCCAAAACGACAGCGCCCGCCTGCTGTATCTCTCCAGCTTCTCTTCCGTGCCCCTCATCCCTGCCAGCTTGGCAATTTGAACAAACCGGTAAAAGTTCTCTATGCGTTCATCGATTCTGTAAAAGCCGCGATGGTCCCTGATCCGTTCCCGCAGCAGCGTGTCTTCATCAAACAGCGGAACTCCCAGAATCAGCAGGGAGTGAAACGCATCCATCTGAAGATACCGCAGCGGATCTGCGGAATAGAAACGGAGAATATGAATATTGTGCTCACCGCTGGAGGATCGCGCCCAGTGGCCGCACTCTGTCAGCGCCATCCACCCATGATTCTTGGCGCAGGATTTGGCTATATCCCTCCATTTCGACAAGTCGCGCCGCCGCACAACCAGATCGATATCATGACCGAACTGCGGGTAGAGTTCGTAGTTGCGGAGAACTGCATAATCGACCCCTTCTGCATCCATCCGCGAGAAGAAGTCGACTGCCGTTGCCTCTTGCATATCGGAATTGGCTGACAACACTACACCCCGCCAGTCTGGCGGCCAATGGCCCCTTTTGAGATCGCCTGACCAAGAACAAACCGGGGCTGCAGCAGAACTGCCGCCAATAGCCTGAAGAACAGACCCGCATATTCCCTCTGTGCATAGTGCAGCACGGCGGCCTTGTAGAGTATCTTGGCCAGGTCCTTTCGGCCCTTGTTCAAGCGGGTTAAAAGAGGCGCTGCGCGCTGAGCCGCAAGAAAGGATTCCCAATCCGGCTCATCCTCTCCCGCCCGGCGATGCAGCATGCATTCCTTCAACCAGCGAACCTTGGATCGAGTCAGTCGGGCCCGTGAAATCGACGCTGCACTCCCATGCATGCGATAGTCGAGAAGATACTCGGGCTGCACCAGTATCTTGTATCCCTTCTCCACGAGGCGGTTCCAGAGATCGAGATCCTCCGCCGGCCAGAATGCCTGGCGGTAGCCGCCCACTGCCAGCACGGCGCTCTTGCGCAGCGCCACAGCCGGATGGTTGAAGCCGATCGGCTCATTCGCCGAGACGAGCTCTTCCACGGCTCTGTGGGTGAATAGCTTTGAATTGTCCTTTCCGATGACTCGATTCCTGCTATCGATATAGCGAACAAGACTGCTGGCGACCGCCAACTCGGGATGTACCTGAATGAAAGCCAGTTGACGTTCCAGCCGGTTCGGCCGCATCCGATCGTCCGCATGCATCAGAAAAACCCATTCGCTGGCTGCAAGGCTGATACCCTGGTTCAACGCCGGCGCGGTTCCCATGTTTGCGCAGGTATGGATTTTGATCCGTTCGTCCTGCGCGGCAAACTTCTCCGCAATAGCGAGCGTATCGTCGGTCGATCCGTCGTTGACCACAATCAATTCAAAATCCCGCCATGTCTGCGCAAGCACACTCTCAATCGCCTGAGAGATGAACGCGCCGGCGTTATAAGCAGGCATTACCACTGAATACGTCATCGATATGCCTTTAGCAAACTTCCGAATAGTCCGGCGATTTGATGGCTACGGGCTTTACAGCCTGCAGGCAGGACACCAGAATGGAATACCGCGAAGCCCGCATTGCGGAAATATTGAAAACCCGCTTGCACCGGATTGCAAACTCAAGCCGGCTTGTCTTCGCCATGCGAGTCCTTTCTCCGCTCAAAACTTCCCCATCGAGCCCTCACTCTCCCGCGACGGAAGCTCGCGATGAGAGGCCCTCTGCCTGTGCAACGCGCCTCGATCTCCGCAAGAGCGAAACGCCGACGATGCCTTGAAACAGAATCTGCGTCCCAAGCAGCCCGAGCATCGTGCCGCTCAATCCCAGCCACTTTGCCATTGGAACCGCAAAGACAAAGGCAAATGCCGTCATTGCCAGGAAGGACCAGAAGATCGGAGCCGTAAACTCCAGGGCCTGCAACCCGGCCCGCAGCGGCGCGCCAACGAAGACGAAGACATAGAGCAGGGCATAGAACCGCAGGATGTATCCGTACTGAACCATTCCAGGTCCGTAGAGCAACCGCAACCAGAAGCCCGGCGCCGCCGCCATGACGATTGCGAAGAGCAGGGTCAGTCCGCCCCACCTCAGCAGAATCGATCGGAGATAGGCAAGCATGGAATGCACGCCGCCTTCGTGGAGCCGCCGCGCCGTCTCCGCCGGAACCACATTGTCCAGCCCCTGAAACCAGACGTGGGTCACCCCCATCAGGTTCTGCGAAGCTCGCAGAACGCCCACTGCCGCCGCTCCGTAGTAGACCGGGGTGGCAATCACAAAGAGATTGCCTGAAGTCCACTGCAGCAGCGACGACGCGCCAAGCCACCGGGAGACCTTCCAGTGCCGCCGCGAGACGGCCTCGACCCACTCCCGGCTGAACTCCAGTCGCTCCATCCACAGCCATCCCGGCAACAGCCCAAGAAGCGAGGTTCCCGCAATGGCCCATAGCGCGTTTGCACTGTTCAGATGCCCCGCTCTTTGCAGCAGAAGCAGAATGGGCAGTTGGGGAAGGTAACTCAAAGCGTCATCGGCAAGCGCGCGGCGGCTCTGGCGGGTAGCAAAGAAGTAGCGCCGTACAAAGTCCTGCATTTGGTAGGCAAATGCGGAAACCGCGAGAGGCAGCGCCAGGTGATGCAAATCCGCCTGCCAAAAGAAACCGCTGGCAATCCTCAATGCCGCGAAGACAAGAGCAAAGCAGAAGAAAACGAGGACAAGTTCCTGGAAGACCACCGCGCCGATGTAGAAAGGCCTGTCCTTCTTCTCCTGCTTGGGGCCGATGCTCATCATGGGCGCAACAATAATCGCCATCTGCAGACTGTTCACAAACTGCACGGCCATCCACGCCAGCGCAAAGACTCCAAACTCGCGAAGGCCCATGAAGCGCGCGAGCATCACGCTGGTCAGAAAGTTCGTTCCGCTAACAACTGCCTGGTCGGTCAGCGCCCAGCTTTCCCGTCCCAGGGATTGCCCGAGCAGGCCATTCCGGAATCGCTCCCAGAGCGTTCCTTTTGCGCTTTCGCTCAACTGGGTTCCTCTTCCGGATCCTCGACCTGTCCTTTATAGAGGCGGTCCTGGTTCCGCTTGCCTCGGCTCAATGAATGCTACGTGACAGCGAGTTAGCTAAAGTAGTTGCCCTTGTATCCCTGTTTTCAGCAAAGCTTCGCTATCCTCACCTGGGTGGGGTAGTGTCTACAGACCGTTCCCGCCAGAAAACAACACCCCTCTGCCGCATCGTTCACAGAACAAAAAACCGGCTCCCATCCCATTCCGCACCGCATAACCGGCGTCATGAGCGGACCCCCGGCAACTCAACTGTAGACTATCGCAAAACCACGGTAGGCGTACCTGGGGCCTAGGCTCTACAGTGTCGATTTCCTCAAGAAAACAAACCCTCTTGGCAACAAATCGGGCCTGGAAATAGTGGCTTTTCTCTACGCTCGGACCTCGGTCAATTCGCGGACAAAAGCCCCCTGCCCCGCCGCGCAGGCTCTGAAACCGCACGGTCTGCGACTCTTGGGCGCATCCGCTTATAGAGGCCAATCCGGCTCGCTCTTCACTCACATTTTCAAAAACAGGGTTGTTTTCCCATTCCGGTAGCGCATTACCCGCGATTACCAATTCGATGTGAAGGGTTAGAACTCTGTGTTCTGCTCCATCAGCGCGGGGGTATACTTCACCCATCTGAACGTCTGGCCTCCCCCCGACCAGTCGGATCTGCTCGGGGCTTTCTCGCTTAATAACGGCCTTTGACCTGAAAACCAAGGCAAAAAGCAAAGTTCGGCGAACCGCGCGGAGTAATCCAATGGTCCCCACACCTGTCGAAGTCCTCATCTCTCAGAATCTGGAATACAAACCGCTCCCGCAAGCCGGCACGCCCCAGGACGCGCCTGAAAGGCGGAGCAGTCGCGACGGCATTCGCCGTTTCCTCACAGCATTTCCCGCAGGGCGCAAGCGAGTCCGGATACTGGCTTTGGCGTGCTTGCTGGCCAGCGCAGGGGCGTCGGCGCAGGGCGTCTTCGCCACGCCGCAACCCGTCGGCGTAGTCTCCAGCGCTCAGAGCGTCACCGTCACGGCGCAGGCCGCAGGCAGCGTCGCCACAGTAGATGTGGTGACGATGGGAGCGTCCAACCTTGACTTTCAGGCTAGCGGCGCATCTTCCTGCGCTGTTGCAGTCGCGGTTCCCGGCCAGGAAGTCTGCTCGCAGTCGGTCACCTTCAAGCCCTCCGCTCCAGGCTTGCGCATGGGCGCAGTCGTTCTTCTGGATGCCAATAAGAATGTGCTGGGCACGGCCTATCTCTCAGGGACGGGATCGGGCGGACTGGGCGTGCTGGTCCCTGGCAACGTGCTCACGATGGCCGGTGTCTATCGAGTCTCTCAATCAACCAAGGACGGAATTCCTGCAACGCAAGCCAACCTGGACCAGCCCGCCAGCATCGCCTTCGACGGCGCCGGAAACATGTACATCGCCGACAGTTCCCACAATCGGATCCGCAAGGTTGCCGCGCCTATTCCACCGGCGACCGTAGGCGTCATCTCAACCTATGCGGGCACCGGCCAGGCAGATTACTCGGGGGATAACGGACTGGCGGCAGCGGCGACGCTGGATACTCCCTCGGGCGTGGCCCTGGATGGCGCGGGCAACCTCTACATCGCGGACACCAACAACAATGTAATCCGCATGATTGCAGCGTCCACGGGAATCATCACCACGGTAGCCGGCAACGGCACGGGCGGTTATACCGCGGATCATGTCCTGGCCACGTCGGCCGAGCTGAATTCGCCCAAGGGCGTCTCAGTGGATGCCGGCGGAAACCTCTATATAGCGGATACGAACAATCAGCGCATTCGCAGAGTGGACGCCGTCACGGGCATCATCACCACGGTGGCAGGAGACGGGGACCCGAGCGGAAAAGGCGATGGCAAGGGTACCTATGCGGGAGATGGAGGGCCGGCAACCAGCGCCGGTCTCAGCCTGCCCTATGCGGTCGCCTTCGACGTCTCCGGCGACATGTACATTCCGGATTCGGCCAACAATGTCATCCGCATGGTTGCGGCTGTGAACGGCGCCATCACTGCCAGCAGCGTCATCAGCACCGTTGCCGGATTCTACCCTGGCAATCCGGGCGCCTCGGGTGACGGCGGGCTGGCCACGGCGGCGTTTCTATGGGCGCCCTCCGGCGTCGCAGTCGATCCCGCCGGAAATCTCTATATCTCTGACACGCAGAACTTCCGCATTCAGAAGGTGAATGCCGCAACCGGAAAGATCGCAACCCTGATTTCGAACAACACTGGCAGTAACCTTGCCCCAGGCGGAACCACCCCGGCGCCGGTGCAGATCTACGCTCCTGTCGGGCTCTTCCTGGATGGCCGCGGAAATCTCTACTTTGCCGACTATTACTACATGCTGGTCGAGCAGATCCAGAGCGACAAGGCCGTGCTGAACTTCACCAAGACGCCGGTCCAGGTGGGAAATCAATCCGCGCCCCAGCCCCAGACGGTCGAGAACGACGGAAACGCGCCGCTCGATCTGACAGCCTTCACCCCCGATGCCAACGCCGCCATTGACCCGGCAACCACCACCTGCAGCTTCGCAATTCCTCTGGCGGCGGATGACGTCTGCCAGATCGGCGCGGTCTTTGCGCCTCCCCTTAGCCTGGTGTTCCCCTCTGGAGCCGCTACCGAACAGGTGGATGGCAACATCGATGTTTTGGGCAACACCGTGAGCTACCCGGCGAATACCTTGAACTTCCCGCTGGACATCGAATTGGTGGGAGTTGCAACTCCGGTCAATGCGACCACTCTTAAGCTGACTTCCAACCCCAATCCGTCCAATTATGGAGCCAGCGTCACCTTTATTGCGACTGTGACCTCCGGCGCAACCGCCGGTACTCCCGTTGGCTCCGTCGCATTCACTGACACCTTCAACACCGTCACAACGACGCTGGCCCCTTCGGTTGCCGTAAACGGTCAAGGTGTAGCCGTGTTCGCAACAACCGCCCCCCTCGCCGTCGGATCGCACACCATCACGGCGACGTTTACCGGCGCCACGACCTCGAACTTCCTGCCCAGTTCCAACACTCTCATCCAGGTCGTCGGTGAAGTGACGGCAATCAAGCTCGCCACCAGCGGAACCCCGTCGGCCCTCGGGCAGAGCGTCACCTTTACGGCGACGGTGTCGGTCACCAGCGGAGGCGGTGTGCCCCTGGACGGAACGGTCACCTTCCTTGACGGCCTGACGCAAATCGGCACTCCTCAGTCGATCGGCGCCAACGGCATCGCAACCGTTTCCACCGCAACCCTGACCGCCGGGCTGCACACCATCACCGCGACCTACAGCGGCGACCCGGCCAACGGCATTCTGTCCAGTTCGGCCGCCCCTCTGGCCCAGGATGTGCAGGCGCCCTCGACTGTCACGCTGACCACCAGCGGCAGTCCGTCGGTTTATGGAAACCCCGTGACCTTCACGGCGCTGGTGTCGGGCGCAGCCGGAACGCCCACTGGCAACGTCGCTTTTAAGGATTCGCTGAACGGTGGTGCGGCCGTCACTCTGGTATGCACGCCTCAGCCTGTGGCGCCGACGGCCACTTGCACCATCGCAACACTTGCGGTGGGCGCGCACTCCGTCACGGCCTCCTACTCCGGCAATTCGGATTATGCCCCCCAAGTCTCTTCGCCTGTCTCCCAGCAAGTAAACCTGGCGCTGACCACAACTACACTGGCTGCCAAACCCAATCCAGGGATTGCCGGCGCACCCGTGACCATTACGGCTACTGTCGCGCTACAGGGCGGTGCGCCCATGACCGGCGGCACGGTGACTTTCAACGATACGTACAACGGCGCAACCGTCCAATTGGGAACCCCAACGGCGCTGAGCAGCGCGGGGACGGCCGCCGTCAGTTCCATGCTTGCGCCGGGTTCCCACTCGATTCTGGCAACCTACTCGGGCGATGCAAACGGCTCCGGCAGTAGCGCGACTCTTGTGCTGACTGTGAATCAGGCGGTCACACAGACCTCCGTCACCGTTGCGCCGAATCCCGCCTTGGTGCTGGCTACAGTCACTTTTACCGCGAAGGTCGTAAGCACCGGGGGCGGAATCCCAACGGGCAGCGTCACCTTCAGCGCGGGCGCCATCTCCATCGGCTCCGCGCCACTGGACAATACGGGAACAGCCAAGCTTCTCTACTCAAAGCTCGCCGCGGGCGTCTATACGGTCACGGCTGCCTATAGTGGAGATACGAACGACCAGACAAGCACCGGCACTGCCCCGGCTCAGTTGGTGGTTGGAACCATCCCAACCGTGACCGATCTGGGCGCATCGACCACCGGGGGCACAACTCCGCAGTTGATCCTGGTGGCCGCGGTTCTGAACGATGCCACGGGCAACCCAGGTTCGCTGCCCGTACCCACGGGCACGATCACCTACAAGAGCGGCTCGACGGTCATCGGCTCCGCCATTCTGGATTCAAGCGGCGTGGCGACTCTGGTCCCCAACCTGCCCAGCGGCTCGTACAGCATTGTCGCGGCTTATCTCGGAGATGCAGACCATAGCCCATCTTCGTCCGCTGCGGTTTCCATCTCCACCACTGCCGCGGGATTCAACCTCAAGGTGACTCCAGCCAGCGTGACGATTGAGACAACGCGAAACGCCTCCTTGAATGTGGCCCTGACCTCGATCAGCGGCTTTTCCGACACCATCGGGCTGGGTTGCGCATCGCTTCCGGCTGGCGTCAACTGCCACTTTTCGTCCATCAGCGCCAAACTGGCTGCAAATGGCGTACAGAACGTGACGCTGACCATCGACACCAACAACCCGCTGGGTGGAGGCTCATCGGCCATGAATGCGGGAACTGCCAGCCGGAACTTCGCTCTGGCCGGGTTGTTCCTGCCGCTGAGTGCGCTCTTCGGCTGCATCTTCTGGCGCTTCAGAAGGCGGTACGCAACCGCAATGACAACGGCGCTGGTTCTGCTTCTGGGCGCAGCGGCCCTGCTGGTCACCGGCTGCTCCGGCTTCTCCCAGTCCAGCGCCGCGCCCGGCGACTATGTGATTCAGGTGACCGGTGTCGGCGCCAACAGCGACATCTCGCACTATCAGAACGTGACGCTGACCATTACCGCCAAGTAGCGCGAACGCATGATATGCGGCAGGAGAGAGATGAAGAGCTTCCATAGTTTCGTCCAAGCATGGGATGGTAATCCGGAGTTGCGGCTATTCCGCGATGCCTTCCTCCCGGTTCTCCTTCTGGCGGCTTGCCTGGGTCCGGGGCGCGCGGCGCATGGCCAAGTGGTGCCGGCAGCGGATGCCGGCGGCATGAGGCTATCTGCCGGGGGTACGGCTTCGGGCTATTACCTGGATTATGGCGAGATGAAGATTCTGGGTGCGTCGGCCTTTGTTGATTCCGACACCCTGCGTCATTTCGGGGTCGAGGGCGAGGCGCGCTGGCTGGTCTTTCACCTGCCTGCCGATCAAAAGGGTCCCGCCGCCGATGAGCACGCCACAACCTATCTGGCTGGGCCGCGCTATTCCCGTTACTACGGAAGATTCCAGCCCTATGCCAAAGGCCTGGTGGGCATCGGCCAGTTCAACTATCCCTATAACTTTGCCAGGGAGACAGACCTGGTGGTGGCGCCCGGTGGCGGAGTCGATTTCCGCCTCACGCGCCGGGTCCGCTTTCGGGCCGTGGACTTCGAGTACCAGTTCTGGCCGCAGTTCAACTACGGCCGGATGTCATCCTTCGGCCTGAGTACCGGCATCCGGATAAAAATCTTCTGAGTACGGCCTACGGCGATTCTTATTTTAACGGTGAAACTGTGGACTCTGCGCACAGCTGACTACGGGTAGCCGTGGCCCCTTTGCCCACAACAGGATTGGGATGGAATGGATTTGGTGGAGCTGAGCGGGATCGAACCGCTGGCCTCCTCGTTGCGAACGAGGCGCTCTCCCAGCTGAGCTACAGCCCCACGACATTCATTATCTTAGCAGCGGGCAGCTCTTTTGGGGAAGAGCCGTCCTCGTTGACGCCGCTATAGCGGAACCAGAGTTGATGTATCCCGAAACCGGAGCGCTCAAGTCGACGCGACCAACAGGGAGCGGCGACCTTCGCGGAACTTATAAGGCCACACTGACTCTGGTTCCGCTCTAAAGTGCGCGGCCTGATTAGGTTTGCGATATCCCACCCTTGCCGCAAAAACAAAAACGCGGCAAGGATGGGGCACCCGGCAGTTGTGCCCCATTCGCGGGCCGTCAAAGGCCTTACAACTGGTTCATGTTGGCCAGGAATTCGGCGTTGTTGCGAACCTTTTCCAAACGGCTGATCAGCAGCTCCATGGCTTCAACCGGCGACAGCGGGTTGAGCACCTTGCGCAGAATCCAGACGCGCTGCAAATCCTCCTTGGGGATCAGCAGCTCTTCCTTGCGGGTGCCGGAGCGCTGGATGTCGATGGCCGGGAAGACGCGTTTGTCCACCAGCTTGCGGTCCAGGATGATTTCCATGTTGCCGGTGCCCTTGAACTCCTCGAAGATGACCTCGTCCATGCGCGATCCGGTATCGATCAGCGCGGTGGAGATGATGGTCAGCGAGCCGCCTTCCTCGATGTTGCGCGCCGCGCCGAAGAAGCGCTTGGGGCGCTGCAGCGCGTTGGAATCGACGCCGCCGGAGAGCACCTTGCCCGAAGGGGGAACGATGGTGTTGTAGGCGCGCGCCAGGCGGGTGATGGAATCCAGCAGAATCACTACGTCGCGCTTGTGCTCGACCAGGCGCTTGGCCTTTTCGATGACCATCTCGGCCACCTGTACGTGGCGTGCCGCCGGCTCGTCGAACGTGGAGCTGATGACCTCGCCTTTGACCGAGCGCTGCATGTCTGTGACTTCCTCGGGCCGCTCGTCGATCAGAAGCACAATCAGCACCACCTCGGGATGGTTGGTGGAGATGGAGTTGGCCAGCCCCTGCAGCAGCATGGTCTTGCCGGTGCGGGGCGGAGCGACGATCAGGCCGCGCTGGCCCTTGCCCACCGGGGTCAGCAGGTCCATGACCCGGCCGCTGATCGCCTCGCGCGTCGTCTCCAGCTTGATGCGCTCCTGGGGATAGAGCGGCGTCAGGTTGTCGAAGAGAATCTTGTTACGGGTCTCTTCGGGCGACTCGAAATTGATGGCCTCGATTTTGACCAGGGCAAAGTATTTTTCGCCCTCGTGCGGCGGGCGAACGTTGCCGCTGATCGAGTCGCCCGTCTTGAGATCGAACTTGCGAATCTGCGACGGGGAGACGTAAATATCGTCGGGGCCGGGCAGATAGTTGTAGTCGGGCGAGCGCAGGAAGCCGTAGCCGTCGGGCAGGATTTCCAGCACGCCCTCGGCAAAGATGTGGCCTTCCTTTTCGCTTTGCGCCTGAAGAATCTTGAAGATCAGATCCTGCTTGCGAAGGCCGCTGGTGCCCGGGATCTCCAGGGTACGCGCGATGCGGCTCAGTTCAGTGATGTTCTTTTCTTTTAGTTCCGCGATGGTCATGTTCACCTGCAGTAAGGGAGGATGGGAGTGGGAGGATACGGAAGGGGGATTTGCTCCGAGGAAAGAATTGGTAGGAGTTCAAAGCCTGCAGCCGGTATGCACCGGGTTTGAAGCCTCTCCCGAAATCGAGTGGAACGCCGGACACCGGGAAGCGCGGCCGCCTTGAAGCGGAAGCTGCCTTATACCGCCGTCTGACTCAACTATACCCTTCGGGAGACGCAATCAAGCGGCGCGGCGGGTTTCAACCTGCTGGTCCACGGACGCCTCGACGGGCGCCAGCGAACCGGGATTGGTGGTCTGGAAGCGTGCAAAGACCTCATTGGCCGTATCCTGCAGCCGTGTATTCGGCTTGTGCAGCTTACGGGTTGCCTTGCTCGCCAGTTGACACAACTGGTAGCGATTGGACACATGAGAAAGTGCCCCAAATACCAAATCAGAACGCATTGCGAGTTTCTCCTTCGAAAAAAGCCTGCCTGGCCGGAATTTCACTGGCGCCGATGTTGCAGCGGGGGGAACAAACGCAACGCGGGCTGCCCAAAATTTCCAACTCCCAAGGTATAGACGCACGAGGCGAGCATTCAGTTCAGAATCGTGGCGCACCTTCGCACAATATGGAACAGGCTTGATGCCGTATCAGTGATACAGTTTTCCGCCTTGGGAACCATCCGCCCTGCATTCCCGTTCCAGCCTGGGTCAAAACGCGCCTGTGCCCTAACGGATGAGCCTCAGCTCGAAATGATGCAGGAAACAACAGACGGGCGCATGATCGCACTTTGCAATCCGCCCTTTATGGATGGCTTTTTTGAATGTATATCGAGTTCGCTTCCAGGTCAATAGTTTTTTCCGTGCATCTCAGGTTTTCGCCGCTTTTTGGGAAACTTTAGTAATCTGGTCTGGAAGCTGTATTAATCCAATGAGATAGAATTCATTTTCGCGGCAATGCAGCCAGCCTTGACGCCAATCCGGTCGCACAATGGGCGCTCTACGCTTCTCGGTAATCTCTTTTGTAATTTGCTTCAGTGAGCAATGGGCTGTTTCCGCTAATCCCTGCCCCTGTTCCCAGGCCACTCACGCCCAGTAACTGCGGTCCAGTGTGCGGTACTGGATGGCCTCGGCCAGGTGGGCCACGGTCACGTGCTCGACGCCTTCCAGATCCGCGATCGTTCGGGCAACTTTGAGGATGCGGTCATGGGCGCGCGCAGTCAGGCCCTGCTGCTGCATGGCGCGCTCAAGCAGACGTTCGGCATCGGCGCCCAGTTCGCAGTGGGTGCGAATCTGGCGGGTGGTCATCTGCGCGTTGGAATAGATCTTGTCGCCAAATTTGCGGAAGCGCTGCCGCTGGCGATCGCGTGCAGCCAGCACACGGGCGCGAATCTCGGTCGAGCCCTCGGCAGCTGCCGAGCCGCGCAGTTCCTTGTATTGGACCGCCGGGACTTCAATGTGAATGTCGATGCGATCCAGAAGCGGACCGGAGATCTTGGCGATATAACGCTGAATCATCGGCGGGGTGCACTGGCACTCGCGGGATTTGTCGTTGAAGTAGCCGCAGGGGCAGGGATTCATGGCCGCCGCCAGCATGAAGCGCGCGGGAAAGCTGAGTGACATGGAGGCGCGCGCGATGGTCACCGTGTGGTCTTCGAGGGGCTGGCGCATGACCTCGAGCACGTTGCGCGGGAACTCCGGCAGCTCGTCGAGAAACAGCAGACCGTTGTGGGCCAGCGAGACTTCGCCGGGCCGGGGGATGATGCCGCCGCCTATCAAACCTGCGTCGGAGATGGTGTGGTGAGGCGAGCGGAACGGGCGCTGCGTGACCAGACCGGCCGCAGCGTCGAGCACGCCGGCCACGGAGTGAATCTTGGTGGTTTCGAGAGCTTCTTCAAAGGTAAGCGGCGCCAGGATCGAGGGCAGACGCTTGGCTAGCATTGTCTTGCCCGAGCCGGGCGGGCCGATCATGAGAATGTTGTGGCTGCCGGCTGCGGCCACTTCCAGGGCGCGCTTGGCTGTCTGCTGCCCGCGCACATCCTTGAAGTCCACGGCGAAATGTTGCAGCTCGCCGAGCAGCGCCTCGGTGGAGACGCGGTAGGGTTCGCGCTGAATGACGCCTACGACCGTTGTGTTCAGCAGCTCCAGCACATCGAGCAGCGAGGAGGACGGATAGACGTTGACCCCCTCGACCACCGCGGCCTCGGCGGCGTTGGCTGCCGGCAGGATTAGATTGGGAATGCCCTTTTCGCGCGCCAGAATGGCCACCGGCAACATGCCGGGCACGGCGCGCACGCTGCCGTCCAGACCCAGTTCGCCCACCAGAAGAAACTGGCTCAGGTCGTTGGCGCGCAACGCGCCATAAGCGCCCAGAATGCCGACGGCGATGGGCAGATCAAAGCCCGAGCCTTCCTTCTTGAGGTCGGCGGGCGCAAGGTTGATGGTGATGTGCGTGGGCGGAATGAGATAGCCGGAGTTCTTGATGGCGGCGCGGACACGGTCACGGCTCTCGCGCACCGCGGCATCAGGCAGGCCGACAGTGTGGAAGATGTCCTTTTCCGCAACCACGCCGCTATAGTCCACCTCGACATCAATGAGATTGGCATCGATGCCATAGACAGCCGCGCTGTGAGCTTTGAAAAGCATGTTGGGAGAGTTGCAAGCGAGTGTAGCAGACAAGAAGGGCGAAGGACCAGAGACCCTGGGGCAGGGCAGGGTAGGTCGCCGTGGCTGGAGTCAGCCAGTTTCACAGGTCACATGGTGCGTGTTTTCGTGAGGGAGTCTATTGTAATCTGTTGAAATTACGCCTGTTAGGTGAATCTCCACAGTTTCACCGGCAGAAAGCGCAAAAAATCAATTTTGGCCTGAAAAATTGGCATTGAGGTCAGGTTGAAGTTGACGGGATTGGGTTTACAGCGTCCACGTCTGGCGCAAGAGTAGCTTTAGTGGCGGACATTTTTTGTATGAAATAGGCGCATTGCCGGGATGACTACGGTGATGTTGTGCACGGCTTCTCCGGTGGATGGGGTACTTCGCTGCGTTGTTTTTCTATCTATCAGTGTGCGCCAAGGGAGGGTTATTATCGGCAAATGCGGCTTGGAGAGTGCAATCCTTTCCAGGCTGAGAATCCGGAGCCAGGGTACCCGCCGGCCAGAAAATTGTGGTTGTAGAAATGCTACGGCACAAATACTCTGATGGAGACCACAGATTTCATCTGCCTCGGTCCATGGAGGCACTATCAACCCTAGACTCAAATATGTTGCATGGATGGCAGCGGCAGTCGTGGTCTTTCTGATTGGCGCGCCTGCACTTTGGCGGATCGGTGCAAGTTTGGGCCATATTGCTGCGAACATAATTACTGGTTCCGCTTACATTGCGGGACTTGCAACTGCTTTTGTTCCTGTTTTCGTAACAGTCCTTTGTTTGATAGTCACCGGCAGTGGGATCTTGTTGATAATTATGATCCTCGGGATTATAGGTAAAAAGATCGATCACTTGGCTAAAGAACTCTCCAGGAACGTCAGGGAGACTGCTAGGAACGTCAAGGAGACCGCGTTCGATGCCGGCTTTGTCGCAGTCGTAGGAATCGTAAGTGCGTTGGTGGCATATCTAAGCACTAACGACTTTCTTGAGAACGCTTCTACTCTTAAGGTATTTGCCGCGGCGGCTGTTTGCTACGCCGCGCTGAAAGTACTTATGTTGATCCCGGTACGCTCCATACAAGTGCTCGCTGCGGGGCTGATGCTTGGCGTATTTGGGGTGAGCATCGGATTGCTAAATAGCCGACATCCAATACTTCCCCTTGCCAACATGGCTAGACTTGCGCAGAGCTTCTGGGTTGCAGATTTTCCTCGCAAAGTTACGGCGGGTGCCATAGGCCTCCTGACTACGGTATCTCTTCTCTATCCATTCACTCTTAAAGCGTGGAAGCGGATTCTGAGCCGCTAATATTACTACAGCGCCCATCTGGAATGGGTGTCAAGTTTCCCAAGAGTTCGCCATTGCGCGAAGTGGTTTTAGTGGTTGAGGCTGGCTCACCACGCATCCATTAGGTCGCTTTCCGGTAGCATTTGGACTGGATCATGAGCGCCCGCTCCTCCTCGCCATTTAAACTAAAGAGGACATGAGCACACTGAAAGCCGTACGCGGGACACGCGACCTGTTGCCGCCGGAGACGGCGCTTTGGAACCGCATCGAAGCGACCGCACGAGACGTTTTTGCACGCTACAACTTCGGCGAGATTCGCACGCCGGTCTTCGAGGACACTTCGCTGTTTGCCCGCGGCGTGGGCGAAGAGACCGACATCGTCTCGAAGGAGATGTACACCTGGGAGGACCGCGCCCGCGCGCAGTCGGAAAAGACCCAGACCCTCACCCTTCGCCCCGAGAACACCGCCGGAGTGGTGCGCGCCTACATCGAGCACCAGTTGGGCGAGACGGGGCAGTTGCAGAAGCTCTACTACATTGGGCCGCAGTTCCGGCGCGAGAGGCCGCAGAAGGGCCGCTACCGGCAGTTCTCGCAGATCGGCGCGGAGGTGATTGGGCCGCCCTCGGCGGGGAGCGAAAGCCCTCTGCGCGACGCCGAAGTGCTGGAGATGCTGGCCACGCTGCTGGACGAGCTGGGCATCAAGGGCTGGACGCTTGAGCTGAACTCGGTAGGCTCTGCGGCTGACCGCGCCCGCTACAACGAAGCGCTGAGGGCCGCGCTGGTCCCGGTGGTGGGGCAGATGTGCGCGGATTGTCAGCGGCGCGCGGAGACGAATCCGCTGCGCGTGCTGGACTGCAAGGTTCCGGCCGATCAGCCGATTATCGAGACGCTGCCGATGATCGCCGATTCGCTCGACGAAGAGTCAAAGAAACACTTTGCGGCGGTGACGGCAGCCCTGGACGCGGCTGGCGTACCGTACACGCGCAATCACCGGCTGGTGCGCGGGCTGGACTACTATACGCGGACGACCTTCGAGTTCACCCACGGCGGCCTGGGCGCGCAGAACGCGCTGCTCGGCGGCGGACGCTACGACGGGCTAAGCGAGGCCATCGGCGGTCCCAAGGCGCCCGGTATCGGCTTTGCCATGGGCGAGGACCGGCTGGTGCTGACCCTGCTGGCACAACTTGACGAAAAATCTGCCGCACCGAAGGCGGATGCATATATCGCTCCGCTGGGCGAGGCGCTGAACGCTGCCGCGCTGGGCCTGGCCCGCGAACTGCGCCACCAGGGGCTGTGGATCGAACTGGGAGAGGGAAGTTTTCGGCTGAAGAAATCCTTCGAGGCAGCCGACAAGACGGCGCGCCAGATTGTCATTCTGGGCGAAGACGAGCTGAAATCCGGTATTCTAACAGTGAAGAACTTCTCCACCGGCATACAAACAAAGGTTCCTCGCGCTGAGCTGGCGGTTTTTCTGTCCAATTGAATGGGTTGGTGGTTCATTTGCTTGATCATAGGGATTGTATTGCAAGGGATCGATCATGGGTTGAGGTGGTCCCGGTTGTTCGGACATTTTTTGTTTTTTCTTAAGTGGAAGTTCTTGCTTTTGCTTTTAGGCTGCCAGAGTATCCGGCAGGCGGTTGAAGTAGATCTGGTCGGGCGTGAACGCCCC
>Ga0326728_10002549_pt1 | contig 59970 bp, 47 predicted proteins | sample MB3enrmetagenome_FD_207602 | JGI IMG/M metagenome (GOLD analysis project Ga0326728, IMG submission 207602) | Lab enriched peat soil microbial communities from McLean, Ithaca, NY, United States - MB31MN | ecosystem: Environmental > Terrestrial > Soil > Wetlands > Peat | place: USA: New York... | reverse complement strand
GTCAAACCGGAGGATGGGCAGCACCGGCTGACAGGCCTCCTTGACTCCGTAATAGGCCTTGAGCGGTTGGCCGGCGAAGTTCACCGTGCCGAGAAAGGCCGTGGGAAGCGCGTCATCGAAACGGCAGTAGATGCACGACGTCGTCGGCTCGAACCGCTGTCCGCGCGTGACTTCGTACATGGATTTCATGACCTGCCAGAAGAACCGCTCGCTGGCATCCACTCTTTGGAAAACGTAATCGCGAATCTGGCCCGTCGGCCAGTAGATCGGCGGGGGGCTTTCCATGTATGCCGGTCCGTCCACCTGCCGATAGGAGGCGAGCGTCTCCCAGAAATACTCCGCGCCATCGAAGCGGAAGAGGTCGTTGCCAAACATGGCTTTAAGATTCTCGAGGTCGGAGATGCCATAGGCTCCGGTTTCGCTGATGAAGCCGAAATTCAACCCCGCCCACAACGGCGTGCAACGGGTCAAACTGTCCTCCTGCGTGGGATAAACGTGAACGTCAAAATCCCCGCCGCCGCAAGCCCGGGTCATGGGCCGCGTCGAATCCAGTGATTTCATCAGTTTGACGACCTCGTCGGTGAAGCCTTGCTGCCCGCCTTCATTCCAGGCGGAGTAACCGATGACACAGGCGTGCGTCCGCGTTTGGCGCACGCTTTCGGAGACAATCTGAAGGATGTCCTGATGTATCCGCCCGGTCGCTGAGTAAGTCCATTGCAGCGGCGTCTCCTGCCACACCATCATGCCCATCTCATCACACAACTCGTAAAACTCGGGCGAGGACTGGTGGGTGGTGAGGCGGGCGACGTTCAGGCCGGCATCCTTCATCAACTGGATGCGATAACGGTAGGCCCGGCGGTCCATCAGCGACTGCCAGTGAGGGTCGTCGTAGAGCATCCCTTTGAGGAAAATGCGATGGCCGTTGACGTGGAGGCAATTCTCCTTGGCGTTGTATTCGACCTGTTTCACGCCCACCCGTGAAACGTGCCGGTCCAGGCGCTCGGTTCCGCGCCACACTTCGATTTCCAGCGTGTGCAAGTTGGCCGGCCCTTGCTCCCATGGCCACCAAAGCATCGGTTGGTCAATGTCGAACGAATACTCGACCAGCGTGTTCTCCCCCCCCGCCACCTCCGCTTTGTCCTCGAAGACCCGTTGCTTCTGCCCGCTTGGTTCCGTCAGCCGGCATTTTACCGTTACGGCTTGCTGGCCCGAAACGGCGCACCGAACCGTTACCTTGGCCCGCTGCCGGTCCGGTTGGATGTCGCTGAATGCCCAAACGTCTTTGACGGCCGCATCGCCTCGTCCTTCCAGAAATACGGAGCGATAGATGCCGCCCATGCTGCCTTCTTCGGCGTAAGGCATCGCGATGTCGTCCATCGCGTTGCCCTTGGCCAGAGTCTTGAAATTGGCGAAGCCGGGGTCCAGCGGACTTTCCACGCGAACCACGATGGTATTCGAGGCGCCCTTTTTGATGGCCTGCGTGGCATCCAGCTTGAACGAGGAGAAAGCACCCGTGTGCCGCCCCACATACACTCCATTGACCCAGACGCGGGCATCGTAGTCCGCCCGCTGGAAGTCCAGTTCCAGGACGCTGCCCGGGAAGGCCGCCGGCAGGTCGAACCCGCGCCGAAACCACACCACGCCATGATAGTCCAGGCCCTGCACGTACCATTGCGAGGGCACGGCCATTTTGCCCCAACTCGTCGCGTCCAACTTGGGTTCAAACCAGCTATGCCCCAAGCCTTGATTGCCTGGGTCTATCCGATATTGCCACTGGCCGTCCAGGCACATTGTCCGCGCCGGATCACGCTGCGCCTCCAACCACGAAGGGCCGCCGGTCGGGGCGCTGGGAGGCGTTGGTTGAAGCTGCCGGCCATTGTAGGTCAGAACATTCATCCGCAGGCCGCTTTGCCGCAGAGTCAATCCTTCAAGAATGAGAAAGGCATCGGGGTCGGTGCAGTTGAAACGCAATTCGCGCAACGGCCAATCCTTGTGGGCCAGTGTGTGGCTGAAAACCATGAGTTGCTTCTTCGGCTCGACCTCGGCCATTTCACCGAGGTGATAGAAGAGTTTGGGAGCATCCGGTTCCAACGTGGCTTCCTGATCGTAGAGACCCCAGGCGAATTGCGCCCCCGGCACAAAAGAACCATAGCGCGTTCCCCCGACATTACGGCCGGCTACCAAGGGCACCATCTCTTCCTGGCCGTTCTCGTAAACAAAAACGTAATTCCCCACCGGTGTCTCCACGTCGGGCGCGGTATCGAATCCGCCGCCGACATGGCCTAGAAAACAAGCTTCCGCCGCGGTTTGGCCCCGTAGCGGAATGACGACCCCGGAGGGATAGGGCCGGGCGGGTTTCTGTGGATTGCCCCTGGCCTGAAACTCGTAAATCACGGGGCCGTACTGCCCTTCAATCGTGCTGGCCACATCCAGATAGATGCCCGAGGCCGTGATGTTGGCGACGGGAAAGGCGATCCACTGGCCGGTGCGTTTCTCGTCTTTGACCTCCGCCACTACTTTGCTGGAGCCATCGGGCAACTGGAGGCCAATGGTGTAATCCTTGGGCGCATGCCGGCCGCCGCGCCAGCCCAGGAAACGAACCTCTTTGACCAATTGCGGGGTCTTGAAATCAATGCGAAGATTGCCGCCCGGCCCGTTATCCCCGGCATACCAAAACGTGCCAGGGTCACCATCATTGGCCAGGGAGGCCGGATTGGAGCCTCGGGCCGATCCGGCCCGAGCGGTTCCGCCGTTGGCCATGCTTGAGACGACATCGTCCCGGTTCTGTGAGTTCCACTTCGGTCCCGCCACCCGGATGTTGCCCTGCCCGCGGGGATACCAGTATGGCACGCCTTGGCGTTTCCACACGTCCATGCGAAACGATGCGCAGGACCAGGAGCCAACCTGGTAGATCTCGAAGTAATGGTTGTTGGCAAAGGGCCGCAAATCAACGCAACGAAAACCCCCAAGTTTCAGGAATCCTTCCTGCGGCACCTGCGCCAGACAAAGCGAAAACGGGAACGTGATGGCCGGCAGAAGCACCGCTCGCCAAAAACGGCTTGGGATATAAGCATTCATATGCGTGAGAGCAGTTTAGAGCCGGCGCCAACCCTTGGAATACTCGCAATTAACTTAAGCATATTCAAAACTGAGCCAGCCTCCGGCTGCGTTACCACATAAACCAATAAGCGAGAATCGTGATGCCGCTCAGTATGGCCAAGTGAAGCCGCCAATCCGAGATCCCCCTGAAGGGTTCCCATTCCCGGTTCCAATCAATCGTCGTGCCTGCGAGCTTTTCCAAACTGGTCTTCCTGGTGAAGGCTGAAACCAAAAAGAGGACGCCGGTGATAATGGCCGTCCCCAAGACCCCGCGGTAGGTGTAATTTTCCGTGAAGGTGGTGTGGAGGACTGGAAAGAGGCGCGCGGCGCGCGCCGGCGGCATCAGCGCGTCAACCACAAAGAAGGAACAGAGAACAAGCCCGACGAACACGGAGGCCGCCGCTCCCTTGAAAGTGACTTTCTTGCTCATGATGCCGAAGGCGATCGCCGGCGTCAGCGGCATGACCAGGTACGAGTTGATGGTCAGCAGATACTTGAAGATGCCTTCCGGCTGAATATAGACAACCCAGGCCGCGCCGCAGCCCAGAACCGCGGCGAAGGCGATCGCCATTCGCCCCCAAATGACCTGGGCGCGGTCGCTCGTCTCAGGGCGGATACGGAGCAGGAAGTCCCGCACGCTCATGGTGGAGATGGAGTTCATCACGGCGATCAGCGCCGAGATCACCGCGCCCACCAGCGCCGAGAGCACGTAGCCTCGAATGCCGGTGGGCAGCATTTCATTCAGGATGGTCACGAAGGTCGTGCGGGATTCCCGGCCCGGATAGAGGGCCAAGGCGATCACTCCGGGCAGCGCGAAAATGAAAACCGGCGTCAACTTGAGGAGCGCCGCAAACATCGTGCCCCAACGCGCCTGGTTCAGGTCGCGCGCGCCCAGGACCCGCTGGACATTGACCTGGTCCATGCCCCAATAAAAAAACCCGCCATAGGTGGCCGTCATCAGCACGCCCCAAAACGGAAATATTTTGTCCGTGTAAGGTCTGTGAATATGCAGGGCGTCGGGCAGGGGCGAAGCTTGTATCGCCTGACACAGTCCATGCCAGCCTCCGACTTTGTGCAGGCCGATGAAAACGACCAGCGCCGACCCCAGCAGCATGATGGGCGCGTGGATGGCGTCCGTATAAGCCACCGCCCCAAAACCGCCAATCATCGTGATAACAGCCGTCGCGGCCGCCAGCGCGAAGATGGTCGTCATGACGTCCCATCCCACCAGGCTGTGCAGAACCAGCGCTCCCGCATAGAGGGAGAAGGCCATCTTGGTCACGATGCAGATGAAGAGCATCAGCCCGGAAAAGCAGAGGCGCGCCGCGGGACGGTAGCGCAGTTCGAGAAACTCCGGGATGGTGAACACCCGGTTCTTCATATAATAGGGAATCAGCACCCCGGTGGCAAAGCCGAGGCTGATGATCGCCGTCAACTCCACGGTCCCCGCGCAAATCCCGTAGCGGTACGAGTCGCCGGACAGGCCCACCAGGTGCTCGGCGCCAATGTTGGTGGCGAAAAGCGAGGCCCCTACCGTCGGCCACATCAGCCTCCGTCCGGCCAGAAAGAAGCTGTCGCTGCTCGCGTTTTTGCGGGTGTAGAGCGCGATCCAAAGCCCCGCCGCGATATTGGCAAAGAGGGCGCCGATGCAGATGATCCAGTCCAGTCTGGTGAGCGTCAGAGACATTGCTGCTTTCTATCTGGCCACTTTCTCTCCCAAACAGCGGCGGCGGGACCGTGCCCGCCGCCGCCAACCTCATAAACCCTGTTTCAATGTATGCCGCGCCATTACAGTTTCACACGATAAAACATCTGGGCGCCCGATGGGGTGACAAGATATGAGGGTGCGACAGCCCCTGTGACCGTCGCCCAAGGCCCGTCCAGACTGGGGGCCGATTGCAGCGTTCCGGCCGGCCAAAGAATGAGCGGGCCGCCGGCGCTGGGTGTGATGGCCATGTTCACCGGCCCAACTACATCAAAACTCTGCCCGCTCTGGCCGGCGGCGTAGATGCTTTCCGCTTCCGTCGGGGCCAAGGCGCGGTTCCAGAGGCCCACGTCGTCCAGATCGTAGGCGCCGCCGGTACCGTTGCCAGGATACGTTCCCGTAGAGTCCTGGCCGAGGTAGATGCCGTTGGTGGTGTCAATACTGTCCAACGGCCCGGTCGGGGTGGCGGAGACCTCAACGCCATCCACGTAGGTCGTGATATTGCTGGCGAAGGAGACGGTCAGCACGATGCTGTGCCAATTGCCGTCATCGGTCACCGGGCTTCCGGGCACGGGATCCGCGGCTCTCGCCCCGGTGCCGTCGGCGGCGAAGAGGGTCCACTCTGGATGCCCTGTATCGTCCGTCACCACCCAGCCAGGATTGTAGGTTGAACTCTTGGCGTTGCAGATCATCGGCAGAGCATTGGGCAGCCCGGTGTATCTGACCCAGAAGGCGACCGAGAAATCGGTGCCGAGGGCAGAGGCGGGGCCAAAGGCAAACTCCGGAGAGTACGGCACGGAGACGTAGTTGTATGTGCTGTTGCTCACAACTGTGCTCACGTGTATGGCGCTGCTGCCAATCTTGCCTGGCGTGATGAACGTGGGCGCCCCACCGGGGCTGGCGTTGTTGTTCTGTCCCGAGGTATCGTTGTAATTGCCGTCAAAGGGCAGGTGCAGCACCAGTCCGTTGGTCAAATTGGGGAAGGCATCCGGCGGCAGGACCGCCAACGCCGCCGCCTGACTGGTCGCGGCCGGAGTGAGGCCATTGGCGACGAGGACAACATAGTTGCCCGAATCGCCAAAGGCGGCGGCGGCAATGGTCAGGCTCTGGTCCGTGGCCCCGAGAATGGGCATTCCGTTCTTGGTCCATTGATACGTGAACGGCGCCGTCCCCGCGGAAGCGATCACGTTGAATGTCACCGGCTGGCCCAGATAGACGGTCTGTGAGGCCGGTTGCACTCCGATGACGGGAGCCGACGGGCCATTGAGGGCGACCTGAAAGAGGTTGGAGACCTCCGCCGCCGAGAGGCTGCGATTGAACAACGCCGCGTCGGATATCATTCCGGGCCAAATCCAGGTGCCTTCGCTGGATCCGATGGTCACCGACATGTCATTGGTATCCGTCATGCCGTAGCCGGCTCCGCTGACATCTAATACGCCGTCAAAGTAAAGGGTTCTCACGCCCTGATCCAGAACGGCCGTGAGCATGTGCCATTGGCTGTCGTCGAGGGCATGGGTCCCCTGGAGGTACATGACACCTGCGATCTGAGGATTGATGCCCTGGTCAGTATCCTCAAGGAAATCCGTGCCATGCCAACTCTGGAGCCGCCAGGCGGTTCTGCCCTTTGTAATGATCGTATAAATGAAAGCATCATTGGGGAGAGTCGCCGTTTCGATCCAGACATTGATGGTATGCGAAGCGACATCCAGGTTCACATTGGCGCCGCAATCAACATACGAGGTTTCTGTTGACGCGCCATCGAACTGGTAAGCCGGAAGGGGGCCGCCGAAACGCGGATCCGGCGAGCTGGTGGCGCCGAGCACCATGTTTCCGTTGATCGTGCCGTTGATCCCGCCCGCAATGTCATAGGCTACGCTGCCATTGGTTTCGCGCAGTGGCCAATAAATGTAAGGTCCCAGCGACATCACCACCGCCTGGTAGTTGCTGACCGAGAAAACCGTCAGCACGGCGGGTGTGCTGTTGGTTGAGCCAAGCGAATTGGTAATCAGGACACTGTAACTGCCGGCATCCTCCCCCTGCAGTGGGCCAAAGGTCAGGCTGGATTGAGTGGCGCCGGCAATCGGTGCGCTGCCGCGGCTCCACTGGTAGAAAAGCGGCGACAGCCCGCCTGCCACCACGCTGAACGTCACGTGGCCGCCAGTCGCGAGGGTGGCCGGCAAAGGCTGGTTTAAAATAACCGGCGATCCCGGGACGATATTGAGGACCACAGGCGAACTGATCACGGCGCCGTAAGCGTTGCTGACGACCACCGCGAAACTGCCGCCGTCAGTCGCCGGGTTTACATTGTTCAGCACCAGATTGGTGCCTGTCTGGCCGGAAATCGGAAGCGTGTTCTGAGTCCATTGATAGGTAAACGGCGCGATACCCCGGACGGTCACATCCAGAGAAACAGTCGAGCCTCCGTACACGATGGCGGGCGCCTGCGGTTGTTGGACGATGATAGGCGGAATCTCCGCCGAGGCATACGCTTGCTGAACCTGGTTCGATGTGAGCGCTCTGTTGAAGATGGCGACTTCACATATCGAGCCGTTCCATACCCGCCCGGGATAGGCCACACTTTCGCCAATCGTCAACGGCTCATTGCCCGTGGCAAGAGTCCCGCTGGCCTGGCCGTTGGTATCCAGCAGGCCATCAACATAGAAACTTGTGGCGTCCGAATTATAGACGCCCACCACGTGGTGCCACTGGCCATCGTTAATGTTGACTGTGCCGATCAGGCTGTCCGCTCCACCCTCGTTACGGACCGTGTCAAACTGAAGCACATCCGAACCGGGAGCGCTGCTCTGCACATCGTAGGACGAGTCGGTTTTATCCAGGATGACGTCATAGCCGCGGTTGCCTTCCAGCACGTTGGCTTTGAACCAGCACATGACCGACAATGTCTGCGGAACAGCGCCCAGGTCGCCCGCCTGAACATATCCGCAAACGCCGTTGAACGCGCACGCCAGGCTGTTGGTTCCACCCAGTCCGTTGAAGGGCGGTCCCGCCACTCCGGGTGTCGTGCCTGGAACATAATTGCCGTCAAAGGCATTTGTGCTGGAATCCGCCGCCACGGGCAGGGCGTTTTGAAGCGGCGCGGTGTACGCTGGTTCGCCCAGCCGGTAATACAGCAGCGGATGGTCGTTCGTAATCAAAGTCACATAAGGCACAGTCCGCGCGGCATTGGTCCCATTTTGGTAATGGGCCAGTACGTCCGCAGCGGAAAGGACGTTCGTATAGAGGGCGACCTCCTCCGCGCTGCCAGCCCACGCATTGCCAAAACCAGGGTTTCCGGCGAGCAAGCCGATCCAGAACTGCCCGGTGTTGTTGGGCTGGTAACTATTCGCCGGCCCTGTCGCCACTTGCTGGCCGTTGAAGTAAACGTAGGCATTGGTGCCGTCGAAAGCTCCCACCACGTGGTACCAAGCATCCGCCGTGGTCGTGCCGCCGCCGTCGTCGAAGGCGACCCCGAAATCGTTCCACATGGTCAGGTGCCAACCATAGGGCGTGCTGGAGGGCGCCTGGTAAATATCCCAGCCGTTCCCCGTGGTATTATCGTAGAACCCTATCGCCCAATCCCAACCGCCATCCGTGGCCGGATTAAGCCAGGCCTCTATCGTGAAGGCGCCCTGGGGATTCAGCGCGTTGGATTTGTCGGGCAACGCCATCATCACATATTGCGTTCCCCCGTCAAATGTCACCGCCGTGTCCGTGGTGTCGCCCGCCAGCGCCCCCGGGACTCCATGCGTCGCATTATTGGCCGGGTCGGCTCCAGGTTGGAGATTGTAGTAGTAGGCGTTGCCGTAAGCCCCGGCGGTGCCGTAATTGCTGGCGATATCGGCGGCCGGCGGCGCCACCGTTTCATTCAAGCGGTAATACCCGACCGGGGCCAAGCCGAGCACGGTGCTCGCGTAGTCGGCGCGCGCGCTCAACGCGACACCGCACAGCACGGCCACGACTCCGGCTGAACTGCTGAATTTGGCAAGTGTATTCGATTTCATAGGCAGGTTTTACTTTCTGATTTGAGTTGATGAATATCATTTTTTTGCGAGGCCTGCGGCAAAGAAGCTGACAAACCCCGGGCTTTGTTCCAAGCGAAGACCCACATGGCGATCTTCTTGCTCAGGCTCATGGTTCGGACTTTAACAGCAAGCGCGGTCAACGAGAATACGCCCCATTGGCCGAAACATGTGTAAAATTGATAAAGCGCCCTAATCAATTTTACGTATGTTTCTGACAATAGGGCGTATTCCCAAAAATTGCGGCGTGGGATAATGATGGCGTAATGACATGAACCCACGTACGCTCGAAAACAAAGTCCCGTTGGTCATCCGGTGCGCCCGCGGCACGCAGCAGGAAGAGGGGCGGCGGGGTCGCGCCTTTACACTAATCGAACTGCTGGTGGTGATTGCCATCATTGCCATTTTGGCGGCGCTGCTGCTGCCGGCCTTGGCGCGCGCCAAGGCCAAAGCCCAGCAAACCAAGTGTGTCAACAATAACCATCAGGTCATCTTGTGCTTCCACATGTACGCCATGGACTATAAGGAGTCTTATCCCATGAGCACTGACTGGGAGGACACGGGCGGGAAGGATGGCATGTATGACGCGGACCCCGGTATCATTTATATGACCAACCGGCCGCTCTATCCTTACCAAGCCAACCCCGCGATCTTCGACTGCCCCGCCGATCAAGGGGACCCCGACTCGGATGACCCGGGCATTGATTACTTGGGCCGCCACGTGACTGATTGCTATTCCAATTACGGCAACAGCTACCTGACCGAGTGGGGGGCGGGGGGTGACGCTTTTCGCGTCAAATATACTACCGGAGTCCCCGATTCAACGGTCGTTCCCATCAAGACATCCACCATTGCACAGAGTGCGGCGAACAAGATTATCCAGGGCGACTGGATTTGGCAGGTCAACCGCGACGTCACCACCGATCCGAGGAGCATCTGGCACAATTACCGGGGACAGAATTTTACCATCATGGCCTTTGGCGACGGCCACGCAGCCGCGTTCCGCTTTCCCAATATTCGGTTCTCCGATACTGCGTTTTGGTACGCGCCACCCGATCCCCACTTCACCTGGTGGTAGGTGGAACGGGCGGACTGGCCGGGCTCCTTTCACGGCCGCGCCGCCCATCTTGAACCGGCAACGAGCCGGGTCGTTTCATTTTTGATCAAGCCGGCTGAGAACCTCGCCGGCTTCAACTTTCACCGCGTGAGTTCTCAGCTTTACGCGTCTTCTTTTTGGATGTCGCCCGCCTCGCAAGCCTTGGTCCAGCCAATTCCAGCCATGAACGGCACGGCTTGACAATGCGCGCCATCCGCCAAAAGATATTTGAAATTGATTTTATCCGATGTATTCGCCCACAAATTCTGCCGAAAAAATTGATTTTTCCGGGGCCCGGCTTGAGTCCCTTCATGTCTCCCGCGGAGGCGTGGGTGTTTATCCGCCCAGCGCCACGTTCGGACCGCGGCACATGACCGATTACGAATTCGTCTGGATCATCGAGGGCGGGGCCACGGTTTACTATGACAAACACCGCATTGATGCTCCGCCGGGCACAGTCTTGTTATGCCGGCCGGGAATGACCGACACCTACGAATGGTCGCCCGAGGGCAAATCAGTCCACGGTTTCTTTCATTTCACCTTCAAGCCCGGCTCCGGCTGGCCGCCCATCCATCGCTGGCCCCTGGCCCATCACTTGACCCAGGAGGACATTTTGCGTCCGCTCTTTCGTTACGTTTTGAAACTGCTGGCTTTGCGGGAACCTTCGCGTTCGTCGCTCATGCAGCCGTGCGTGGAAGCGATGCTCAAGAGCTTCATCTCCGGCGCGCTGACGATCACCGCTGAACCCGCGCTGGAGGTGCCGCCGGCAGTCCAGCAGGCGCTGGCCTTGATTCGGGACGCGATTTTTCAACGGCCCTCGCCGCCGCTGACGCTGACGCAACTGGCGCGCGCCGCCCACGTGACGCCGGAACACCTCTGCCGCCTGTTCCGCCGGGCGTTGAATCGCGGTCCCCTGGAATGCGCCCGCCTGGCCCGGCTGGGTCACGCGGCGGTGCTGCTGGCGCGCAGTAATTTTACCATCAAGGAAATTTCTGAATCCACCGGCTTCTCCAACCCCTTTCATTTTTCGCAGCGGTTCAAGATGCTCTATGATGTCTCTCCCAGCAGCTACCGCGCAGCGGCCCACAAAGGCCGGCCTGTCCCGTCGAACCCATTCTGGCAGGGATGGATGATGGACTTCTTCTCCGCGGCCCATTAAACCCGGAGGCGGGAGGAGGCCGACGCGCCATGCGAACTCGCATCTCGGCCTTGGATTGCTAAAGCCGGGGTATCAATTTTAAAGAGGTTCCTGCAAATGGCGAACATTCTTGAAGAGCGCTTTTGTCGCTAGAGTAGAGTTGATTATGAGTCTAAATTCGTGGTTCCAGTTATGAGCCGCTCCGAGAGTCCCCTCCTTGGCGCGCGGCGGGCTCCGGCGCAGGCAGTAACCTCCCAAGACCGCCTCAAGGTCACTCTGCATCACCAGCAACCGGACCGCGTTTGCGTTGATTTCGGGGCCACGGGCGTGACAGGTATTCACGTTTCGGTGGTCCACCGCTTGCGCCAACGCGTGCTCGGCGACCCGCACTGGCGCGTCAAGGTGATAGACCCTTACGCGATGTTGGGAGAAGTGGACGAGGCCTTGCGCGCCACCTTGGGCATTGATGTGGTGGGCGTGCCGGAGCGCAAGTCGGCTTTCGGCACCGAAGCCCGCGATTGGAAGCTCTTCAGATTATTTGACGGCACGGAATGTTTGGTGCCCGGCCCTTTCAATGTGACCCCGGCGCCGGACGGCGGCTGGCTTCTTTATCCGCAGGGGGACACGAGCGTGCCGCCCAGCGGCCACATGCCCAAAGGCGGATATTTCTTTGATGCCATTATCCGACAGGAACCACTGGACGAAGACAACGAAGACCAGCTCGACCCCGAGGACAACCTCGAGGAATTCGCGCTGCTGGACGCCTTGGACCTCGCACACTATCGGGCCGAAAAGGACCGCTTGGCGGCGGCTCCTCCGAGCGGCGTGCTGCTCATGATTCCGGGCGCAGCCTTTGGCGATATCGCCTCTGTCCCGGGCACCGGCCTGAAGCATCCCAAGGGCATCCGGGACGTGGCCGAGTGGTATATCTCCCTCAACGACCGCCGCCAATTCGTCCGCAAGGTCTTTGAGCGCCAGTGCGAAATCGCCCTCGCCAACGTTGAAACGCTCATCGCTCTGCTGGGTGATTCCGTGCAAGCCGCGTTTATCTCGGGGACAGATTTCGGCACTCAACGCGGGCCGTTTATCGCGGTCGAGACATATCGGAATTTATTCAAGCCCTTCCATCAAAAGGTCAACCAGCTCATTCACCGCCGGTCGCCCTGGAAGACGTTCATCCACTCATGCGGCGCGGTTTACGACTTCTTGCCCGACTTCATCGAAGCCGGCTTCGATATTCTCAATCCCGTGCAATGCTCGGCCGCGCAGATGGAACCCCGGCGCCTCAAGCGGGAGTTCGGCAAAGAGTTGGTGTTCTGGGGCGGGGGCGCCGACACGCAACGGACGCTGGCCTTCGGCGCGCCGGAACTGGTCTATCGCGAGGTCCGGGAACGCATTGACATCTTCAACGACGACGGCGGCTTTGTCTTTAATACCATCCACAACATCCAGGCCAACACGCCGCTGCCGAACGTGGAAGCGCTGTTCCAAGCCGTGAAAGACAGCGGCCGCTGAACCGCGCAGCCTTCCCGTTTTTTCCTTGCTCCGCAAGGCCCGAGCGGTCACCAAGCAAAGTTGTCCCCGGCCATTTTCAAAACGCGCTCTCAACGGCTCCCATATTGGAAGTCATCGAACTCCGTCACGCTGTCGGCCTTGGTCCAGACTCCGGCCGCGCCGGCCTTGGTGAAGGTCTGGTCGTCCCACTCCATGGCCTTGTGGCCGTCGAAGCTCACGCTGATATGGCTGCCCGAAAAATCCACCCGCAAGCTGTGCCATTGGTTGCCCGTCACCGTCATCGGCACGCGGTGCAACGCCTTGCGCTGCCCGTGCGCCATGCGGAAAAGGATGATGTTGTTCTCCAGCGCGTTGCCGCGGGCGATGTAATAATTATCGCCATCCTGCCAGCGCCAGACCACGCCGCCGGCCTGGTCCTCCTGGCCCGACAGGGGCTTGAATTTGACCGCCACGAAGCCGTTCTGGAGCGATATATCCTTCTTGACGCACCAGGGATAGCTGTGCGAGGCCACCTGGCCCGATTGTTTCAGGACGTTGGGCGCGCTGGCAGCGGTGGGGTCCGGCGTCACGGCCCATTGGGCCCGGCCGGGGCCGGTGATCCCGGCCAGCCAACTGGGCGGCAGCGCGCCGGCCTTGGTCGAGTCGAAATTCACCGTCTCCGCCCCCGCCGCCCCGGCGGCCAGCGCCACAACCAGACCTAGCGCCAGCCGTTTCATGTCAATTCGATGCACCGTCGGGGTTAACCGACATCCTCGCCCAATTCCACGTTCCAATAGGCCAGGTCGAGGAAATGTTTCCAACTGTCGTGTTGCACGCCCAGATTGATCTGGACGAACGGACGCCACTTGGGCCGCTTGGGTTTGCGCACCAGGTGCATGCCCGCCTCCTGCGGCGTGCTGTTGGCCTTCTGCGTGTTGCACCGGACGCACGAGCAAACAATGTTCTCCCACGTCGTCTCCCCGCCCCGGTCCCGCGGGATGACGTGATCCAGGTTCAGGTCCTTGCGCTCATAAACCTGGCCGCAGTACTGGCAGGTGTTCCGGTCCCGCTCGAAGATGTTGTGGCGCGTGAATTTGACCTCCTTCTTGGGCAATCGGTCGAACAGCACCAGCAATATGACCCGCGGCACGCGGATTTTGAACGAAACCGTGGCGATGGTTTCCGGGTGCGGCCTCTGCGCCGAGAAATCCCGCCATTGGCTGAAGCTGAAGGTTTGGAACACCCCATCGGCGTCATTGAGCACCACCTGCGCGTGCCCCTCAAAGAGCAGCGTCAGCGCCCGCCGTGCCGTGCAGACATTGACCGCCTGCCACAAGCGATTGAGCACCAACACGTGTTGATTGAGAAAGGAACTCATAATCACTCACTCAGGCAGAGGCTAACACACGGCCCGGCCCACTGTCAACATACCCTTGGCCGGCCGCCGGGCGCCCGTTCCTAATCCTAATCCTAATCCTAATCTTAATCCTTCTAATCCAACGAGCGATTGCACAGGGAGATTATGATTATGAAGGAGATCAGGTTTAAGATCAGGAGGGCATAGCCACCCCCTGTTTTTGCAGTGGATTTTGGGATGCCGAAACCATAAAATGCCGCCATGGCAGAAAAAACGAAGAGTCAAATCCCGCGGGCGGTTCGGGAGCAATACGAAAAAGGGATGACGGCGTTCGAGCGCAAAAATTACGGCTACGCCATCGCCCTGTTCAGCCAAGTCCTGGCCCAGGAACCGGCCTTCTTCGATTGCCGGCAGGCGCTGCGGGTTTCGCAACATCAGAAATCCGGCGGCGCCACCGGGTTTTTCAAGAAAATGCTCAGCGGCGCCGGCTCGTCTCCCCAGCTCGCCAGAGGCCAGCTCGCCCTGCTGAAGGACCCGTTCGAGGCGATCAAGGTCGCCGAACAAGTTCTCAATCACGATCCCAACAGCACGGCGGCCCACAAGCTGCTGGCCGAAGCCGCCATGACGGCCGACTTGCCCAAAACAGCCGTGCTCTCGCTGGAAATCGTCACCAAAAACTCGCCCAAGGACGAGGACGCGCAAAAGACCCTGGCCCGCGCCTATTCCGCCGCCGGCCAGGGCGAGAAGGCGGAAATGATCATCGCCGAGCTGATGCGGCTGCATCCGCTGGACCTCAAACTGGCCGAGGAACTCAAGGACATCTCGGCCCGCAAAACCCTGTCCGAGGGCGGCTACGATGCGCTCTCCAACGGCACCGGTTCCTACCGCGACATTCTCAAGGACAAGGACAAGGCGGTGTTGTTGGAGCAGGAAGGCCGGCAAGTCAAATCCGTGGACGTGGCGCAGCGGCAGATTGTCGAACTGGAGGCCCGGCTGGCCAAGGACCCGCAGAACTTCAAGCTGCTCCGCTCCCTGGCGGAGCTTTACGCGACGAAGAAAGATTTCGACCGCGCCCTCCAAACCTACAACCGGATTATCGAGCAGGAAGGGGCGGCGGACGCCTCCCTGCAAAAACTCATCGCCGAAACGACCATCAAGAAGTACGACGACGCCATCGCGCGCTTGGACCCGCAAGCGCCGGATTTCGCGGAAAAATCCGCGCAGCTCAAGGCGGAGCGCGACCAGTACAACCTGAGCGAGTGCAAACAGCGGGCGGAGCGGTATCCGAACGATCTGGGCATCCGCTTCGAACTGGCGGAGCTTCTCTATAAGGCGGGCAAAATCGGCGAGGCCATGCCGGAATTCCAAAAGGCGGCGCAGAATCCCCACAAGCGTTTGCAGGCCCTCTCCTATTTGGGGCGCTGCCTGGCCGCCCGCGGCATGAACGACATGGCGGCCACCACCTTGCAAAACGCGCTCAAGGAAAAACTCGTTTTCGACGACGAGAAGAAGGAAATGACCTACTCGCTGGCGGGCATCCTGGAGAAAATGGGCAAGCTGCCGGAGGCCGACGAGCTTTACAAGCAAATCTACCAGGTGGACATGGGTTTCAAGGACGTCGCGGCCAAGGTCGAAGCGTCCTATCAGCGCGGCTCCATTCCGGGTTGAGGGGCATCATTCATTCTGATGCTGAATGAACCGGACGTGTCGGCCGTATCTAGCGAACCGGGGACAACGGTATCTTTCCAGGTATCGGTGAAGGTCGCCTGGGGGGCGCCAACGACGAAGCTCGAGACGGCGCAAAGGCCGGCGGCCACAGCCAGCCAGCGCATGAGAACGCTCTTGGTTTTCATATCTATCATGCTGATTATCGGCTTCTTACTCTTGTCAGTATTAGCAAATGCAAAAGTTTTGTCGAGCAGTTCTTCGGCCTGATTCAGACGCCTTTCGATTTTCTTGCGGGATTTGCCCCGCGGCGGACGTTTCGGGTGTCAAATATATCACCACGCAGGAGTTGTTCGCCCTGTTCCCCGGTCGTCCCATCGCCCTGATCGGCAAACCGGGCCGCCAGCAAGTCATCTTCCTCGACGAAATCGCGCGCGCCGACCGGCCCTGATGGTCATGAAGGACTTGAATTCCTTCCACGACACAGCGCGCTGGCCCGCAACGAAAACCGCGATTTCTTTCTGCAGCGCCTCAAGTCCTTCGCCCGCGCGCCGAATCTCCTCAAGACTTCGACCCCCTTCCGGAATCAGGCGCGCAACGGCTTTCTCGTGCCGGGTGATGACAATCTCCTCGCCGCCAAGCACCCGGTCAAGGAGCTCGCCGAACTTGGCCTTCGCTTCAAATGCCGGAACGGTTGCCATAACGTATCATCCATTCTCAAAATCAATCGGTCAATGACCGGTTTGACACAAAGGTGGGGATTTGAAAAGGCCATGGAAACAAATTTTCCTCGCGCGCTCAGTTTCAACTTGGAACCCGCCCTCCAAGCGGGTTAATTTCCTCCCGTGGTCATTGACTTCGTCAAAATGAACGGGGCCGGCAACGATTTCGTCTTGATTGACAATCGCCCGCAAAAAATCCGGCTGCAACCCGCGCACATCGCGCGCCTCTGCGACCGCCATCGCGGCGTCGGCGCCGACGGCCTGATTCTCCTGATCCCCTGCCCATCCGGCAAGGCCGATTGGGCGTGGGACTTTTTCAACAGCGATGGCAGCCCGGCGGAAATGTGCGGCAATGGCGCCCGCTGCTTCGCCCGCTTCGTCCGCCGCCTGACCGGCGCCGGCGGGAATATCACCTTTGAAACCCGCGCCGGCGTCATCACCGCCGCTTTCAACGGCCAGACCGTCACCGTCAACCTGACCCCGCCGCGGGACTTGCGCCTGCGCCAGCGGCTCGCCTTGAGCGCGGGAGAGACGGAGATTCATTCGCTTGACACCGGCGTGCCGCACGCCGTGCTCTTTGTGCCGGACGCCGATCTGGCGATGGTCCGGGCCTTGGGCGCCGAAATCCGGCATCATCCCCGCTTCGCCCCGCGGGGCGTCAACGTCAATTTCGTCCAGGTGCTCGGCCCGGGGAAAATTCGCGTCCGCACTTACGAGCGCGGCGTTGAGGGCGAAACGCTGGCCTGCGGCACCGGCGTCACCGCCTCCGCGCTGGTCGCGGCGGAACTGCGCGGCTTTCCCTCGCCCGTCCGCGTGCAAGTCCGGGGCGGCGATGAGCTGGAGGTCAGTTTTGAGCGCGTGGCCGGGCAGTTGGCCAACGTCCGCCTGGCCGGCCCGGCGGACTTTGTCTTTGAGGGAAGGATCGAGCTGTAATGGAGCCGGCTCCGAACCCGTACGGGATCCTGCGCAACTGGGATTACCTGTTTTATTTGACAGGCCGTTTCGTCGCCTCTTTCGGCCAGCAAATGCTCACCGTCGCTGTGGGTTGGGAGATTTACGAACGAACCCATTCCTACCTGTTATTGGGGTTGGTCGGCCTGACCACCTTCGTGGCCATGGTGCTGATGACCCTGCCCGCCGGACATCTGGCCGACACGCGCGAACGCAAACAGATCGTTATCGCCATGCAAGGGGCGCTGGCCTGCACGTCCCTGGGTCTGGCCTTGATCTCCTGGAAACACGCGCCCGTGCCCTGGATGTTCATCTGCCTGTTCGGCGCGGGCGTGGCGCGCACGTTTTTGTGGTCTGCCAGCGCCTCCTTTCTCCCCCAGTTGGTCGCGCGGGAGGATTTCCCCCTGGCGATGACCTGGTCCTCGAGCACCTTTCAATTCTCCGCCGTGGCCGGTCCGGCCGCCGGCGGGGCCTTGCTGGCGCTGACCCGCCATGCGGCCGTCGTTTACGTCCTCACGGCCGTCTCGGCGGTCATCTGCCTGGGCATGATCTGCCGGGTGCGCGCTCACAGCAAGCCCCCGCCCAGGGAGCCGCTTTCGATGGAAACCCTGCTGGGCGGATTCCGCTTTGTCTTCCATCACCGCATCATCCTGGCCGTCATCACGCTGGACCTCTTTGCCGTCCTGTTTGGCGGCGCGACGGCTCTGCTGCCCGTCTATGCCAAAGACATCCTGCGCGTCGGGCCCCAGGGTTTGGGCCTGCTGCAAGCCGCCTTGCCCGTCGGCTCGATGTCCTGTGCCGTCCTCATGGCCCACCGGCCGCCGATGCAGAAAGCCGGCCGCTCCTTGCTCCGGGCGGTCGTCATTTTCGGCCTGGCCACCGTCGGCTTTGGTTTCTCGAACCGGTTTTGGTTCTCCCTTCTGATGCTTTTTATCTGCGGATTCGCTGACAACGTCAGTGTCATCGTCCGCCACACGCTGGTGCAAATGCTCACTCCCGATTCGATGCGCGGCCGGGTCTCTTCTGTCAACAACCTTTTTATTGGCACCTCCAACGAGCTGGGCGGTTTTGAATCCGGGCTGGTCGCCTTTTGTTTGGGCGCGGTCTTTTCGGTCGTCTCAGGCGGAATTGCGACCATTGGGGTCGTCCTGGCGGTGGCCTGGGCCTGGCCGGAGCTTCCCCATTTCGGCCGCCTCGTGCAACCCGCCCCGGAAGATCCCTCCGGCGCATCGGACCTGGCGCAGTCCAGGACGGTCGAATAAACGAAAGGGCGGCAGGGGCCTTCTTTTTCCCAATCCTAATCCTAATCTTAATCCTAATCCTAATCTGAATGGGAGATAACGAATAGGATTAGGATCAAGAGCGCTCGAAATAATCGGGGGCGTTGCCCGCTTTCCATTTGATGTTGCAGCCCATGCTGGGCGTTTGCCGGCCGGAAACCGGCTTGCCCGCCAGCACCGCGTCCATGGCGGCCCGCAAATCCTTCCCCGTCACCGGCGCCCCGTTGCCGGGCCGGCTCTCGTCGAACTGGCCCCGATAAACCAGCTTCCGGGCCGCGTCAAAAAGAAAAATATCCGGCGTGCAGGCCGCCCGGTAAGCCTTGGCCGCCGCTTGCGACTCGTCATAAAGATAGGGGAACGCGTAGCCGGCCGAGCGCGCTTCCGCCGCCATCCGCGCCGGGCTGTCTTCGGGATAATTGCGCACGTCGTTGGAGTTGATGGCCACGATGGCCGCGCCCCGCCCCTGGTAGTCCCGCCCGAATTGCGCCAGCCCCGCCTGGATATGCTTGACGTAGGGGCAATGGTTGCAGATGAACAGCACGGCCAGCGCCGGGGCGCCTTTGAAGTCGCCCAGCGCGACCATTTTCCCGCCGGTGTCCGGCAGCCGGAAATCCGGCGCCGCCGTCCCCAGCGCCAACATGGTGGATGGTGTCAATGCCATGCCTGCAATCTACCGTCCCACGGCCGGGTTGCAAATGTTTTTAAACTTTGCACCGCACGGCCCGCGGCCTACCCTCGGAAGCTGAATGTTCGAGCCGAGTCAACTCTTTGATCTGTCCCAGACGGATCATGCCGCCCTCTTCGCGGACTGCAAATACGCCTGGGAGGTGCTGGCCAAAATCGTCCCTTATCTGGCCGCCCGCGCGCGCCCGCAATTGCTCAATCGCTGCGAGGGCACCGCCTATGTGGGCGAGCGCGTTTCCATCGGCGAGGGCACCGTGCTGGAGGACGGCGTCATGATCGTCGGCCCGGCCATCGTCGGCCGCAATTGCCAGATCCGCCACAACGCCTACCTTCGCCAGAACGTCATCATCGGCGATGACTGCGTCGTGGGCAACGCCACGGAAGTCAAGAATTCCATTCTGTTCAATCAGGCCCAGGCGCCCCATTTCAATTACGTGGGCGACTCCGTCCTGGGCTTCGGCGCGCATTTGGGCGCGGGCGTCAAAATTTCCAATTTCAAGGTCTTTCCCGGCAACGTCACGGTGGAGATGGACGGCCGGCCCTTTGACACCGGCCTGCGGAAGTTCGGCGCCCTCCTGGGCGATTATTGCGAAATCGGCTGCAACGCCGTCCTGAGCCCCGGCAGCATCATCGGCCGCTGGTCGGTTGTTTATCCCAACGTCGCCTGGCGGGGCGTCCTCCCGGAGCGCATGATTGTCAAGAATAAGGCCGCCCGCCAGTTCGCTCCCCGCCGCCAGCCGGGCGCCTGAGCCGGAAGTTTCCCCATGATCCGCCTGGATGATCCGCCACCCGCCGGGGCGACCCCCGGCCTGGTGCCGCAAGTCCGGGAAATCTTCTCCCCCACGGGGCTGTTGTCCAGATCGCCCAACTTCGAATACCGCCCCCAACAGCAGCTTATGGCCGTGGCCGCCGCCCGCGCCCTGGAAGAGGGAAAAAACCTCATCGTCGAAGCCGGCACCGGCGTGGGCAAGAGTCTGGCCTATCTGATTCCCTCCATCTTTTTCGCCGTCGCCCGCCGCAAAAAGGCCGTCATCTCCACCCACACCATCAATTTGCAGGAACAATTGTTCCTCAAGGACCTGCCGATGCTGGCCCGGATTCTGCCCGTCAAATTCCACTTCACCATGCTCAAGGGCCGCCACAATTACTTATGCACCCGCCGCCTGAGCAAGGTCCGCTCCCAAGGCCGCCAGCTCTTCACCACCCCGGCCCAGGCCGAATTGGAGCGCATCTGGCTTTGGTCCCAAAAAACCGACGACGGCAGCCTCTCCGACTTCGAGCTGGAGCCGGACGCCGAGGTCTGGCAGCAGGTCTGTTCGGAGCGCGGCTTGTGCAGTGCCAGACAATGCGGTCACGGCTCCGACTTCGTCAAGGACGGCGGCCGGCCCTGTTTTTATCAAAGGGCGCGCAGCCAGATGCTGGCGGCCGACGTGCTGGTGCTCAATCACACCCTCTTCTTCACCCTCCTGGGCGCATTGGAAGACGAACCCAAGGGCGGCGTCCTGATGAAAAACGACTTCGTCGTCTTTGACGAGGCCCACACGGTCGAGCGCGTGGCTTCCGCCCACATCGGCCTCAGCGTCACCACCGCCCAGGTCCGTTACGCGCTGCAGCGGCTCTGGAACCCCAACACCCAAAAGGGCCTCCTGGCCGTCTTGCGCCGCGGCAAAACCAATCTGGTCGAGGAGGCGCTCAAAGAATCGGATAAATTCTTCGCCGCCGTCGAGAATGCCTGCGACCAGATCGCCGCCGCCCGCGAACGCAGCCGCTCGCAGCAGTGGTGGACCGAAATTCGCGTCCGCCACTGTGATGTGGCGCCGGACACCGTCACGCTGCCCATCCAGCGCGTGCGCGAGGAGGTCGCCGCGCTGATCAAAACAGTTGACGACAAGGACACCGCGCAGGAACTGGCCGAGTGCAACCGCCGCCTGGAGGAATTGCGTCTGCAGATCGCGCTCTTTTTGAGCCAGGGCGCTCCCGCCCACGTCTATTGGGTGGAGCGCGCCGGCAAAACGCACCGCAACGTGACCCTCCACGCCGCCCCCGTCAACGTCGCCGATTTCCTCCGCGAGCGGCTCTTTAGAACCGAAACTTCCGTCATCATGACCAGCGCCACTCTGGCCGTGGCCGTTGCTTCCGATTCCTCAAAGGTTCCCAAAACCGCCCGCGCCACCGCCGCCCAATCGGCCCCCTTGCAGTACTTCGCCCGCCAGGTCGGCGGGGAAGAAGCCGACCTCGTCCAGGCCGGCTCGCCCTTCGATTACCAGCGCCAGATGCGCCTCTTCGTCGCCGGCAAGATGCCCGATCCGCGCGACCCCGGCTACCAGTCCAGCCTCATCCAATGGATCAAGCATTTCGTCCGCATGACCCACGGCAAGGCCTTCGTCCTTTTCACCAACTTCAAGCTCATGCTCGATGTCGGCGAACAAATGGAGCCTTTTTTCGGCCAGTTGGGCCTCCAATGCTTCGTCCAGGGCACCGGCACGCCCCGCTCCCTCATGCTCGAAAAATTCAAACTCGACGTCAATTCCGTCCTCTTCGGGGCCGACAGTTTTTGGCAGGGGGTGGATGTGCCGGGCGAATCCCTTTCCAACGTCATCATCACCCGCCTGCCCTTTGCCGTGCCCGACCATCCACTCATCGAGGCCCGCATCGAAACCATCGAGGCCCGCGGCGGCAACTCCTTCCTGGAATTTTCCCTCCCCGAGGCCATCTTGAAATTCCGCCAGGGCATTGGCCGGCTCATCCGCTCCAAGACCGACACCGGCATCGTCGTCGTTCTGGACAACCGCATCCTCACCAAGCGCTACGGCCAGTCCTTTCTCGCCTCCATCCCGCAGTGCCCCGTGGAAATCGTCTAAGGCAATAGGCTCCCTAATCCTGATCTTAATCTTAATCCTAATCTCAAAACATCCCCCCATGCTGGCCCGTGTTTTATCAGCCGCTGTCAATGGCATCGAAGCCTTCCCCGTCGAGGTCGAGGTCAATTCCGGCTGGGGCGATACCGTGGTCGTGCTCACGGCGTCCATTTCGCCTATGCGAAAACTCGTCTTGGTCCCGGCGGAAAACCCGCCATCATCCTGACCTCCGTTAGTTTGAAAAGTGAGAACTCATGCCTGAACTAAAGAACACTTGAATAAACGAGGCGTCGTCATGGAAAAATATCTGGCCAAAAACGGCTTGTGCTGCGGCTTGATTGGGCTTTTTGCTTTCTTGCTCTGGGGACAGACGGTGCGGTTCGATTTTGTGTGGGACGACGAGATTTATATCGCGCAAAACAAGAGCATCCGTTCGCTGGCCGACATCCCGCGGATTTTCTGCCAAAGGAAGGCGCAATCCGCGGAGCCGTCGCCAACTTCTTACCGGCCGTTGCGCAATGCCTTTTACGCGTTGCTTTATGCGCTCAACGGCAAGGAGACGCCGCAACCGTGGATTTTTCATCTGGCTAATGCTCTCTGGCATGGCGCGGCGGCGATCTTGTTGTTTTTGGCCGCCTTGTTGTTCTGCCAGCGGCTGACTGGCACCGTCTCGAATGCGGCGCGGCTGATGTCGCTGTTGATCGCGCTTGGCTTTGCCGCCCATCCGGTCAATGCCGAGGCGGTTTGTTGGGCCAAGTGCATGGATGATTTGATGGCCGGTGTTTTTGTGCTGGCGGCCGCACGGTCGCTCTTGACGTGGAATGAAGGCGGGCGGGGGTATGTCGCGGCCCTGGTTTGGTTTCTGGCGGCGGCCTTCGCCAAGGAATCAGCCGTGCCGTTCGCGCTGGTCGTGTTTTTCATCCTGCTTGGTTTTCACAAGCTGCCGTGGCGGCGATGTGCGCAACTCACCCTGCCGTTTTTGTTCGTGGCCTTCTTTTACGCGGTTTGCCGGCACCTGGTCATGGGGCGATCGAGCCAATGCCCTCCGTTGTCTGGAACTTACGCCCAAACCTTGATCGATATGTTCCCGGTGGCGGCGGAATACTGGCGGCTCCTTTGGGGCTTCCCGCCATTTTGCATCGATTACAATTTCATGGTGGGAGCGCCGCCCCATCCCTTTCTTTCAGCCGCCGTCTCGGGAGGCCTGTTTCTGGTCTTGTTTTTCGGCGCGCTCGCCGCCTGGCTGTGGCCGCGTCCGGCTTGGCGGTTGTCCGCCTTCGGTTTGCTTTGGATCGCCTTTTTTCTGCTGCCCGTTTCCAATCTTGTGCCCATGATGCAATACATGGCGGAACGGTTTCTTTATCTGCCGTTGATGGGCTTTCTTTTTGCGCTCGGAGGTGTGTTCTTGCATTGTCGGCGCGCCAGCTTGCGCCTTGCCACGGCCGCGGCGGCCACCCTGATTGCCATCTGGATGGGCACGAGCCTGGACCGTATGGGAATCTGGCGGAACTCCCTCGACTTGTTTGTGCGCACGGAGTTCGAGCATCCTGGAATCAAGCGCGTCGAAGAAAATGCCGTCGCGGCCATTTTTCGTCTCCCGCAGGTGGCGGCCGGGCGGACTGCCAATGCGCTCTCGCCGCAGCAAGCCGCAGAAATGATCGCCACATTGCAAAACGCACGGCGGATCTACCCGGAAAACGACAAGTTGACCACGCAACTTGGCTTGACGGAAGCCAAAATGGGCCGCTGGCCGGAAGCAGTGGCACTGCTGGAACTGGCGGCGCGGCAGAATCCAGCCTTCGCAGAGCGCTGGTTCAATCTGGCCAGCGTCTATGAGCGGACCGGGCAGCCGGCCAGAGCTTGGCCAGCGTGCGCCCAGGCGCTGCGGCTCAACCCCAATTTCGATAAAGCGCTCCGCTTGCAAACGGAAATTGAAAGTGAGTTGAAAGCGGCCAATGCCCCTGAACCCGCGCGCAAGTAAACGCCCGGGGAAGCACCCCGTCGAGGTCGAGGTCAATTCCGGCTGGGGGGAGTTTTATGCCTATGGCCGGAGTGAAACGAGACGCCTCACGCCGTTTCCGATGAGCGGCCCTCTGCCGGTTCCACCAGTTTGATTTGCTGCGCGTTGAGGATTTTGAAATGTCCTCCCTCATCGTAAAGAACGACCGTCTGGCGGTCAGGGCTGACCATCAGATAATCGGTGTGGGCAACAACAAACGATTGCTGGCTGCCCAGCACGATCCGAACCGGCTGAAATGGGTCCGCCTGCATCAGTTCTTTGATCTCATCCGTGATCATTTGTTGAACCTTAGTCGCCGCCTGTGCAAAAGGCAACCGTCAAAGTTGCCAGTTTTGCGCCTGTCTTGGCATAGGCGCAATAACCGCCTTGCCCTTGCGCCCGCCCCACGCGCAAGCGTCATTTTGACAATTTGTTCACTTGTCGCCCAACATCCCCCCATGCTGGCCCGCGTTTTATCAGCCGCTGTCAACGGCATCGAAGCCTTCCCCGTCGAGGTCGAGGTCAATTCCGGCTGGGGCGATACGACTGTCCCAGCGTCAGTCCCGGAGTCCTTTCAAGTGACACTTTCACGAACCGTTGATAATTATGATATTGCAACTTTGGCTAAATCCGTGGTTGGAAACCAAAGTCGAGTCATTTTCCCCTGCCAGCCGCCCCGCGCGTGGGATGCTCACTATTGACACTTTTTGCGGCCAAGGCGGAAGGGCCGAAATGCCTATCTGAACCCGGCCATTGCCCCGGTTGGAAGCGCGCTTGAAATATCGCCATGAGCGGCTATCATTTCCTCATGAGCATGACAACTTATCCACTGGGACTGCCCGACGAACTCATGGAAGAGGTTAAACGGACGGCGGCGGACACTCATCTTTCGATGGCGGACGCCATGCGTCAGGCCATTAAATTCGGTCTGGTCCACGTTCGCCATGGGGTGTCCAGGGAGTCCGATCTCGCGGAGGCGGCGGCGGATACCTGGGATAAGCTCGGCCCGGCTCCAACCGTCCTTTATGACCAGCTTTAAGCGCGGCGACGTGGTCCTGGTGGATTTGGGCTATGTCGCCAAGGTGCGTCCCTGCGTCGTCATCTCCATCCCCAACGCTGACAGTCGGCGCAACATGTCGGTGGTTGCGCCTTTGACCACAGACATCCGAGGAGGCGAATGTGAAGTGCCCTTTCCAAAGCCAAAATGGCTGGCGGAAGAATCCGTGGTCAACCTCATTGGGCTTGTGGGAGTGGACAACGCCAGGATCCGAAGAATGCTCGGCCCCTTGCCAACCGACAGTCTGGACGCCATTGATGACGTGCTGGTCCGGTTATTTGGTTTATGAAGGAGCGGGCAGGATTGAGCCCGCGTTTCCCGCCGGTCCGAAAAAACCCATTGCCCTTCCGCCCGCCCCACGCGCAAGCGTCATCTTGACAATTTGTTCACTTGTCGCCCAACATCCCCCCATGCTGGCCCGCGTTTTATCAGCCGCTGTCAACGGCATCGAAGCCTTCCCCGTCGAGGTCGAGGTCAATTCCGGCTGGGGCGATACCACCGTCGTCATCGTCGGCCTGCCCGATGCCGCGGTCAAGGAATCCCGCGACCGCGTCTCCACCGCCCTGACCAATTCCGGCTTCAAGTTTCCCATGGGCCGCTCCACCATCAATCTCGCCCCGGCCGATGTCCGCAAGGAAGGGCCGAGCTTCGATCTGCCCATCGCCATCGGCATGTTGGCCGCCAGCGACCAACTCATGTCCGAGCTCCTCGACCATTTTGTCATCGTCGGCGAACTGGCCCTGACCGGCCAGGTGCGGCCCGTCAAGGGCCTTCTGCCCATCGCTTGGCGGGCCCGGGCGGAGAAGATGACCGGCCTCATCGTCCCGGTGGAAAACGCGGCCGAGGCGGCGGTGGTCGAAGGCCTGCAGGTCATCCCGGTGGAAGACTTGCGCCAGGCCGCCGCCTTTCTCGAAGGCGAAATCAAAATCGCTCCCACCCATGTGGACCTGAGCAAGATCTTTGACCAATCCTACGACGAGGAAATTGACATGGCGGAGGTCAAGGGGCAGGAATCCGTCAAGCGCGCCTTGGAAATCGCCGCCGCCGGCGGCCATAATGTCCTGCTCATTGGCCCGCCGGGGACGGGCAAATCCATGCTCGCCAAACGCCTGACGACCATTCTGCCGCCGCTGACGTTGGAGGAGGCCCTGGAGACGACCAAAATTCACAGCATCGTCGGCCTGCTCAAGCCGGGCCAGGCCCTCGTCACCCGCCGCCCCTTCCGCGCCCCCCATCACACCGCCAGCGACGCCGGGTTGCTGGGCGGCAACGTCAATCCCACGCCGGGGGAGATTTCGCTCGCCCATCACGGCGTTCTTTTCCTGGACGAATTGCCCGAATTCAAGCGCGGCGTGCTCGAAACGATGCGCCAACCCATCGAGGAGGGGCGCGTGACCATCTCCCGCGCGGCGGGCTCCATGACCTTCCCCTCCCAATTCATGCTCGTGGCCGCGATGAATCCCACCCCCGACGGCAAAATGCCGGGCGAATCCCGCAGCTCGCCCCGCGAAATCCAGAATTATCTGGGCCGCATTTCCGGGCCGTTGCTGGACCGCATTGACCTGCACGTCGAAGTGCCGCAGGTCAAATTCCGCGACATCAGCGCCGAGCAGACCGGCGAAACTTCCGCCGCCATCCGCCAGCGGGTGGTCGAGGCCCGCCAGCGGCAGCAGGCCCGCTTTGCCCGCAAGCCCGCCATCACCTGCAACGCCCGCATGGGGCCGCGCGAATTGAAGACTCACTGCGCGCTGGACGAAACGACCAAGGAACTGTTGAAATTTGCCATGGCCGATTTGGGCCTCAGCGCCCGCGCCTACGACCGCATCCTCAAAGTCGCCCGCACCATCGCCGATTTGACGGCCGCGGAAAACATCGGCAGCGACCACATCTCCGAAGCCATCCAATACCGCTCCCTGGACCGCCAGTTGTGGACGTAAAAACTGAAACCGTCACAATTGAAGGACTTTCCTGTCCGCGCCGTATCAATATGGCTGGAAATCGGGATAACAGACCTTGCCATTTTCAAAAGTCTGCCATATACCGGTTAACATGAACGTTTCCTTGCCCAAAGAGTTGGAGCGAGTGGTGGAGAAAAAGGTTAAAAGCGGCTTTTACAATAATGCCAGCGAGGTCGTCTGTGACGCTCTGCGCCGCGCCTTTTGCGCGCGTCCTAAGATTGATTTGGAACAGGACACCCCGGAATTAGCGGCGCTTGTGCGCCAGGGCATGGAGAGCCGCCACACAACGCACAAGAACGGGGACATTCAGAAAATCCTTGCCAGGGTGCGGCCTCGTGTGGAGGAATGATCTTACGGCGTTCAGAGCAGTTCGACATTGATTTGAAGCAGCGGTTTCGTTGGTATCTCTTGGACACGGGCTTGGATCCGATTCCCGCTCTCGATCTGGCCGAAAGGTTTGCCGGAGTTGTCACGCGGACATTGGATGCTCTGCTTCAGAACCCACAAATGGGTCGTCCGCGTTTTGTGACATTTTCCCATCTGCCCGGCATCCGCTCCTGGCGTTTGGAGAAGCCCTTCCACCGGTTCCTGATTTTCTACCGCGTTGAAGGATCGGTCATCTTCGTGGAACGCCTTTTGGAAGGACATCGCTGTTTGGCTGGCGGCCAATAAACTGGGGATGCATAACGCTTGGCCTTCTGCCTTACGTGTATGGACAACGCACAATGCTAGGCGGTCTCGATCTTCAAAACACGCAATCCGCCGCCGGCTGTTTTGTCGCGGCGCACCGCGCAAGGCAGAACCGACAGGTCTTTCTCCGTGAGCGTCAGGCTTTCGCCGCCGGGCCAAAGGTCTCTTACCCTGTAATGTTCTCGTCCGGCCAACCCAATCTGTTGGAGTGGCAGTTGAAGTTGAAGGTTCGCGTCTCGTTCCGGGCTGCGATTGGCCGCGACGACGATGGCGCCGCCGTTGTTCCACCGAACATAGGGACGCGGCACCCTGCTTTGCGATTGAAAGGGGACGGCCATTAACTTCGGGCGGTTAATTTCCGGCCGCACGGCCACGATGTCCGATTCGCGTTTACGGATGGCAATCATCTTCTTGACATCCTCAAACATCGCGCGATGTCCGGGTTGATCCAGTTCGTTCCAATTCAGCCAGCATCCGTAAAGCAAGCGCCCCTTGCCGGGGTCCGCTCCACTCAAAATGTCCGGCGATTCCGATGGCAGGGGCCGAAAAGTCGCGTCGTATTCTTCACCGGAAAAAAAGAAGGGAATCGCCGGGGCAAAAAGGACCGAGTAACCAAACATCGCGCGGCTGCCTTTGGCGACATAGGCGCTTTCGTCCGCGGACATGCCCCATCCGTCATCTTGCGAACTGAGCTTGATGCTTGGAAAACCGTTTTGCAAAGTCGAAACCCACAGTCGCAAAGGGGTCGGTCCTCGGAATCGCACAGCGCAAAGGGGTCGGTCCTCGGAATCGCGTAAACTGCAAAGGGGTCGGTCCTCGGAATCGTCGAACAAAGGGGTCGGGGTCGAACAAAGGGGTCGGTCCTCGGAATCGCGTAAACTTGTGGGTTGACAGGGCCAAAAGGGGTCCTGGAATTGTGAAATTGTGCGCTGGACTCAGTCAGGACCGTATTCCCCCCCTTTTGCCGAGACGGAGCCGGTCGGAGGAGATTTTGAGTGCAAAGGGGTCGGTCCTCGGAATCGCGTAAACTTGTGGGTTGACAGGGCCAAAAGGGGTCCTGGAATTGTGAAATTGCGCGCTGGACTCAGTCAGGACCGCATTCCCCCCCTTTTGCCGAGACGGAGCCGGTCGGAGGAGATTTTGCGCCTGCGGCGCCGGCACAGGTCGGGCAGAACGCTGAGTCGTTGGCCTCAAATTCACTCTGACCACTAACCACTGGCCACTGGCCGCTTTTTCTTCTTGCATTCCCATCAAAACGTGTTATTGTGCATGGTGTGCGGCGCTCACGCGCCTGTTCTTTGACATTTTGCAGTGCGAAAGGGAAGAAGGGACCGGGGAGGCAAGGATGACCCGCCTTCGCCGGGGCGCTCCGCCGCGGCAAGACGGCGCGGCGGAGCCTCCCGCCCCGCCTCGCGTACAGGTGGGGCGGGCCATGAAGGCCAAAGGCGGAAGGTCCAAGGATGAAGGCGAAACTCAGAACTGATCACTCAGCAGTGCAAGGAGCGGGCCGAGTACAAGCCAGTACAAGTCAGTACAAGTGAATATCAGTGAATATAACCAAAAAAAATTAAGGGGGGGTCGCCCTTGAGGGCGGACAGGATGAGGCCGATTCGACCCAATCCGACCAAATCGCACCAAATCGCACCAAATCGCACCTGAAAAAAAGTGTGGATGGCAAAAAAGAGCCAGTTCGGGCCATTCGGAACCCCTAGCCATCGGTCGCCGGGGCTATGTAGCGTAGCCGTCCTCGGCTGCGAGTTCCAGCTCCGTCCCGGTGCGCCCATCGTCAAGGAGGCGGCGGGAGGCCGCCGCAAGAACCATCCCCGTGACGCAAGAGGAAAGCGGGAATAGCACCTATTAGCACCTGTTAGCACCTATTAGCACCTAAAAAATCTTGTGGATGGCAAAAAAGAGCCAGTTCGGGCCATTCGGAACCCCTCCCAGCCATGGTGTCGCCGCCCCAAAGGGGGACCCGTCGCCACAATCGCTGACAGGCCCCGCCGCAAGCGGACCCCTTGCAGAGCCAACCGGCGCGCAGCCCGGCAAAGAAGATCAGCCCAACCACCCTTCTTCGCTCCTTCCAACCGACGAATTTGGGTTGTTCGCGGCTTCCCGTTTCCAGGTTTAAGGACGCAAGTTCCCGCTTTTTCGGACCAGGCAGGGGGAGCCAATTTGACTGGATTTGAGTCCTTTTGACGCCAAGAAACCACCACCACGGGGCCGTTTTCACGCCAAAAATCGCCGCCAATCGCAGCCAGTCGCAGGTAATCGCAAGTTGCCGTTCTCCAGCAAAAGGCCGCACGAATCCTGTTCCACACCCGCCAACCAACCGCCGGGGCCGGTTTGGGATTGCGCTTGCCGGGCGGACTCCATTAGGCTGGCGGCGTCAGATGGGCATGCCATGCAATGCCGTTTTTTACATTTTATTTCCAGCGAACCAGCAGAATTGATTTATGCCTAACGAACTATCCAGTTTCCTCACCGCGCTCAAGAAGCGGTACCCCACCGAGACCGAATTTCACCAGGCGGTGACCGAGGTCGCCAAGTCGGTTTGGCCCTTCGTCGAGAAGAACCCCAAGTACCAGAAGGCCAAAATCCTCGAACGCATGGCCGAGCCGGAACGAACCATCATGTTCCGCGTCACCTGGACCGACCGCCACGGGGAGGTGCAGGTCAACCGCGGCTACCGCGTCCAAATGAACAGCGCCATCGGCCCTTACAAAGGCGGCCTGCGTTTCCATCCCTCCGTCACGCTGGGCACCCTCAAGTTCCTCGCCTTCGAACAGGTCTTCAAGAACGCCCTGACCACCCTCCCCATGGGCGGCGGCAAGGGCGGGTCGGATTTCGATCCCAAAGGCAAGAGCGACGAGGAAGTCATGCGTTTTTGCCAGGCCTTCATGAGCGAACTCTACCGCCACATCGGATCGGACACCGACGTGCCGGCCGGGGACATCGGCGTGGGCGGGCGGGAAATCGGCTTCCTCTTCGGCCAATACAAAAAGCTGCGCAATGAATTCACCGGCGTGCTCACCGGCAAAGGCATCAACTGGAGCGGCAGCCGCATCCGCGAGGAAGCCACCGGTTACGGCCTGGTCTATTTCGTCGAGGAAATGCTGCGCACCCGGGGCAATTCAATCAGCGGCAAAGTCGTGGCCATCTCCGGTTCGGGCAACGTCGCCCAGTTCGCCGCCGAGAAGGCCATGATGATGGGCGCCAAGGTCGTGACCTTTTCCGACTCCAACGGCTTCGTTCATGACCCCAAGGGCGTTGACGCCGAACGGCTGGCCTTCGTCAAGGAACTCAAGAACGTCAAGCGCGGCCGCATCCAGGACTACGCCAAACAGTTCAATTGCGAGTACTTCGAGGGCAAACGGCCCTGGGGCGTCCCCTGCCAGATTGCCCTGCCCTGCGCCACCCAGAACGAAGTCAGCGGCAGCGACGCCCAGGCCCTGGTCGGCAACGGCTGCATCTGCGTCGGGGAAGGCGCCAATATGCCCTCCACCCCCGAAGCGGTCGAAGTCTTCCTGGGCAAAAAAATTCTCTTCGGCCCCGGCAAGGCGGCCAACGCCGGCGGCGTCTCCGTCAGCGGCTTGGAAATGACCCAAAACAGCATCCGCCTGCAATGGACCAACGACGAGGTGGACAAGCGTCTGAGCGACATCATGAAGGCCATCCACAACCAGTGCATGCGCTTCGGCGAGCAGGATGGCTACACCAACTACGTCAATGGCGCCAACACCGCCGGCTTCCGCAAAGTAGCCCAAGCCATGCTCGATCAGGGGTTGGTCTAAGCGCGAGAACAAATTATTATCCCCCTTTATGGCTCAGATCAAACCGTTTGCGGCCTTGCGTCCACAGCCCTCGCTCGCCGGCAAAATTTGCGAGCTTCCCTATGACGTCATGTCATCCGCCGAGGCCCGCGAGATCGCCCGCGGCAATCCCTTGAGTTTTCTGCACGTGAGCAAGCCGGAAATTGATTTGCCGGAAGACACCGATCCGTACGACGCGCAAGTCTATGCCAAAGGCCGGGAGAACTTCTCCCGCCTCATGGCCGATGGGGCGCTGCGAAAGGACACGCAGCCTTGTTTCTATTTCTACCGCCAAATCATGGGACACCACCGCCAAACCGGCCTGGTCGCGGCCGCCAGTTGCCAGGAGTACCTCCAGGGCCTCATCAAAAAGCACGAGCTCACCCGCCTCGACAAGGAGGACGACCGCTTGCGCCACATCGAAACGCTCAATGCCCAGACCGGCCCCGTTTTTCTGGTTTACCGCGCCACCCAGGAAATGGATGCCATCGCCGCCGCGCGCGTGGCGCAACCGCCCGACACGGATTTTGTCGCCGCCGACGGCATTCGCCACACGTCGTGGACGGTGCGCGAGGCCGGGGCCATGGAGGCCATCGCCGCGGCCTTTGCGGCCATTCCGCATTTGTACATTGCCGACGGCCATCATCGCAGCGCGGCGGCGGCGCGGGTGTGTCAAACCCGCAAAGGCGCGGGGGAGAGCGCGCATTTCCTGAGCGTCATTTTTCCGCACGATCAACTGCAGATTCTCCCCTACAATCGGGTGGTCAAGGCCGCGCCCGGCCTGGGCGGCGCCTCACTGCTGAAAAAGCTGGAAGGCGTTTTCCAATTCCTGCCCGGCGGCGCCGCCCTCCCCGCCGCCAAGCATGACGTGAGCTTGTATCTCGACGGCCGCTGGCATTGCTTGCGATTCCGCCGCGAGTTGACGGAGGGCCGGAGCGCGCTGGAAGGCCTGGATGTTTCCCTGCTGCAGCAGCACGTTTTGGCGCCCATATTTAGCATTGACGATCCGCGCACCAGCAAGGCCGTCAGCTTTGTCGGCGGCATTCGCGGCACGGCCGCGTTGGAAAAGCTTGTCAACAGCAACGAATACGCCTGCGCCTTTTCGGTTTATCCGACGCGCATCGAGGACCTGATGGCGATCGCCGATGCCGGCGGCATCATGCCCCCCAAGAGCACCTGGTTCGAACCCAAGCTGCGCGACGCCATGTTTTGCCACGTGATATAGCATTTTCACCCCAGCGCCTCGGCCAGAACCTCCGCCAGATGGCGCGGGTGATGCGCCGAAAGGTGTTCGATCTGGTGGCGGCAACTGGCGCCGGAAGCGGCGACCATCATTCCCGCCGGCTGCGCCCCGAGGCGCTCCAACAACGGCTGCGCCACCTTGAGCGAGAGATCGTATTTGCTCTCCAACGCGCCAAAGGCCCCGGCCATCCCGCAGCAACCGGTGTCCAGCAAGACGGCCGAGCGCCCGGGCAGCCGTTCCACCAGGCGCTGCATAAAGCTCGTGTCCATCAGCGACTTGGCGTGGCAATGGGCGTGAATGGCCACGTGCTGGCTTTTGGCCTGAAAGCGGATGGCGCCGGGCTCGCGGGCCAGAAGATCCTCCACGAAGGCCTCAAAAAGACGGCAGCGCTCCCTCACCGCTTCGGCGCCCGGCAGTTTCAATTCGGCATAATCTTCCGCGAACATCGAATAGCAGGAGGGTTCCAAAAACAGGATCGGATCCGTCGCGCCCCCGGCGGTCAATAATCGCAGGTTGTGGCGGCCCGCTTCCGCGGCCTGCTCCAGGCAGCCCTGGCTGAAGGCCGGCCGGCCGCAGCATTTCCGCCCGGCCGCCAGCCTCACGGCAAATCCCGCCGCCTCCAGCACCGCCACCGCCGCCCGGCCAATGCCCGGCTCGTGATAGCGGACAAACGTGTCGTCCCATAGAATCACCCGCCCGCGCCGTCCGGCGGTCCGGGCCGGACGCCGCGCAAACCAGCGGTCGAATCGCTCCGCCGCGTAGCGCGGCAGCGGGCGCCGCGGCGCCACGCCGAAGATTCTCCCGATGAGCCGCCGCAGCGGGGGCGATTGCAAAAGGCGGTTGGCCAGGCCGGGGGCCAGGCAGCCCAGGCGGCCCAGCCCGTCCACCGAACTGAAGAGCCGCTCGCGGGCGGAGAGGCCGTATAGCCGGTGCCGGCCATGCAAAAGCTCCGCCTTGAGCAGCGCCAGGTTCACGTTGGAGGGGCACTCGGCGGTGCAGGCCTTGCAGGAAAGACAGTTGCCCAGGGCCGCTTCCATCTCGGCGCAGCGCAACGGGTCCGACACGCCGCGCAATTCCAGCGCCGCGCGGATGGCGTTGGCCCGGCCGCGGGTGGACATGATTTCCTCGCCTGTGGCAAGAAAGGTCGGGCACATGGTGGGGGTTGGCTTGCGGCAGCCGCCGCAGCCGTTGCATTGCTCCAGGTTGGCGACGAAGGATTGGTCCTTGGCCGCGAAGGCCAGCCTGGGCGCGAAAGGCAGGACCAACCGTGCGCCGGGGCCTTGGCGCAGGCGCGTGTCAATCTTCCACCGGCCGTCGGCGAGGATTTTGCCCGGATTAAACAGGCCGGAGGGGTCAAAGGTGGTTTTTATTTCGCGCATCAGCCCCAGCAGGCGCGGGCCGGCTTGTTGCTCCATGTATTCGGTGCGGGCGATGCCGACGCCGTGCTCGGCCGCCAGGGAACCCTTGAACTGCCGCACCAACGCCGCCGTTTCGTCGGCCACTTCGCGCAATTTCCTCAAGTCGTCCCCCTGGCGGAGGTCCAGCACCGGGCGGACGTGCAGCAAACCCGCGGCGGCGTGGCCGTAGAAACTGGCCTCCAGGCCGCGCGCCCGCAGGATTTTGCCGAGACCCTCGACGTACTCCGGCAGTTGGCGGGGGTTGACGGCCGTGTCCTCGATGGCGGTCACGGGTTTGGCGCCGCCCTTGCGCCCTGTCAACAACGACAGCCCGGCCTTGCGCATGTCCCACACCTGCGCCATGGGCGCCGCCTCGCGCAGCAGGAGCGTCCGCAAGCCCAGCCTCTTATCGGCCAGGGCCTGGAGACGCTCCCCGCCGTCGTCAAAAAACTCGGTTAGCAGAATCGCCTGGCACGGCTTGGAGTCCAGTTCCAGCAGGTCGCGCACGGCCTTGAATTGCAACTGGCCGCGTGTCTGGTCAAACAAGACTTTGTCCACGTGCTCGATGGCGGCGGGCCGCAGATGGAGCAACTCGACGGTCGCTTGCATGGCCTCGGGCACCGAGGCGAAAAAGATCAGGCCGAGGGTCTTGCGGCGGGGCAGCGGGACAATTTTCAACTCGGCGGACAGGATGGCAGCCAGGGTCCCCTCGCTGCCGGCCAGCAGATGGGCGGCGTTGGAGCCGCGCAGATAGCGGTCCACACCATAGCCGGGCCAGCGTTTGAGGAGGCTGGAGGGCATCCGCGCTTCGATTTCATCGGCCGCCGCGCGGACCAATTCGGCCAGCGCGGGTCGCGGCTCCGGGCCGAGTGTTTCGATCCGCCCGTCGGCCATGACGACCTCCAGCGAACGGACGTGATCGGCGGTGCAGCCATAAACGGGCACGTGGGCGCCGGAGGAATTGTTGGCGATCATTCCGGCCAGCGTCGCCCGCGAGCTGGTCGCCACGTCCGGCCCGAAGCCATAGCCGTGCGGCTTCAAGAAGGCGTTCAACTGGTCGAGCACGACGCCCGCGCCGGCGCGAACGCTTTGTTTTTCCAGGTCCAACTGGCTGATCTGGCAGTTGAACCGGGCGAATTCGAGGACCAGTCCCTCGCCCAGGGCGCCGCCGGTCAATCCGCTGCCCGCGCCTCTGGGGATGAGCGGCACGGCGCCCTCCGCCGCGGCGCGGATCACCGCCGCCGCCTGCGCCGCGCCGCGCGGGAAGGCCACCGCCGCCGGTTCCACCTGGTAAATCGAAGCGTCCGTGGCGTAAAGCTGCCGGGTCAAGTTGTCGAAGGCGATGTTGCAGCCGGCCTTTTCCAGAAGGGCGCGTTGGGCAGCGGTCAGCATGGCGTGGGATCAGGCCAGACCCAGATTGCGCACGACCTGGACCGTCGAACGGGCCTTGTTCAGGGTGTAAAAATGCAGGCCGGGCGCGCCGGCGCGCAGCAACTCCTGGCATTGCCGGGTGGCGTACTCGATTCCAAACTCCGCGCAAGCCGCGTCGTCTTGGGCGAATTTTTCCAGGCTGGCCAGCAACGGCGCGGGCAGGTCCGCGCCGCATAAGACGGTGAACCGCTTGATCTGGTGGGCGCTGAGAATGGGAATGATCCCCGGACAGACCGGCACGGTGACGCCGTTGCGGGTGAGGTGATCGCGGAAGCGGAAGAAATCCCGGTTGTCGAAGAAAAGCTGAGTCAACACGAAATCCGCCCCGCAATCGATCTTCGCCTTCAGCCGGTCCCAATCCACCTCGCGCCCCTCCTTGCAGGCCACGTGCCCCTCCGGGAAGCCGGCCGTGCCGACGCAAAAGCCGCCCATCTCCTTGATCAGCCGGATCAATTGATAGGCAAACTCCAACCCGCCCTCGGTTTTCTGGAATGGCCCGCTCACGCCCGGAGGATCGCCGCGCACGGCCAGGATGTTGCGGATGCCCAACCGGCGCGCCTCCAGGAGCACGCGGCGCAAATCCTCCGCCGTCGCGTGGACGCAGGTCAAATGCGACATCGCCGTCAGTTGGTGTTCGCGCTGGATGCGATCCACGGTGGTCAGCGTTTTGTCGCGCGTGCCCCCGCCGGCGCCGTAAGTGACGGAGCAATAATCGGGCCGCGCCTCTTTCAGGGCGGGCAGCGTCTGCCCGAAAAACGTCCGGTCGCCTTCGTCCGTTTTGGGCGGGAAGAACTCAAAGGAAATCACGGGCCGGCCCAAGGCGGCCTTTCGGGCATGGATGTCGCGGATAAACTGCACGGCGCTTAGTATGGAGCAGCCGGGCGCGGATTCAAGGCGACAAAGGCGCCGGCGTTGAAACCGGAAATGCAAAGAATGGTGTGCAAAGAATGGTATTTACGGGCGGGCGCCGGTGGGGTAGAAGGCATGGCGCCAGGCGTTGTCTGATAGCGCCGGCCAGATGATTTTTGGTCAAAAACCTGAAAGGCGACAAAACCTATGTTTTCTTTGCAAAAACTGCTCGGCCAGGAGGACAAGTTCTTTGACCTGCTGGAAGCCAGCGCACGGGAGGCGCGGGCGGGCGTGGACGAACTGGTCAAACTCATTGCCAGTCCCACGCAAACCACCCTTTCGTACGAGTTCGTCCAATCCCGGCGCCGGGAGAAAGAGTTGCGCGGGCAAATCAGCCAGGCGATCTCCACCACCTTCGTCACGGCCCTGGAACGGGAGGACATCGAGAGTCTGGCCAACGCCCTCTATCGCATCACCAAATCGGTGGAAAAGTTTGGCGAACGCCTCCTCCTGTCCCCTGAGCATCTCCAGGGTGTGGATTTTTCCAAGCAAGTCAATCTCATGGCCGAGGCCACCGCGACCGTGATCGAAATGGTCGCAAGCCTGCGCCGGGGATTGGACCTGGAGGAAATCCGCCGCCTGGACGATAAGATGCATTATCTGGAGGGCGAGGCCGACAAGGCGGTCTTGGAGGCGCTGCGCGAACTGTTCACCGCCAAGTATGATCCCATCACCGTCCTGGTCCGCAAGGACCTCTACGAGTTGCTGGAGAAGATCATTGACCGCTGCCGGGACGTGAGCAACGTCATATCCAACATTGCGCTCAAGAACTCCTGAGAGGCCATGACGCTCATCGTGACGGTCATCGTGGTCGCGCTCGTTTTTGAGTACATCAACGGGTTTCACGACACGGCCAATTCCATTGCCACCGTTGTTTCCACCAAGGTGCTGACGCCGCGCCAGGCGATCGTGCTGGCGGCGAGCACCAACCTCTTTGGCGCCCTCTTGGGAACGGCGGTGGCCAGGACGATCACCGGCGGCCTGGTGGACACCAACGTGGTGGCGATCACCTCAGACGTCCTGATTTGCGCGTTGCTGGGGGCCATTGGGTGGAACCTGCTGACCTGGTGGTTCGGCCTGCCCTCCAGTTCGAGCCATTCTCTTATCGGCGGCCTGTGCGGCGCGGGGCTGGCCGCCGCCGGCGGTAATTGGCACGTCATAATATGGTCGCAACCCAGCGCGGTGCATTGGTTTTTGGGCAAGGGCCTGTGGTGGAAGGTCATCGTGCCGATGTTCTTTTCTCCGGCGCTTGGTTTCATCGGCGGGTTTATCCTGATGGCCCTGCTTTACATCACGCTGCAACGCCAGCGGCCCTCCCGCGTCAATTCGTTTTTTGGCGTCGCCCAGATGTTCAGCGCCGCTTCCATGGGCGTCATGCACGGCACCAACGACGCCCAGAAGACCATGGGCATCATCGCGCTGGCGCTGCTGGGCGCGACCAAAGCGGGGACTTTCGACCACCTGCCGGGATGGCTGGAGTTTCTGCGTTCGCCGGCGCCGCTGCCTGGGAAGGAATTGGAAATCGCCACGTGGATCAAGGTCGTCTGCGCCCTGACGATGGCCTCCGGCACCGCGGCCGGCGGCTGGCGCATCATCCGGACGCTGGGGCACAAGATGGTCAAGCTGCATCCCATCAACGGCTTTGCCGCCGAGGCCAGTTCCGCCTCGGTGATCGGGTTGGCCTCCCTGCTGGGGATACCGGTCTCCACCACGCACAATATTTCCGCCGCCATCATGGGGGTCGGCTGCGCCAAGCGATTCAACGCCATCAAATGGACGGTCGTGGAGCGCATGGTTTGGGCGTGGGTGCTGACCATCCCCGCCACCGGCGCGCTGGGCTACCTGTTGGTGCGCCTGACCCGCGCCCTGGGCTGGTCCAGTTGACCAGACTGCCGCCGCCGTCGCGGCGGGTTGCCATAGTCGGTTCGTTTGGGTTCCGGGACCGTCAGCCGTTGTTGTCAAGTAATACTAATCTCAACCATAATTCATTCTGATTGCAGCTTGGATGAAGGAGATTAGGATTAAGGTTAGGATTAGGAGCGGGAGGAGCGGCCCCTGCTCAATTCCTGCTGATGACTTTGGCGGCCTCGCCGGCTTTTCCGTCGCTGGAACGCAGGCCGATGAACCAGGCGGTGTTGTTGTCGGCGTTGCCGCCCAGCACCCACCAGGCGGGCCGGTGCAGGGTGTGGGCGCCCTGAACGACTTCCTTGCCCCGGCCAATGCACTTGACTTCCACGCGCGAGGCGCCCAGGTTGCGGATTTGGAGCGTGCAATGGTCGCTCATCTTCAAGTCGCGGGTCTGGTTGAGGGGAATGCAGGCGGTTTTGTTGGTGATCTCAAAATAGTTCTTCCACTTGTAGATGCCGTGCAGGCCGGCGGCCATATCGGCGTCCACCGGCTTGCAGTCGGGGCCGCCCTTCTCGTCATTGGTGCCCCAGACCAATTTGGCCTCCAACTTGAGGTCGGCGGCGCTGGCCGCGGCCACGGCGCCGAGAAGAACCACGGTCAAGAGGAAATGGACTGTGTTGCGCATGGCAAGGGTAGTGAACCGCCGGTTCACTCCAAGTCAATCCCGAAATCAGGCTCATCCTGCATCGGGGCGGTGGATTTTGGGTTTGGTTGTTTTTCCGGCGCGGCCGGGGTGTTGTCTTGCAGCCAGACGACGGTCATTTGGGCGGATTGATCGTGATAGGTCACCGCTTCCATGCTCTCGCCGGTGGCGGTGACTTCATCGAAGGTTGGGAAGCGCGCCGGGCGCAACTGCAAGACCAGGCCGCCGGCCAGGAGGGCGGCGCCCGCCGCCGGGACCAGCAGGCGGCGCCAGCGGGCGTGCCAAGGCGGGCCGGCCGGGTGGCTGGAGACCGCTTCGCGCTGGATTTGGCGCTGGATTTTGCTCCAGTAAAACTCGCGTGTTTCCTGCAGGGTGCGGACGGTTTCGTTGCCGAGCATGGCTTGCTTGACGCGCCCCAAGTCCGCCGCCAGGCGGCCGGCCTCGGGGTCACGGGCGATCCAGTCGCCGAGCCGCCGGCTTTGCTTGTCGGGCAACTCGCCGTCCAGCCAGGCCTGAATCTTCAATTGAAGTTTCTGCTTCATTCTGAAATCTCTCGTTTCAAACCGGCCAACAACGACGCCATGCGGCGCCGGGCGTAAAACAAACGGGACATGATCGTGCCGATGGAGCACTGCATCCGTTTGGCGATTTCCTTATACTCCAATTCCTCAAATTCATGCAAAACCAGGACCGTGCGATGTTCGGGCGACAATTGCCCCAGCGCGCGGTCAATCCGCTCCCGCAACTCGGCCCGTTCCAAGCCCGCCGTGGGATTGGCCGCGACGACGGGCAACTGATGATCGCGCCCGCCGGGGTCCTCCTCCAGGGCTTCGATGGACTCCAGGCGCTGGCGTTTCTGCCGGCGCAACTGGTCCAGGCACAAGTTGATGACGATGCGAGTCATCCAAGTGACGAAACTGGAGTCGCCCTGGAACTGGGCCAGGCGTTGCCACCCTTTGACCCAGGCGTCTTGAGAAAGATCCAGCGCTTCATCTTCATTGCGCACCATGCTATAGGCACGGGCGAAAATCTTGTCCCGATACCGCGCGACCAACTCCTCGAAGGCACCCAAATCGCCTTCTTGGGCCAACTGAACCAAGTCGGCCTCCGCCAAGGCCGGCTTATCAGGGTCCGTTGACATAGGATTGGACGGTGGGCAGCGCAAAGTATTCAGTAAAGCTCAGAGCCTGCCCTTGGTGCTGGGCAAACGGCCGGAAATCCGCGCATCTCGTTGGCAGGCAACGTCTACCGCGCGGGCAAAGGCCTTGAAAAGCGCCTCGGCCACGTGGTGCGGCTCATCGCCATAGAGCAGTTCCAGGTGGAGGTTGCACCGGGCCTCGTTGGCGAAGGCCTGGAAGAACTCCCGCGCCAGGCCAAAGCGGAAGGCGGAGGAGGCGTCCTGGGTCTTCTCCTCCGGGGTGATCTTCTTGTGGGCGGCGGACTGCAAGCCGCGCCAGACCAGATGCGGGCGCCCGCTGAAATCCACCACGCAACGGGCCAGGCATTCATCCATCGGCACGTAAGCCTCGCCGGTGAAGGGATTGCGCGGATCAAAGCCGGCGCCGTAGCGGCGGATGCCCAACTTGCCGCCCAGCGCTTGGAGGAAGGCCTGGCCCAGGGCCAGCCCGCAATCCTCCACCGTGTGGTGGGCGTCCACTGCCAGGTCGCCCCGGCAGCGGAGGTTCAAATCCATGACGGCGTGTTTGGCGAAGAGCGTGAGCACGTGGTCAAAAAACGGCACGCCCGTCCGCACCGACGCCCGGCCGGCGCCGTCGAGATTGAGCGTCAGGACGATGCGCGTCTCGCACGTGACGCGCCGCACGGTGGCTTGGCGGATTTTCATAATGTCATTAAAGCCCGTTTTCGGAGAAAACAAAGCGCAATTCTCCAGCTTGGCGCGCAAGGCAAGCGCGGCAAAATTCTTCCCCGTGGCTTAATTACGGGGTGGGCGGGAGAATCTTGCACGGATTCGGGGAATATAAGGCAGTATTTGATTTGTTGGGGGGGGTGTCCCCGCCACAATTGACCGTCTGCGGCCGTTAAACGCCAAGTTGCCGTTAGCTGCCGTTAGCTGCCGTTAGCTGCGACTTTAACGTTATCGGCCAAAGCGCAATTACGGGCAAATTTGGGGGTGAACCCCGAATTCTTTCGTGATTTACGCATCCAGCCCTGCCTGCCTGCCGCGACGACTTGTCCGCCGCAGTTTTGACGAAGGCGCAAGCTCGCTCCTGCGGATGAACACCCCGCCCAGGAAACACCTTCCCCGCTTGGCACTGCAAGGGGTCCGCCTGCGTCGGGGCCTGTCAGCGATCGTGGCGACGGGTCCTCCCGTTGGGAGTGGCGACACAATGGCTGGAAGGGGGGTCCGGACGCCTCGAAGTGGCTCTTTTTTGCCATGCAGAATTTTTTTTGGTGCGATTTGGTGCGATTTGGTGCGATTTGGTGCTAATGCCGCTGTTTTTTGCGGTTGGGGCCGCAATGGAGACCGCAGATTAGCCGAATCCATGCAGAAGAGAACCGCAGACCCGCCTACGCCAGGCTTCCGCCTTCGCCAAGGCTACGGCGGACAAGTCGGCGGGCAGGTGAACGCTGATGGACACGGATTCGACGGCGCAAGGAGGGCAGGGTGGCTCTTTATTGCCATGCACAAATTTTTTTTTGGTGCTAATAGGTGCTAATAGGTGCTAATAGGTGCTAAACTCTGGAGCAAGGCCGTTTCGGAACGCATCAGAACCTGCAAGCGTTGATTGAGAATTGGTCATTGAAAACTGGTCATTGGCAATTGAGTTCCGCCTCCCCAACCGCTCAATGGCCTTCGAGATGGCGCTTCCAGAGCGCCACCTCGATCATGTTTGACCCGCGCCTCGAATATCCCGCCGCCGCTTCCCGGTCGCAGGCTCCGGGAAATTTCTTCCGCGAAGTCCGCGAAATGTCAAAGAACAGGCGCATGAGCGCCGCACAGATTCCATATTACCACTGTTTTATGGGACTGCAACATTTATTTTCACATTTATTTTTCACCTGAATTTAGGAGGTGGAAACAAATTAACGCAGCAACCTGACTTGTTCTTTTGACGGCTGGCGGCGTTGCTCGCTCGTTACAGATCCATGCGGATATGCGCCTCGCTCGCGCCTTGCCAGCCGCCAAAATCCCTGCGTCATCTTGCTACCTTAATTTATTTCCACCTCCTTCCCGCAGACCCTCGCCGAATAGGGAGAAGCGGAAGGGGGAAGAGTTTCCGCCAGCTCCCGTATTCCGCGTTGCCATCTGTCAGAGTCATTGGTTAGCAGAAAGATGTTTAACCACGGATTTCAGGATTTCACGGATGAAACACCTGCCGCTTCTTATCCGTGCCATCCGGGAAATCCGTGGTTGCATTTCTTTGGTTGCGGCTGGCCGCGTTGCGTCTATTGGGGTTCGCACCCGTCTTGGTTGCGCGGTGGCAACGGGCCAGGTCCCAAAAAAGGACGGGAAAAAGGCAGGGGGAACGGGCTTCCACCGCCGCCAAGGCTTTGGCGGACAGGCTGGCGGACAGGTGAACGCGGATTTTGAGCGGCGTGATTTGCAAGTTGCTGATTTCCAAATGCGACCGTATGGAAACGAGGCCTGGGAAATCGGTCAGTCAAAGGCTTTGCGAACAAAGGCAAAGAAAATGTTGAAATGTCAGGTTGCATGTCTGGACGCGGTGTGAAACGAGAACGGGCCCCCGGCGGGGTCGGGGCGGGGTTGCTTGAAGAGGAACTACGCCCGGATGGAATTGAAGGATTCACAGTCGAAGACGCCTCCCTGGCGGTCCTCACCGGACTTCGGAAATAACCGCATTAAAAAGGCTTGACTTTGGGTGCTGGCGGCGACATCATTTCGGGCCAGGACGGTCAGAAACCGTTCGAATTTATGTTCACTTGGCATAAGCAGCGGCAGCCGTTTGAGGAAGTCGCAATATCGCCTGAGCCAGGCACAGTAAGTGCGCTCTGTCGCGAGTGTAAGGTGCTTGCGTCGAACAACTTCCGTAAGTTGCCGCACCGCTTTGTTCGTATTCATTTGGCCGTTGTAATACACGAACAACCTGTTGTATATTAATTGTTAGGCGACCTTGATGAGTGTGCCCTCTGACAACATCGGCGACCTTCTCCGCCGCTTTTATGCGATGTATGGAATTCCAGGCGAAGGTCCCCCGGCTGGGGTTGATGTTACTCAGATTGTCGGGTCCGACTCTTTGCCATCAGGAGAGCGCGAGGTTCTTGTCAACGCCGTGAGTGACCAAGTGTTATTGCGGCAGTTCTCTGGCTGCCGCACGATTCTTGACGAGCTTGCTACCCGATTGACGAGCGACGAGTTGATGCGCGAATTGTCGTGCGTTGCATCGCATTCAGACCAAGAATTTGACGAGATGTTGAGCGGCGTATTGTGGTTCTCCCTGGCAAGTTCGCTCGACCAGCGTCGTGATGGACTTCCTACGACTCCGTTCGACGAGCATTTCACAATACCCCTTCCTGTAAAGGCTAGGCTTACCGTAGAAGGTTCGCTCGTATTGCGACTGTATGTGGCTTTGGTGTATATGCGTGAGGGTGTGTTGAGCAGTCGCATTGCTCACGGTGCCCGGTCTGGCAAACCGTGCTGCGGGCAGGTCAGCAAGTTACTGAATTCGGACTATGTGCGGCGTATCCGTAACGCTCTGTCTCATGGCTCATTTTCGTCGTGTGTTGCCGGTATCGCATTTCGAGATGACAATGGACGCGTCGTAGCGACGCCCGGCTTTTTGGGTTGGCTCTGCACTTGGCTCATGTTGATTCAGCTTCAGGCGCTTTCGGCAGTCTCTCGCGGGAAGGAGGTCGCCTAACACCGCGCTGGAGCCAACGGCCGCCGCGCCTTGCGTTTCGACCTTGATATGAGATTTGATTGTCACAGTTGCATTTGGGAGTCAGGCTCCCGTGGCCGTGGCTCAACTTTGGAACGTTAGGCAGCACTATGACGCCCCACAAAATCCAATACTTTTTTGATCACGGTCTCAAGGTACCCGCGAGCGGCGGAGCTCTGATTTTAGCCACCGCAGTTGCGATTTCATGCGGAGCTTTTTCGTTCTGGGCGGTGCTTGCCATACTCGCTGCTCTGCCGCTGGGAGCTGTTTTGGGGATGCTTGTTCTTGGGCCTTTCATTCGGATTTTTATCAGTTCTCTGAATGGCGCTCCATTTCAGGTCGGTGATGCGGTGCATATTCTTATCGGACCATATCGAGATCGTGTTGTGCGAGTTTATGAGATATGGCCATCGCGGGGCCAAGTGCGAGTCGAGCTTGGCGAGCAAGCGGAGAAGAACGTCAAAGATGTCTTTTGGAATTTTGAAGTTTGTCGTGAACGCGCTGCCTAACAAGTCGCCGGAGCCACCCGCCGTTGGCGCATTCAGTTCCGCTGTCGCGGTTCACATCGCTTGTCGGCGGTGGCTCAGTTTTCTACGTTCGATCTGGAGGGAATAAATATTATGGATCATAAACGAATTCGAGTCATAATGGCAGTTGTCATTGGCACTTCTGTTGGGGTTTCAACTTTTATCCATTTGCAGCGCAGTGGATCCACAGAGGAAAAGCTCGTGCAGACTTCCAAAGATTTGAATGCGCGCCTGCCTCTAAACGTGGACAGCGACACGCGGTGGGATACCACGGTGCCAGGCCCCGGGAAATGCCTGACCTATTGCTACACGCTGATAAATGTATCTAAAAGTGAGATTGATCCTGGCAAGGTCACCGCCAAAATAAAGCCCAAGCTTTTGCTTAATTACAGGACGAGTCCCGACATGAAATTGTTCAGGGAGAACCGTGTCACCTTGCGTTTCATGTTTAAAGACAAGTTGGGCGAGACAGTGACATTGATCGAAGTGTCCCCTGATGACCTTTGATCGAACAACGCGCTGCAGGCAGCAGCCACCGCGCCGGGCAGTTGACGGTCTATGAAACTCGAACATCATTATTGCAGTTCACGTCCGCTCCGGCGGCTGTGCCTGAGTTTGGTCGTTAGGCCACTTCGAGCGTCATGCACATTATGCCGACATCTGGGAATGAGCATCGAAGTCTTTTATTGATTTCGTTAAACAGGTATGCGGTGCTTGCGCCGTTCTTATAGTATTGTCAATTTCGAGCAAAGCAGCGGCCGGGTTGAAGGGATTATTTTCACCGTTTGCACGGCGCACATTTAACGCATCCGCCTTCGCCGAGGCTACGGTGCGACAAGTCCGGCGTCGTTGAAACGATGGCGGACAGGAAGGCGCAAAAGAGCACAGCGCGGCCAGCCGCAACCAAAGGGAGGCGACCACGGATTTCACGGATGGCACGGATAACCCCGAAAGCTTTCGGGTATCTGTTTAGCGTAGCGCAGACTTCCAAGTCTGCAGTGGCGCGGGTTTCCAAACCCGCTGAGGGCGATGCCGTGGAGCCGACTTGGAAGTCGGCGATACGGCAGGTTTGGAAACCTGCGCTACGCAAGATCGGCAGGGCCGCGCTAAACGGATACGCTTTCGGGGCATCCGTGAAATCGGCGACATCCGTGGTCAAAAATGTTTCCGAAAATGAATGATTCTGACGGACAGCAGGCCGGAGGCACGAAGTTCACCGCGCCGGGTCTTTGTCATAAATAAATGGTGAATTGAACGGGCGAGGGAATTCCGTCGGCGAGACGCCGACGGATGCGACCGATCCGTCTCCGCTACGCTCCGACGCGACGAGGACGGTCGCGCTCCCAAAAGTCGCCAATAATTCGGGTGCCCGCCCTAATTGCCCTGGGCGGCGAGGAAGCGCTCGGCGTCCATGGCGGCGGCGCAACCGGAGCCGGCGGCGGTGACGGCCTGCCGATAGACGTGGTCGGCACAGTCGCCGGCGACAAAGACGCCGGGGATGTTGGTGGCCGCGCCTTGGCGCGGGATAAGGTAGCCGTTGTCATCCATGTCCAGGATACCTTTGAAAAGCCGGGTGTTGGGAACGTGGCCGATGGCGACAAAGACGCCGGCACAGGGCAAGAGGCTCTCCGCGCCGGTCTTGAGGTTCTTGAGGCGCACACCGGTGACCTTGTCGAGCTTGCAGTCAAGAATCTCGGTGACGGCCGAATCCCAGACGGGCTTGATTTTCGCATGGCTCAGGGCGCGTTGGGCCATGATCTTGGAGGCGCGCAAGGTGTCGCGGCGGTGGACCATATAAATGACGGAGGCAAAGCGTGTCAAGTAGAGGGCCTCCTCGCAGGCGGAATCGCCGCCGCCCACGACGACCAGGGGCTGGTGGCGGAAGACGGGCCAGGCGCCGTCGCAGGTCGCGCAGTAGGTGACGCCCTTTTTCTCCAGCAGCCGTTCGCTCTCCAGGCCCAGGCGGCGGTGGCCGGCACCGGTGGCGATGATGACGGTCTGCGTCTCCACTTTCGCGCCGTCCACGGTCAAGACGAAGGGGTGCCGGGAAAGGTCGGCGGCCTCGAGGGATTGAAGAAGCTGGAGGCGGGCGCCGAAGCGCTCGGCCTGTTTCTGCATGCGCGTCATCAGCTCGTAACCGTCCACGCCTTCGGGAAAGCCGGGAAAGTTCTCCACGGTGCTGGTGGTGGTCAGCAGGCCGCCGGGCATGACGCCGGTGAGCACCAGGGGGGAGAGATTGGAGCGGGCCGCATAGATGGCGGCGGTCAGTCCGGCGCAGCCGGTGCCGATAATGACGATTTTTTCCATAAAGGAGGCGCAAGGTACGGCCAAGCGGGGCGTTTGGCAACCATTCCTGCTCCCATTTCTGCTCCTAACTGCGCATTCTGAGGTCCTCCAGGCACCGTCCGGGTGATCATCACAGTCAATCCTTTAAATTGCTTAACTTTCGATAAACGATCATTTCTGCACTCGGGGCTTTGCCGAGTATGACATCGAACCCGCTGGCGAGCGCTTGGCCGGTTAACTGCTCATCCTTGTTACTTTCCTCAAAATGGACCTGGTAGAGCGAGTGTGGTTCAACGCCGCGCAAATGCAGTCTAAAACCGTCCGTCACCGTGTAAATCACGCGGGGGACCTCGAAACGCTTAAACACCAGGGCAAAACCGGCATCCAGATCCGTTCGATGGAATTGATAGCCCATCCACGTTTCCTTGAGCGAAACAGGCGTCAGAGGGTAAAAGTCACCGCTGAGGAAGGGGCGGATGCGTTTATAGCGCGCCACCTGAAGGCGAGCGCGGTCGAAAGGAAAGTCCGGATCAAGCGGATGCCAGCCCAAGCACAACTGGCCGGCAAAAGCCGACCAGACGCCATAGTCATCCAGCGCCTGCATGTACGGGATGATCATGCCCCCAGGCAACCATAAGCTGGCGCCGTAGAGCATGCATTGGTCCCGGTCCGGGCGCCCCCAGGTTTCGCAGGGTTGATGCCAGTGAAACCGGGACAAGGTTTCGAGGTCAATCCGGGGCGCGCCGACGGCTGCTTCCATAATCAGCTCCGGATGGCGGTTCCTTAAGGTGTCCAGCATCTCGTATAAGCCCATGATGTATTTGATCTCAGCGAGGCCCCTACGATCGCCTGGTTCGTTGTCGTGCAAGTTGGCGTAGCTGTTCATGCCATCCTGGCGATAGAGTCGCATGCCCTCCATTTTGATCAGTTCATCTACTTGTCCAAGGAACCATTCGCGCGCTAGTGGTAATTCGAGGCGCAGGTCTGCGCCATTTGCCCAATCCGGATGTTCTTGGAGCAAAGGAGAGTGTTGACCAAGCATTTCAGGAGCAAACCAGAGGCCGAAAGCCACGTTGGCGGCGTTCAGCGGGTCAGAAATAGGACGAAAACCTCCGGGGTACTTGCTTTTGGAATAGTGCCAGTTCCCAACCCAACCAATCCAAGGGCTTCCGTCATACCAACCCGCATCAATAATGAAGGCCTCGAATCCCAACTTGACGAATGGTTGCACCAAGGGCAACAGTTCCTTTTCGGTCGCTTTGTCCAGAAATTCTCCGTTTCCATGATAGGTAAAGCACGTGTTAACCGTAACCAATGGTTCTTGCAGCCGGCCATTTAAGCGCGGAATGTAATATCGGTGCAAGAGCTGTCGCAGCATGTTTTGGCCGTGCAGGCGCTTGCCTTCCCAAAAAACAAGCAGGATTCTTGCGGTGCGAATTTTTTCGCCGGGGTGCAATATGAAATGGGTTTCCGTCAGTCCGACCCTCACGTCAGCCTCGGTGGAATTCGCTTGGACATGCCCCGACCAGCTTCCAGTCCAACCCACGCCCACGATCACCCCGCGGTCGTCGGGGGTTTCGAGATTAAAAAAAGGCAAGTCGCGCCTGCTGGAAGGGTAACCGCCCCCAAGGCTGATCTCATCGGGTGCGCCCCCAATGGTAGCCGGGACATCGCGCGAGAAAGGCCACCAGTCATCACGCATATAGCGGCCTCCATGCGCCCCATGCACCGAGAAGGACTCTCCGTTTGGCGAATGCTGAACCTTAATGTCAAGGTCTTGTATATGTTCCAAGACCGGGCTGTCTGTTTTGCCTCTGTTTTCAAACTGCAGAATCCACTCGACTGCCGGGAAATCTTTAAAGCGCCTTACTTGCCAACAGACACACAATCCGCTGGAAGGATCAGTCCAAGTGAGCTGCCTCTGTTCGCGCTCCGAATCCGCTGTGTTTTCCTCGTCCCGTAGCTGCCATTGTTCAAGACGCGACACAGCCTCTTTGCCATCGAACTGGAAGCTGAACGGAAGCGCGGCGCCGAGCCAGTGATCGAGGGATTTTTCCGCGGTGAATTTGCCGTCAACAGGCCGTGTGACCGATTGCATCCAGCGGTTGGCAAGTTGGAGCTCCTTTTCGGTGACGAGACCGCTCTCCTCCTGATACGCCGGCAAGCTGCTCACGACCCATTCCGATTTTGCCTCTGCTTGGGCGACAAATGCGAAAAACAGCAGGAAGGCGCAACGAAGCCGTTGGGCTTCCGAAACAAGGCGGAACAAATGCCCGTCGGAAGCAAAACTCAGCGGTTGACTTTGGTGAACCAATTCCAACCGCGGTTCTTGGGTTGGAACAGCCATGATAATAGGATTAGATTCTTACCGTTGAAATGCCGTTGAATTGTCTCTCACATTTGGGCGGCGCAGCAGCGCCGCCCTACCGCAAAATTTCAAATATCTTTGGCTAGGATTAGGATTAAGATTAAGATTAGGATTAAGATTAGGAATCAGAAAACTTCACCTCTTCGGCTTGGACTTGGATTTCTCTTCCAAGGCGGCTTGGGCGGCGGCCAGACGGGCGATGGGGACGCGGAAAGGAGAGCAACTGACATAATCCAGGCCGGTGCGATGGCAGAATTTGACGCTGGCCGGGTCGCCGCCGTGCTCGCCGCAGATGCCCAGTTCGATGTCGGGCCGGGTCTGGCGGCCCTTTTCCACGGCCATTTTCATCAAAGCCCCGACGCCCTTCTGGTCAATGGTGGCGAAGGGATTCTGTGAGACGATTTCCAGTTCCTGGTAATGCGGCAGGAAGAGGCCGGAGTCGTCGCGGCTCATGCCCAGGCAGGTCTGGGTGAGGTCGTTGGTGCCGAAGCTGAAGAATTGGGCGTCTTTGGCGATCTCGTCGGCCACCAGCGCGCCGCGAGGGATTTCAATCATGGTGCCGACCAAGTACTTGATCCTGGTTTTCTTCTCCGCCTGCACCTGTCGGGCGGTGCGATGGACGATTTCCAATTGGAGTTGGAATTCCTTGGGGAAGCCGACCAAGACGATCATGACCTCCGGTTTGACGGGGATGCCTTCCTTTTGCACCTGGGCGGCGGCTTCGAAGATGGCGCGGGTCTGCATCTCGGTGATTTCGGGGAAGGTGATGCCCAGGCGGCAGCCGCGCAGGCCGAGCATGGGGTTGAATTCGTGCAACTCCTTGACGCGGTCGGCGATTTTCTTGACGGGCACGCCCATTTTGGCGGCGAGGTCGTTCTGGGCGGTTTCCTCGTGCGGGAGGAATTCGTGCAGCGGGGGGTCCAGGGTGCGAATGATGGTGGGCAAACCTTTGAGGGCGCGGAAGATGCCGGCAAAGTCCTCGCGCTGATAGGGCAGGAGCTTGGCCAGCGCCTTTTTGCGGTCATCCAGGTTGTCGGCCAGGATCATTTCGCGCATGGCGTCAATGCGATTGCCCTCGAAGAACATGTGCTCTGTGCGGCAGAGGCCGATGCCCACGGCGCCAAAGCCGATGGCGTTGGCGGCCTGTTCGGGTGAATCGGCGTTGGCGCGCACGTGCATGCGGGTGGCTTTGTCGCACCACTTCATCAATTGGGCGAAATTCTGGTAGGTGCGGCTCTCCTTGGCCGGGAGCGTCTTGTCAACGAGCACTTGGACGACCTCCGAGGGGGCGGTCTTCAATTCGCCGGCATAGACGGTGCCGGAGGTGCCGTCAATGGAAAGAAAGTCGCCTTCGTTGAAGGACTGGCCGGCGACTTCCATGGTGCGGGCCTGGTAATCCACGTGCAAGGCGCTGGCGCCGCAGACGCAGACCTTGCCCATCTGGCGGGCGACCAGGGCGGCGTGGGAACTAACGCCGCCGCGCGCGGTCAAAATGCCCTCGGCGGCGATCATGCCGCGCAAGTCTTCGGGCGAAGTTTCGACGCGGACCAGGAGCACTTTTTCGCCCTTGTGGGCGGCTTCGACGGCGCGTTCGGCGTTGAAATAAACGCGGCCGGTGGCGGCGCCGGGGCCGGCGGGCAGACCTCTGGCGATGGCTTTGGCGGCCTTGATGGCGGCGCGGTCAAAGACCGGGGCCAAGACCTGGTCCAATTGTTCGGCGGGAACCCGTTGCACCGCCTCTTCCCAGGTGATGAGTTTCTCCTTCTCCATTTCGACGGCGAAGCGGACGGCGGCCAGGCCGGTGCGTTTGCCGTTGCGGGTCTGGAGCATGAAAACTTTGCCGTCCTCGATGGTGAACTCGAAGTCCTGGACGTCGCGGAAATGTTTTTCGAGGGTCTGGCGGACTTGTTCGAGTTCCTTGGCGGCCGGAGGCATGATCTTGATGAGATCGGCCACCGGCTTGGGCGTGCGCACGCCGGCCACAACGTCCTCCCCCTGCGCGTTGACCAGGAACTCGCCGTAAAAGACTTTTTCCCCCGTGGCCGGGTCGCGGGTAAAAGCGACGCCGGAGCCGGACTGGTCGCCGGTGTTGCCGAAGACCATGGACTGGACGTTGACGGCGGTGCCCCAGTCGGAGGGGATGTTGTATTTGCGGCGATAGACAATGGCGCGGTCATTCATCCAGGAGCCAAAGACGGCGCCGATGGCGCCTTCCAATTGTTTCCACGGATCAGTGGGGAATTCCTGGCCGGTTCGCTCCTTGATCAAGGCCTTGAAGCGCTGGACCAATTGGCGCAGGCCGGCGGCGTCAATGCGGGTGTCTTCCACGTGCGATTGGCCGGGGAACAACTCTTTTTTCAGGGATTCGATGACCATTTCAAACGGCTCGTGGTCTTCGCCGGGCGCCTTTTGCACGCCCATGACCACGTCGCCGTACATCTGGATGAAACGGCGGTAGCAATCCCAGGCGAAGCGGGGATTGCGGCTGGCCTTTTCCAGAGCGAGGACCGTCTGGTCGTTGAGGCCCAGGTTCAGGATGGTGTCCATCATGCCGGGCATCGAATCGCGCGCGCCGGAGCGGACGGCGACCAGAAGGGGTTTTTCGACGTCGCCGAATATCTTGCCGAGAATTTTCTCGGTATTGGCAATGCCGGCCTTGACCTGGGGCCATAATTGCTTTGGATAAGATTTGTGATGGGCGTAATAATAAGTGCAGACCTCGGTGGTGAGGGTGAAGCCTGGAGGGACCGGCAGGCCAATGCGGGTCATTTCGGCCAGATTGGCGCCTTTGCCGCCCAGCAAGGGTTTCATGCCGCCGTTGCCGTCAGCTTGTTTGTTACCGAACAGATAGACGAACTTAGTAGATGATGTATTTGCCATAAAAAATTGTCCTTTGGTCCCGCCAATTGGGCGGGCTTCAAGTGCGCGCAGACTGTATCAAAGCGCGCGGCACAGTCAATTTCAGTTTGCGGGTTGGCGCCTGTCAGAAATTGCGATTTGATATGCGGATATTGTGCAAGACTCGTTGGCGGTGGGGGGCGCTGCTTGGCTGCGCGACCGTCCTGGCCGGCTGCGGCCAACACGCCTCCCCGCCGGCGCCAGAGCCGCAAGTGTTTGTGGTCAAAGGGGTTGTGCGGGAATTGGAGCCGGACGGCAAGACCGTGATCATCCGCCACGACGCCATACCGAATTACATGCCCTCCATGATCATGCCCTTCGAGGTCCACGACACCAATCTGCTGCGGGGATTGCAACGGGGCGATGACATAACATTTAACCTGGTCGTCACGCCCAGCGAGGGGTGGATCGAGAGCATTACCAAGAGGCAGACCGCCGCTGCGCCTCCGGCGCCGGCGCCTTCCACGGGCATCCGTATCACGCATGCGCTGGAGCCGTTGGACGAGGGAGAGGCCTTGCCCGACTATCATTTCACCAACGAACTGGGGCAGGCCGTGAGCCTGGGCCAATTCCGGGGCCAGGTGCTGGCCTTCACCTTTTTCTTCACGAGTTGTCCCTTCCCCGATTTTTGCCCGCGGATGACGAGCCACTTCGCCGAGGCGGAAAAAGAATTGGAAACCATGACCAACGCGCCCGCCGGATGGCATTTGCTGTCCATTTCGTTTGACCCCGCGCACGACACGCCGGAGCGCCTGGCGGATTACGCGCGGGCGGCGCACTACGATCCGAGGCATTGGAGCTTCCTGACGGGCGAGGAGAGCCAGATCAGCAATCTGGCCGAGCAGATGGAAGAATACTACTGGCGCGAGGGGGGCAGCATCGGCCACAACGAGCGCACGGTGGTGGTGGACCCGCGCGGGCGCATTCGCAAGATCATGCCCGGCAACAAATGGGACGTTGGGCAATTGGTGCGGGAAATCGTCCAGGCCGGGCGGCCCTTGGCGAAGTGAGGCGCCCTCAGAAACTCCCCTGACAATCATTGCCCGGACACGGATGGCGTTTTTAGTCGTACCGATAAAATGACCCACCTGTTACATTTTATCGGTACGCCCGCCGGCGTCGGACTGGGGCGCGGGGTGACGGGGTTGGCGGCGGGTTGGCTTGACTGCGGAGGGGCGGGACAACAGGCTTGCCCCCGGCTGTTTATTTATGAAAGCAATTCGTGTTGTCCAATTCGGCGGGCCGGAGGTGATGCAGTTGAAAAATGTGCCCGATCCCCAACCGGGGCCAAACCAGGTCCTGATCCACGTCCGGGCGGTGGGCGTCAACCCGGTGGATACTTACCGCCGCGCCGGGAGGTATCCGAATGTCTCGCTGCCCTTCACGCCCGGCTCGGACGCCGCCGGCGAGGTGGCGGCGGCGGGCGCGCTGGCGCGGCACGTCAAGCCCGGGGCGCGGGTCTATACCAGCGGGAGCGTGACGGGCGCTTACGCGAGCCTGACGATTTGCGAGGCGGCTGATGCGCATCCGCTGCCGGACAAAATTTCTTTTGCCGAGGGCGCGGCGCTGAACGTCCCTTACGCGACGGCCTGGCGCGCGTTGTTCCAACGGGCGCGGGCCGTGCCGGGGGAAACGGTGCTGGTTCACGGGGCCAGCGGCGGGGTGGGCACGGCGGCGGTGCAATTGGCGCGGGCCGCCGGCTTGCGGGTCATCGGCACGGCCGGGTCGGACGCGGGCGCGCAAATGGTGCGCGATTTGGGGGCCTGCGAAGTTCTGGACCATCGGCGGCCCGATTATTTGTCGGAGTTGCCCAAACTGACGGAGAACCGGGGGGTGGACATCATCCTGGAAATGCTGGCCAATGTGAATCTAGGCAAGGACCTGCCGTTGCTGGCCGTCGGCGGGCGCGTGATCGTCATCGGCAGCCGGGGCCGGGTGGAGATTGATCCGCGGGACGCGATGGTGCGCGAGGCCGACATCCGGGCGGTGTACCTGGGCAACGCCAGCGCGCCGGAGAAGGCGGCCATCCACGCCGCGTTGCGGGCGGGATTGGAGAACGGCACGGTCAAGCCGGTCATTGGGCGGGAATTGCCGCTGGCGGAGGCGGCGCGCGCCCATGAACTGGTGATGGAGCCGGGCGCGCGCGGGAAGATTATTTTGCTTCCGTAGGTTGCAGGCCCTCCGGAAGTTCCGGGATTTCAATCACGTCGCCGTTTTCGAGCCAGACCTCCGGCGGTGGTTTGGCAGTCAAGTCGAAAGTCATTTTCGCGCCGCCGCGCGTGAGTTGCACGCGGGACAGGTCCCAAGTGCTCACCAGAACGTTGGCGTCACGCACTACTTTGTTGAGAAGAAACGAACGGACGATGGTGTCCACTTTCCTGCCATTGAGGGCTTCCCCCAGCCAGTCAGACCGCGCATCCAGAACCGCCTGCCGCCACTCAAAACGGAATCCTTTGGCCGCGGCCGCATTGGCGAACGAGGGCACGAGCGTAACATCGTTTGTCTTGCCCTGCACAACGACCCGCGCCGTGCGCCACAGACATTTGTTCAACGCCGTCGTATCCGTTGCTGAAAGGCCATACCATTTCTCCGCGACTTTGTGTTCCTGTTCGGGAATCTCAACCAAGTCACCCGCCTGCAACGCTACATCCTTGGAACAATCGCCGGACTTGAAAATACCCGCGACATTAACGTGCAGAACCTCGGCGCGTTTGCCGTCCAAGCGATGGATTGTGATGCGGGCGAAGTCGGGAAATGGAATCACGCCGCCGTAATGCGCATAGGACGCGTTTGGAACGCCACCCCCGGAATCACCCATCGCATCGGCCTCGTAGAGTGTGGCCAAAAACTCGAGCAAGGTGTAGTGATTGATTGAATTGGTCGGGCACTGAAACAGCTCGGTTTTAGGTGTTCCCCCGGGGCCGTATGTCCAGATGCCGCGCCGGCGGTTGTAATCCGCATCCGCTCCGGCCTTGATGAGCAAGGCCTCGATTTGGCGGCCAGTGTCCGAAGTGCTGATGTGCGCCAGCGGAGGGCGGCCTTGTTTGTCCAGGATGTTGACGTCCGCGCCGTGTTCGATGAGCGTCCGGACCGTGTTGCTGTTTTCCACCTCGATGGCGTAAATCAGAGCCGTCCAACCGTCGGGATCCGCCGCGTTCGGTTTGGCGCCGTGATCCAGAAGGAGTTGGGCCATTTCCGCGCCATTTCGTTCTGGCGCACGAGGCGTGTTTATGTGCTGGCCGGGCATTTGAGGCGTGATGGGCTGGCCGGGCATTTGAAGCCCGATGGGCTGGCCGGGAGCGCGAGGCTGACCGGTTTCCGTGCCCGGTGGTTCTGTGGCGGCAAACATCAAAGGCGTTTCGCCAGCAACCGGCGGGAAGACAGCCCATGGTCTCTGGCTGATGTCGCTTGAATCGTAAGAATTCCATCCGCCAAAGGGGAAGTGATGATAGAGGTTTGGATGGCTCTTCTCGAACGAGGCTTGGGCGGAAAGTGAAGCGGACGACCGCACGGCATTGGGGTCGGCTTGGTGCTCCAACAAGAGTTTCACCATTTCCGGGCGCTGGTGCTGAATGGCCCAAAGCAAGGGAGCGAGCCGATAACTCCAGCCCTGGGTGACAGCCTCCATGTTGGCGTCGGCGTGATTGTCGAGGAGCAATTTGGCGATTTCACTCTTATCAAGCCTGATGGCAGTCAAGAGCGGCGTTTCCCCGTTGCTGTAGGCCGCGTTGGGGTCGGCATGGTCCTGCAAAAGCATTTTCACCATCTCCGGGTGGTCAAAACTGGTGGCCCAACCCAAGGGGGTCATTGTCCCGCCTGCGGGTGGGCTGGAAGATTCCACGTTGGCGTTGGCATGATGGGCGAGGAGCAGTTTGACCATGTCATTGTTGCCAAGCCCGATGGCCATGGCGAGTGGTGTTTCCCCGCTGGTCTTGGCCACGTTGGCGTCGGCGCCGTGGTCAAGGAGCAGTTTGACCATGTCGCTGTTGACACGCTCGATGGCAATTAAGAGGGGTGTCTCCCCATGGGTCTCGGCCACGTTGGCGTCGGCGTGATTGGCGAGCAGCAGCTTGACCATGTCACTGTGGCCGCGCAGGACGGCGATTGAGAGCGGTGTTTCCCCGTCGTTATTCCTCGGGTCAATTTGCGCCTTGTTGGTGATGAGGAATTCGGCGGCCGGCAAATGCCCGTTCCCAACCGCGGCGTGAAGCGGCGTCGAGCCTGAATTGTCTGTCGCGTTGACGTCCGCTCCGTGAACGACGAGAGTACGGCAGATGGCCATAAATCCTTTTTGGACGGCCCGAATTAGGGCCGTTCCACCGCCAGGCCGGCTGTCGCGGGCGTTCACGTCGGCACCATGGCTTAATAGCAACTGAACCATCGCCTCGTTGCCGTTCACAGTCGCTTCAATGATCGCCGGGATGCCCTTGTTCTCCGTGTTCACGTCCGCGCCGTGGGCGATGAGGAACTGAGCCGCCGACATGTATCCTCTTCCGGCCGCTTCGCTCAATTGCTGATTCACGAGATCAGGGCTGGTTTGCGCGGACTCTATGACCTTGCGCAGGAATTCCGCCTCGTCGGAGGGCATGGCGGGCGATCCTGCCGCGACAACCCCGCCGGCGGCGGGGGCCGGCAGGCAGCCCTGGCTCAACTGGGCCAATTGCGTTTGATCGGGGAACTCGCGGACGATGCGCTCGTATTGCGCGCTGGCCTCGTTGGTTTTGCCTTGCTTGCGGTAACATTCGCCCAGGCGGAAAATCGCGGTGGCGGCCAGTGGGCGGTCATGGTCGAACTGTTCGATCGCTTCCCGGTAGTTGCGGATGGCGGCGTCCAACTGATGATTGGCCTCCTCCTCGAAAAGGCCGCGCTGCACCAGGGTGGCGACGTCGTTGGTCGCGGCGGCGGCGAGGCCGGTCGCGGCCATCAATGCGAAAGCAGTCAAAATGATTTTTATTTTCATGGCGCAAGTGTGCGGGATGGGCGGTTGGGGATTGTCATGCTTTTGTAATAAGTTCCAGGCGGTAGCCGGTGCCATGGACCGTCGTGATCCAGCGCGGCTCCTCCGGGTTTGCCTCGATCTTGGCGCGCAGGGCGGCGATGTGGGTGTCAACCGTGCGGGTGGTGGGGAAGGCGGTGCAGCCCCAGACAACGTCCAGAAAGCGCTCGCGCGTGACGGGCTGGCCGGGGGTTTCGAGCATGAGGCGCAACATGGCAAATTCGCGTGCTGTCAAGTAAAGCGGCTTGTTGCGGCGCGTGGCTTTCTGGCGCGGCAGGTCAATCTCCACCTCGCCCAGGCGCAGGACATCGGGAATGGCTGCCTGGCGGCGGGAGCGGCGCAATTGGGCGCGCACGCGCGCCAGGAGTTCATCAGTGCTGAAGGGCTTGACGAGGTAATCGTCGGCCCCGGCGTCCAAACCGCGGACGCGGTCCTCGATCTGGCCCTTGGCTGTCAACATCAAAACGGGCACGGGGATGGAGAGGCGGCGCAATTCGGCGCACAGGGCGAAGCCGTCCAGGCGCGGCATCATGATGTCGAGCAGAACAAGGTCCGGCTTTTCGCGCAGGGCGCGTTCCAGGCCGGACTGGCCGTCGTTGGCGGTCAGGACGCGGTAGCCCTCGGCCTCGAGGCAATCGGCCAGGGCGGTGCGCATGGGCAGTTCGTCCTCGATGATCAGGATGCGCGCGTCAGGTTTCATGGTTGCTCAAAATTTTCAGGGAAGGGCGGCGCGAGACGCGCCGCCCGGCGACCGAGACGGTCGCGCTCCCAAATCCTCGATGTGAGAAGCGGTTTCATCTTCGGGGCAGTTCGATGGTGAAGCGGCTGCCCTGGCCCGGGGCGCTGCGCACGGTGACGCGCCCGCCGTGGGCCTCGACAATATGCTTGACGATGGTCAAACCGATGCCGATGCCCTGGGTTTCGCGCCGCAATTCCGAGCCGCGGCGGTAAAAGCGCTCGAAAATCCTGCCGTGCTCCTCCGGCGGAATGCCCGGCCCGTTGTCCTCGACCCACAGGGACAGGCCGGCCGCGCCGCCGTCCAGGCCGACGGCCACGCGGCCCTGCGGGGGCGAATGTTTGAGGGCGTTGTCAATCAAATTGATCAAGGCTTGCTGAAGGGCCAGGCCGTCGCAGGAAAAGGATTCGGCGCCGGGCGGGCCGTTTTTGGATACATCCAGCGCGACCTGGCGTTCGGCGGCGCAAGGGCGCATCAATTGGACGGTCTGCTCGACCAGCGCGCGGAGGTCGGCCGGCTCGAAGAGGTATTTCTTGCGCCCTTGTTCGATGCGGGAGAAATCGAGGACGTTTTCAATGAGCGTGGAAAGGCGGCGGGATTCCTGGACGAGAAAACCGAAGTATTCGCGCTGTTTGGCTTCGCCGGAGATTTTGCCGCGCTCCAGGCCCTCGGCCAGCAGGCGCAAGGCGGCGACGGGGGCGCGCAATTCGTGGGAGACGCTGGAAACGAAATTGCTTTTCATCTCGCTCAAGCGAAGCTGCTGACGGAATCCGCGGGCGGCGCTGAGCAAACCGATGAGGGCGGCGGCGGTGGAAACCAGGATCAAGGCGGCGAACCATGCGGTGCGCGCCCGCGCCCGCGCGTAGAGCAAATCGGGCCGGGCCAGATACTCGGAGACGGTCACGCTTGTGCCCGGAAACAAGGTGGCGCCGGCGTCGGCCAGCAGCGGCCCGACAGGCTCGCCGCCGGCGATTTCCCTCCCGGCCACGACGATGCGCGCCTGCGCGTAAGGGATGGATTGTTGCGGAGAAAGCCCGGCCTTCTTCACGGCTGATGCGATAAGGGCAGAGGGAATGGCGGCCAGGGAGAATTCGTTCGTGACCGAACCGTGTTCCGGGGCCGCCCAGGCCAGCCAATCCTCGCCGCGCCAATGCGTCCAGAGGCCGGCCGTCTGCACTGGCGCGTTGGTCAACGCCGGCTGGAGGCGCTGATAAAGTTCCCGCGCCATCTCGTCCCGTTGCCAGGCCTCCAACCATTCGCGGTTGTCCCCGGCGGCAGCGGCCAGGATGATGGGAGAGATGAGCGAGGGATATTCGAGGGCGTTGGAACAGAGCGATTGTGCGGCGGACGGAAGCGAGCCGTCCAGCAGCCATTGTTGATACTGCGCGAGGAGAAAAAGCGGCAGGCCGCTCTCGCAGAACGCGGCGCGATCCCTTTGCACCTCGGCAAAGAGGCGGGCGGCGACGGGCGCGTCGTTGACCCGGATCTCCTGGAGGGCGAGGTCGTAGCGGGCTTGCGCAAGAAAGGGGGCCGGCGGGGCCAGGCCGATGAAGTTTTTCAGCGGCGCGACAGCGTCTCCTTTTTCGGAAAACTCGGCCCGGCGGGCGGCGGCCCAGGCCTCCCGTTGGGCCGGAGTCAAAACGAATTCCGGCCAGGGATGGGGCGCGGCGCTGTCGGTCATCGTGGCGCGGGAGCGGGAACCGCCGATGGCCAGCAGATTCCCCCCGGCGTCGAGCGTGATTTTGGAGAAGGCGGGCGGGGCCGGGTTTTGCAGCGCGACGGCGATGGCGCGGGCATAGTCCTCGGCCAGGCCCTGGCAGCGTTGGCGGGCTTCGATTTCCGCCAGCCGCCGGTCCTGGCGCAACGAATAGATGCCCATGCCCGCCAGCAAGACCAATGGCAGCAGAATGAGCACCCCCCGCCAGAAAAAGGCCGGCTTCCGCGCGCCCGCGCTGTCGGTGGACGATTTCACCCCGCGAAGTGTAGCACGAGGGCGGCGGGAAATGTCATGATTTTGTAAATCTTAATCTTAATCTCTATCTCCCTTTTCAAGCGGTCATTTGGATTAGAGATTAAGATTACTGAAACTCGTATAATACAGTGACAAAAGCGCGGGGGTGGTGTATAGTGGCTCCGTGAAACAATTCATCCGCCCACGGCGGGATTTTAAAGCATTGGAAGCCCGACG